>Ga0115008_10000443_pt1 | contig 30684 bp, 20 predicted proteins | sample FraStrMetagenome_FD_87164 | JGI IMG/M metagenome (GOLD analysis project Ga0115008, IMG submission 87164) | Marine eukaryotic phytoplankton communities from Arctic Ocean - Fram Strait ARC3M Metagenome | ecosystem: Environmental > Aquatic > Marine > Oceanic | place: Fram Strait | collected... | reverse complement strand
CGTTTTGACAAGATATTTAGCTTCTGAATGTTGTTTTGAGCACACATGTAAAGAAATGATATGATTGGTTGTTGGACAAAATTCTTATTAAGTACTAGTACTGAATAGACCTGGGGCGTAAAATACGTATTTGTGCATGTACTTGTTACTTGTACGAGCGCCTGTTGACGTCTACGCGTAACGCGTATGTAGTACTTCGTTCTTCGAAGTATGACAGTATGACAGTAATTTTTGCAAAGTTTTTTCATAACGGTCAAAGTCCTGTTTAGACGAGTTCTGCCATCTTCATCAGACATCGCTAAGAAACAAATTGAAAATAGTTCAAAGCAATCCCACGATCATGATGACCCGCTGCTTCTATTTACCTACCACTATGTATTTGCGTCTTATTCATTTATTTTTCATAAGCGCCTACAGTGCAATCAGGTACGTTAAGTTGTTACTTTACATGTTAAATTGGTACCCCTATTGAACTTTAACTCATTTGCCTGTCTTCCAAATCTTCCAAGTACAATAATTATTAAACGAAAGCATGAACCATTCGAATCTTTGTTCATTAATTTACTAATGTGTGCTAGATAAAAGTATTGATCCGGTCCTCTGCGATGGTATGGTAGGCATGTCTCTCTGTCGTCTGTTTGTTCGCGGAAGTAAACGAGCGGATTATATCATTGTTGCACGATTTCTTACTTTTACTTTTATTAAAACTGTAATTCGAAAGATTTCTTTATTTCCATCGTGTTCAAAAGCATATTTCGAAATTTTGAATCGTTATTTCTTGCTCTGTATACCTCTATATATTTCTTTATGAACATCACAACCGTTGATCATGAAAAATGAAAATGTTGTTCTTACAAGCATGTAAAGTCGGAATCGTCGCAAGATCAAAATTAAAATGCATATTTCCAAAACAAGCACGGGGATTCTCAAAAATACTTATTTTCGGGTTTTCTGTGAGCGTAATCGAATTCATTCTTGCAAAGGGGAGATCATCCTCAAGCGATCTGAAAGGCGTAGGCATCAAAGCAATTGTACATCATTGCCATCATTTCAGGGACATCACTTCCCAAATCCGTATACGGAAAGATGGTTTCCAGAGCTTTAGCGAGCTCCTGCAGTGACGAGCACAACTTCATATAAGAGCCTGGATGAGATGGAGGCCTTGGATGCGAATCAAAGAGCACATGTCGACATGCGTTTGACTGACTGTCAAAGGGTGGAAGCAAGATGAGAACCGTTTCCGGAGGTTTCACGAGCACTACAGCCAAATACCTGGAAGAGTCATTCTTAGAATCAAGACGACATTCATTCTCCAAGAATGACGTGAAGGCAGAAGAATCCTTAGTCAAAATTCCATTTTTCACAGCGCCTACTGCTTTCACATCTGGAAGTAATATATTGGGGGAAAGTTCCAAAACTTCTTGCGGGGACAGATGTTCAACAGGGCTCATTGCAGCAATTTGACTATATTGTTGAACTCCATATGTAATAGTCTCAGCAATGTCTTGTCCAGAAAATTGTAATTCGTTATTTCCGGCCTTTCGGCAAATTTCCAACAAGCGCGAAGCTGCCGTTAATGCAATACATGTACACGCCGATCTTCCATTTTCAATTGTATACTGACTGACATCGCAGTGTATCGTTCTCCCTGACGAGGAAAAAGATGCTACACCATTATCTGCAACTGCAACCGACGAAACTCGTCCAGTAACCATCAAATCTATGGCTTGAGTCAAGTCTCCATTTGCCTGTCGAAGAGCAACATGAACCAACTGCTCGTCGAGAAAACCCATATCCTGAAGCGATCTCATTTTCTCTTCGTAGTCCCCCATCGTCTTGTAACTTTCTAATGCAGGTGTTACTGGATATATAAAGTACACGATTACTCTTGACGCAAAGGGATCTTTTACTGACCAACAGATGTGTTTCTCGACGACGAGAATGCGAACGCGAGATCTTTTTATTATATCATCTGCGAGCATTTTAATATTTTTTGAAGTAAATTATATAAGTATTATACGAACTTTTGGAATCCATGGTTTCTTATGGATCTTTGTTTTAGGTTTTGTTACAAATAGATCTATCATCTTATTTACAATTCATCGAGACTAATACAATCCACTACAATTTCTTTATCTTCAAGGTGTCGAATGCGTCGCTGTGTACCGTTTGGATCCCGTGTGACTAACACTTGGTTGATAACATAATATTGCGTACCGGTACTGTTGAATTGAAAAGATAGACGATAGGCAAACGACTAGTAATGAACAAGGTTGACGAAGAAAAGCGGCTTATAGCTCATAGAGAAGATGATGATTCTAGTTACAAACCTCTTGAAAATATCGAGCAGGAGACTGCTAAAGAACGCCTTGTCAAGTGGTTTTCGCTAGGAACGGGTGCGGCAGCAGGAGTTCATATGATTATTTCGTTTATTTTTGGGCAAAATTCGTTGCAGACGGTGTCAAACATTCTGGCAATGACAACAACTCCTATCTGCATAGTGAATGAAAGGGAATTGACTAACATTGAAGCGCTGAAGATGGTGGATGAGACGATGAAAAAAGAAAATGAAGATCTTCTTGCTGAAAATCAAAAACTAAAGGAAACTCTTGACGGTCTCAAGAACAGCACCGCCAAATTCGAGGATGGTTTGAATGCGCTTGTATTTATAACAAAGCGTCAAAACTTCAACGTGGATGAGTTCGAAGTTCAAGTTGAGGAACAAAAAGTTATTCTTGAACGACGCAAAAAACAGCAAGAATCGAAACTTATCAATCTTTTCTTATCTGTTGTTATTAAAGCAGACAAAAACGAAGATTATACATTGGGACCAAAAGAAATAGATCAGATGCTTCAAAACCTAGATATGGTGCCTTATCTTAAAGTTAACAAAAACCTTTTCAGAGAGGTTATCGAAACAAAAGGAGGTGATTTGGTCGCTGTGCTTGAAGTCTGTCGCAACCTTCTCGGTCATGATGAGAATACGCTACAAGAGGAAAAAATTCTATATTTTAGTGAAGAATTTTGAAATATGGAATATGAGAGTGGACACCAATGATGGTGCTATCTTGTCATACGTCATACATACGATCATATATATATATATATATATAGTGTGCGTGTGTGTGACCAAAAATACGGTCCTGCTTGATAAGGTTGGCGCTTGGCCCATGACTTCTTGTTTAATCATGGGCCAAAAGTAAACGTGTGCTCATTGTAGCAGTCAAATTTTAAACTCTTATGGCTAGATTAAGTAATTTGTAAATAAATGAGAGCTATACATTCAAACGAACAAAGTATACAATTTACTCTATCTTTCTTTACTTCAATTTCTGATCCTTAACTACATGTCAGCTAAAGATGACATCGGAACGTGCTGTTGTGAAATTGCCACAATTTTACGATTTGTTCTGCTTGCAAGAAAAGAATTACCAACATCTGTGTCGACATCTCCGTCGTCTCCAGCATCATTGAAGCTCGCATCACTAAGAACAGGTGTATGAGGCCTATTAACTGGATCCAATACATTTACGCTCTTGCTCTCACCAAACGTTTTCCATCGGGCAAATGTGTCTATAGACATTTTCTTAGTTTTCGACGAGGAAGATCGATCGTTTCCAGTCACATTGTCAGTATCAATATCACCCATGTTTCCTGCATCATCAAATGCTTCATTTCCTGATATTCTTCTTCGAATATTTCTCCTTGTCGGAGGCGTAGAAGAGCCTTCTCGCTCATCGTCGTTTGACAGAGCAAAATCGTTTGCATTAATGATGCCGCGAGGATTATGAGTAGTTCCAGATGCAGAAATCTTCTTGTTCAATTTGAATATAACTTTATTCGTAAAATCAACGAGTGTCTTCTCGCCCTGCTGATCCAAATGCCCCATGACAACGCATCGTGCAAACATATCTATAACATCTTCCAACTCCGATGATTCACGAGTTGGCAATATGTTGCCTGAAGTAGATTTCTCGTTGAAGTCGACACTGCGAATTTTATCCTTTCGACGTCCGTTCCGTAATGAAGTAGATAGTGCCTTTTGATTCAATGCATCAGGTGAAATGGAAGCTGCTTGCAATTTCTCCGTATCCGCTTGAGTTATACCTTCATCACGTATTATTTTGTGTGTATCCTGAATAAAGTTTGCTGAAGAGTGTTTCTTGTTTGATGTTGGCACTGGTGTATTATCCTGGGACAAAGATAGAAAAGACATCAGTTCTGCTACGGAAGTCGATTTATCAACCATCTGTGGAGTTTCATCTGAGTCTGCAGGTGAAGATAAGTTGTATTTACTTGGAGTGACTCCAACTTCGTTCCAAAGAAGATTGGAATGATGTTCCGCCAATTGACTGTTAATCCGAACCTCTTTACCAAATTCTGTGGCAGGATGATAGATCTCTTCGCTGGTGATAGGTATCTCGCTTGTTATTTCTTTTTTGTCGTCGCACTTCAGGGAAAATTCTTCCTTACTTTGCATCATTGCAGCGATGTCCACACCATCTTTTAAGGACGAGCGCAAAGAATTCATTACCACTTGTGTTTGTGACATTCGAGCAATAAGTTCAGCTTGGCGCCGTTCCAACATCTCCAAAAAATCTTCTGTCTCCTTGACAGTACGGTGGGTAGCCGACGGCGAGGACGCATTTGCGGTTTTCGCCGAGGCATTACCGTCATCACCGCCTTGCTGATTGAATGTCGACTTTACGTTGTTCATGGTTCATTCAATAGACTACTTCAAAAGAATTGCGTGATGTTTAAGGTTGAAGCAGTTTCAATCGAACTATACTCAAAAATTAAAAACTGGTGCGCTGTATAGAACAACTGGCTATGATATATCATTTACTTGGATGGAATTTCACATTCAGCAGCCATTGGAGTTGAGAACACTTCCCCTTGATGGAGGGCTCTCTATACTCTAGAGCTAGAGACAGAGAGAGAAGACATCAACATGTAAATTGCAGGCGACATGCAGATGCCAGTGCTTTTGACTATGTTGCTGGGGTGGGGCGTGGGGCGTAGGCGTATAAAAGGGTGTCATTTACAGGGACATCAGCTAACTATTTCAATTGCGGCTAAATTCAAAAAATTGAATCCAGCGTCCTCTCTCGCAAAAGATCCGAATTCCGACAAAATTCACGAATGCATCCTTGTCGGATCTCCACAAAGACGAATTTTGATTCACTTATTCGCACCAAACAACATCCATTCAAAGGACACCGACGACGATAACTAAACAAAAATGAGTTTCCTCCTCCAAAAGCGTCGTGGAGGGGGAGGAGGAGGAGGTATACGCAACCTCAACCGTAACGGCAGCACAAACACGACTGCTAACCCTGCCGCGTCCCTTCTAAGCCGCGCGGCTAACGTGTCCTCAGCTTCGTCAAATCGATATCGTTCTGTTGGTGGTGGTCAGCAAATGATTCACCGACCAAGGCAGCATTTGCGAAATCAACATCCCGCTCAGCAGCAGCTACAGCAGCAAAAACCGGTTCAGCAACGGGCACAGGCAAACGCGGCGGAGGGTATGATTTCTATGGAAGAAGGTACGTTGGAAGGCGTGGTATCTTCTTTGTTTCGGGTTTAATGTATTAAGAAGGATTAAGCTTATTTACTTTGATTTATTCCTTTCTTTGCTTCTTAATTTTAATTCAAAATATTGATTAGTTATGGAAGATTTGCGCGTTTTAGAACAGCAGCAGAGAGAATCCCAGCGTTTGTTGGCGGCTATAAAATTAACGAAGAAGCATAAAGTAGATCAACTCGCTCACTCTGAGCAGCAACTAGCTACTGCAAAGTTTACCAACGGCGAAAGTCGAGCAATGCTGGCCAAGTATCGGCAGATCCTTAGTCAGAAGATGCGTGAATATGGTTCACTGAAAATAAGACGTACGAACGCGTCTGTCGATCTTAAGCGTGTAGATGAAAAGTTGCGCCGAGCCTTGATTACGGCCGAACGTTTGCGAGCGTATAAATGCAAAATTAATATTGCTATTCTTAGTTTGCATAATTCGACCTCAATGCAAGAAAAGCGATTGCGACAGAGCGAGATGTCGTTGAAGAATTCAGAAATGAAAAGAGATGATGCGAAGCACCGAGAAAAGATCCTTCTCAAGTCTATTGCCGATTTCCGCTCTAAATCAGTAAATCTTTCTGCTGAAATTGTCCAAGTTCGTAAAAGTATTGAAACTTACGAAATTGATCTAGCGAATGCAAAGCAAATGGAAGCTTCTACAAAATACCGTGTTGAATCCATCCTTGCGGAAATTACAACAGAGGAGAGACGGAGTCAGGATGTCAAATCTGAGCTGCAGTCAGCAATTACCAGTTTCAAGACAAGCGAAGTCGAAACAAAATCGAAAATAAATGAATGCAAAGCAAATATTGAAGTAATTAAAAAAAATATTGATGAAGAAGTAGAGCAAACAAAACGCTATCAAATGGAGGCATGTATGGATCCAACGGGAAAGATTTTTGACATATCGATGCTTCGAGATCGGTGTGACGCCGAAGAACAGAAACTCGCTAAAGAGACTATTACCTGTGAAGAACTAATTTTGCGCAATACGTTCATTGAGTGCGAGAATGGGAGATTAGAAGTGGCTATCACAGAGATAAAGGTAAAGTCTGCGGACATTTCTTCGAGGACTGAAGAGGGAAGGAATGCTGAAGCTATTCGCCGAGGAGATCACGATAAGTTGTTAAGTAAATTAGAACAAGAAGAAAAAGAAGTGACTTGTGTAAGTCAAATATTTGAATTTGAATTTGTTTTTTGCACTTCCCTAATTTATTTAAGTAATGTTCAGTTGAAGCGATCTACAGAAGAGTTGACTTTGCAACGAATGAAATCGCGAAAGGAAGATGAGACCAAACTTGCTTCCCAGAAGGCTCTTTTGAAAGATGAACATGAAGCAGTTACTGAACTGAGAGAAAGTATCATCACAAAAGAGAAGGAAACCGAGCAATTGGATGCTCGATTGGAACTGACACGAAATGACTTATCTTCTCAGATTGAGATTGCTCGCAAAAAAGCAGATGACGCCAAGATAGAATGTGACGCAGTAGAACGACAAATTGATATGCTCCAAAAACGCAATGCCTTGAAAGATGCTCAGACTGCGTTTGAAGACAGCAAATGTTCCCATCTCTCGGTCATGACTGGTATACAATCTAAAATCGATGGTTTGCGATCACAGTATCCTTCCTTGGCAAATCTCTACCTTGAAAATTTCGATCCGAACTTGGATCTTAAGATTCAAGTGGAAAATTCATTGTCCAAGATAAAAAATGATTGCCAAATACAAATAGCTAATGCGCATGTTTACCGTAAAGAGAAACTTGCCAAAGAAAAAGAAGCGTTAGAAAAGGAGAGGCAAAGAACCGGAAAAGAGCGAGCTGCCGGTAAAAAGAAAGTTGTGGAATCGAATTCTCAAAAGGAACGAGATTATGAAAGGAAGGACATTGAAAATGATCGGCAAATTAAATCGGATAAGTCAGCCCGAAGGCGAGTGGCATATAAGCGCAAGTCTGCTCGCGAGGCTGCAACCGTTGAAGCTGCTCTTCTCTTAGATGATGATTGTCATACAATTGCTACTGCAGCAAGCGAAGGTTTTATCGACTCATTAGCTGCTTCGGCTTATGATAACAGTGGCAATGACGATGGCTCTTGTGCAACACGAATGACTGTGGCTAGTGGATATGTCAGCGCCATGACGGAGGAGAGCATTCAGACTCCTGAGCGACCAACACGGAAAAAGTCTGTGAGCTTCTCATTTGACGAAAACACGTATTATACTCAACTCAGTGATGGGACTTCGATCGTTTCAAAGCGAAAGCAATCAAAACGCCGCATGTTCGACGAGGATATGGATGGCGACGATGTTGATGAAGATAGCATGGAAAACCGAGCAATGGTTCACTTGGCCAGCCAAAAGTCACATTCTACCGCGAAGGAGGTCTTCACAAAGTCTAGTAGAAACAAAGAAAGAACCAAACGAAGGGAGAAAAGAATAGGTGGTAAAACTACTAATATGCAATCATCAACGGCCAAAAAGTTGCTGGACGATGAAAGCTTCACTTATGACAGCGTGGAACGTACATACGATTCCGATAGTGTTGGAACTACTATTACACGTACTTCGAGGCGTAACTCAGATGGTGATTGCTCCCCTTCTACCAAGAAAGCGTCGAGCAGACGAAGCATGAAGACAAGTTCACAGGTAGATAGAAAAGTCTCGAGCTCATCATCTTCTCGGGTAAAGAGGTTATCTACTAGACGTGCTTCTTCGGATAAAGAAAGAAATTCATTTAAGTCGGAAAGATCTAGCAAGGATCGTATACGTACTGCAATTGATGACGTGTCATCAACAAAACAGAAGTACTCTGATGACGAAGGAACTAGAAAAGTGTCAAGATCTTCGTCGCTTAAACGCCGTAGCAGATCTTCGAGTGCACCACGAGATGATATTCCTGATGATTCTCGAAAGCGTAGGAAAAAGTCTTCTTCTCTTCCATCGAAAACATCGAAAGAAGTGCCCGAAAAACAGACAAATTTGGACTCAACTACTAGTAATACAAAGTCAAACGAATCACAATCCTTGAACCGGTCAAAAGACTCGAAAAAACAGATGGCTCATACTTCGACTTCTAGAAGCAAAGAACACTTGGCTTCAAGAAAATCTAGTTCTAGTCTGAAGCCAAGTACACCGTCATCTCGTCGTACCGATATAGATTTATATCCTGATAAGAGAACCTCAAAAAGGAGAAATAAAAGTGATGCTGAGAAAAAACAATTGAAATCTTATAATTCGGACAGAGATCCTGTAAAGAGACGACTGAAGGAATCCGCTTCGTCATCACAATCGCGTGAGCGTTCGGTAGAATCTGTTCGTTCTTCGAAACTTGATGGAAATGTTGCTGTAAAGAAGCGAATGAAAGATTCCGCTTCAATATCTCGAACGAAGTCGCGCGGGCGTTCAAAAGAATATACACGCACTTTGAAATCTCTTGAAGACAGGAAGATCTCAAAGATAAATGGCGCAATAATGAAGAAGAAAATGAAGGAATCCTCTTTGTCATCACAAATGAAATCACTCGGGACCACGAAAGCCTCGACACGTACTTCGAAAGATAACGAGGACGGGCGAATTTCAAAATCACGAGGCGAAAGATCTAGGAAAAAGTCTGCGTTGAGAAAGAGTAGCAAAACAGATTACGAGCATATGACTCAATCATGTTCTGGAGAACAAAAAGTTAGACCTAGCTTTAATCAAGGAGAACGGCTCAAGTCTAGGAGGAAGAGAAGACCCATGTCTCAAGCTGATCCATCTGAATTTGATTTTTCATTTGGTGACTGAAGAGGAACGGTCTCTTTAGAACAATTTCCCTTAAACCGCCATGGAAGATTGAACATTTTTTCGATTCTATTACATTTTTCATTACAATATTCCTTTCTGAAAAGGGAGAAATAAAGAGATTTCCTTGTTTCAAGTAAGAAGATGATTGTGTGTAATTGAAAGACTTTCTACAATCTTTACTAGTAGATCATTCGCCGGGCAAATACGAACCACAACTTCTATAGCTAGTTTCGTTAAAGGTGTATTTTTATACGTTGTCTTATAGTATTTAATACTCAGTATAGAGAATACTTGATCTGTCGTCTTTTCGAATAGAAAAAATTTCAAATTATTGTTTTATTGTTAGTTAGCATTTGTTTTGTACTATCGAACGTTAAGACACCTTCTTTCCCTAGAACCGGGAAAGGGGGGCCCAGGTGGACATGCTCAACATGCTAAACGCATACTATCCAAGTCTTGTGTAAAAATCATGCTACAAAAAATGTGAAAAACACGCATTAATAAGTCGCTTTTCACACAAAACTCAAAATTCATCTTGCGCACTCTACGTACCTCTCTTCTGGTTGGAGTGGGTCGTTAGATAGAAGCCCAGGTTCAACGCAGATCATATCATGATACTGTTCATCACCAAAATCGCTCAAAGACTTGGCCTAAAAGATTAACGTTATATAAACACTTTAGAAAATAACAATTTCGGACTACAAAGTAAATAAGAGTCAAGTTACCTTTTTGATGTGAGGGTTCCAGACAACAACGCTAGTCGGCATCTTTTTCCCACCGACAGTACCACTAGCTGTCAACTGGACACTGCTCACTTCACTGGTATTAACAGTCAAGAACAAATCTTGCTTATCAGGGTTTGAATAAATTCGATCTACTTCACAATCAATATTGACATAGTCATCAACTTGAACAAACTTTTCTGGGGAACCTTCTCTGGGGACCTTGTCATGAACGCTATATCCTTTTAAACCAAACACTTTACATATTTCTTTATCCAACGCATTACCTCCAGGAATCTTGTAATAAGTATGGAACAAAACTTGATGAAAATCGATAGGAACCTTTCCAGTATTCGTCACCTTCAGTGAAGTGATCAATTTTTGAGCGAAGACTTTCACAGTGAATACTGAAACACAATCGTATTCGCCCCCAGGCGCCCACTTGCCTCCGCGGTCGCGCATATCATCCGTTAAAACCAACTCGAACTCACAAACTGAACATTTATCTTCCTCGTAAGATTTTCCCATCTTCCATCTATTTGCTCTCATGAATCCGTGCTGTGGCATGCTTTTATCAGGCTGACCAAATTGGGGGAAGCAGAGAGGGATACCACCACGAATAGCTTTACTGAAGAGAAAAAATTATCGTGCCTTAGTTGAAAATCTCGCTGAAATACCAACAAAGCGTTATCAGTTTATAAAAACCCTCTTCTTTAGAACTCACCTTCCATCCAACTTAGCAATGGAAGAAACGAATAGTACTTCTTTTCCGACCGAATCCACGAAGGATGTAACCGTTGCACCCGTGAGAGACACTGTGGCATGTGCTCCACTCGAATGCGAGATCTTGATGAACATTGGATCCTTGGTAACTTCAGTAGGCATGATTTCGTGAGTGATCAGTGATTAGGAAACAGAATCAAATACCGGTAGATATATTCGAATTTTATGGGTAAGGGAATCTTTTGAAAAAATTGAAAGAAAAATGAATCCAAGAGGTGCACGCGAAAGATTTTTTCTGAACAATGGTTTTTGGGGAAAGGTGAAGGCAGAGATTCGATCCAGAATCCAGACAGCGCACACACACCTACGATAACGTCTAAAGTATTAATTTAGTTTATATGAAGCATATTCGGTATGTTAATTAACGTCTAAAATTAGCATAATAGTCATTTCAGAATTGTCTGCAAAATTTTTGTTTACGTTCACGTCATTCAGAGAGAGATTACCGAAGACAATTCTCAATTTTCATGTCGGTTCAGAGTGTTCCGTAACTTTTCTTCCGATGCCATCAGAATCCAAAAAAACCTCTTTTCATCCGACATCTCTATCAATCATGCCTCCATCCTTTACCCTAGCTTATGATGAGGGCACGGTATCCAACGACTCGCCATCCTCGTCAAACGCCCCCATCATTTACGTGAATGGGAAACGATATGTCGTCCCGACGCTGACTCCGAATGTTACCTTGCTATCCTTTTTACGCGAACACTGTCGCCTTACCGGGTCCAAATTGGGATGTGGTGAAGGTGGATGCGGTGCTTGTACTGTGATGCTTAGCAACGTGGACGTAGTTACGGGCAAAGTGAGGCACAGAAGTGTGAATGCTTGTCTTATGTTGGCGTGCGCGGCGCATGGGTGTCACGTAACGACTGTCGAAGGTGCGAGTTGATGGTGTATATGGAATTGAGTTTGCTTGTATATGCATGAATATATATATATATATATATATATATATATATATACCTCTCTACTTTGAGATTCTCAGGTTTTGTTTTAATGTAGGCATTGGAAATACAAAGGATCCGCATCCGATTCAAACTCTCATGGTATGATCCTCGTTAGAACTTGAAAATTGAAGCCATTACTGCAAGATGGGTCTTTTCATGTTAATATTTCCCTTTCTTGCCTTTTAATTTTCCAGGTTGATTTACATGGTTCGCAATGTGGCTTTTGTACTCCCGGAATCGTTATGAGTTTGTTTTCTAGCAGTGCTTTAGCACAGTGCAACAACAATGATGCTGAAGACGTTGTAGTAAAGCAGGATATTGAAGTGGATGGTAACTTATGCAGGTTTGTCGGGTTTATCTCAATACCAATTTAAATTCTGAGAACTGTGTCTAATATTCGAGCATGTAGATGTACAGGTTATCGTCCTATCTGGGATGTTATTCATTGTTTAAATGATGATAATGATGGTGCACATGACTATTCAAAATGCAGCCCGAGCGATTGCGCTAAATGTACAAGTCAACATTGCCGCGATGAAAAGAAATGCATTGAAAGTCATTCAATTGATTGCAATGGTGTCGGGACATGTGGTTTCGATAATGGTAATGTTCAATCATCCAGTTCGGATAAAGTTGCTTCTATTTTTGAATCGAAGGAAGGTAGTGTGACCAAAGCTGAATTAGTAAAGAGAACTCAGAAGTTACTTGACAATATAAATCGCATATTGTATGAAGACGTCAAAACAACGAAGGCGTTAAAATTTGAATCAACTAGTCAAGCTTATGGCAAACTTCGATGGGTTCAGCCAACCAGTATGGACGAGTTGATCGAACTAAAGGCAATGGACAAAACGAGCATGATTATCTCTGGTAATACTGAGCTTGGAGTGGATGTAAAATTTAAGAATAAAGGAGGAGCCCCCCACTTCAAAACCTATATTTATCCGAACCTGGTTCCAGATTTACTCGAAATCAGAGACATTCCATCGCATCTAGAAGTCGGCGCAAATGTTGACCTTACAACTTTGGCTGACCACTGCATTGCTCAACAAAAATATGACTCCTCTATGTACTCTGCTATTGCACAGATGTTACAATACTTTGCAAGCACTCAAATACGAAATATTGCGAGTTTGGCCGGTAACATATGTACTGCGAGTCCGATTAGCGATATGAATCCTGTGCTGATGTGCCTTGATGCTTCTATTATTGTCGACCGACTAGATTCTAATACTTCCAGTACCTCGAAACGTGAAATATCTCTTCGGCAATTTTTTTTATCTTATAGAAAAACCCAATTGTTTAAGGATGAAGTGATTCGTTCAGTATCTATCCCCAAATATGCTACGAACAAATCGAATGGCTCCCAAGTAATAGAGTTTGTGATTCCCTTTAAACAGGCAAGGAGGAGAGAAGATGATATAAGTATTGTCTCTGCAGGTATGCGTATGGTTCTCGAGGGTCAAAGCGAGCAAACTAATTACTTGATTGTTTGCGCTGATTTCGCTTTTGGTGGCATGGCACCAACAACTAAAATGGCCGTTGAAACATCCAAACGCATCGTCGGCTCAGTATTTGATTTTGAAAATACATTTTTACTTGCGAAAGAAGCCATGTTGGCAGAATTTAATTTACCCGATGACGTACCAGGTGGTCAAGCTCAGTATCGAAAGTCACTTGCCCTGGGATTTCTGTACAAATTTTTGATGAGGGTGCATGGGGGGCTAAGCGATAATCGTTCGTTGATAGACGAGGCGTCTACATACATGACAAAGCCGAAGCCCCGACCAACTGGATCGCAGTATTTTCCAAAGCCAAAGTTGGTACCAGGATTGGAAAAAAATTCACCAATGGACCTTGGCTCACGTAATGTAAATAAAATTATGGGCTCCGCGGCGACACATGCATCTGCGCTACAACATTGTACGGGAGAAGCGGAGTATGCCGATGACATATCTCCCCCTTCGAACTTGCTTCATGGTGCGCTCATTCTTTCCACATGTGCGAAATGCGAAATCGCATCGATTGACATAAAAAAAGCAATTGAGATTGATGGAGTCGTTGATATTATAACTTACAAAGAATATAAACGCGCCTTACCGTCTGGCAAAAACGAATGGGGGCCTATAATGAAAGATGAGGAAATTTTTAGTTCGGGATATATTGGACACTACGGAACCATTATCGGTGTTTCGTTGGGTGAAACTTTCGATGCTGCACAGGCCGGTGCAGCTGCAGTGGAAGTGACGTACGAAGATAACGGAGAAGAGCTGATAATGTCCATACAAGACGCAATTCAAAACTCCTCATTCTATGAGAGTACGCGGCATATTATTGAAAATGGTAATTTAGATGCTGCCTTTGATGAAAATGGTCCTTATAGGAAAGGTCTTGTAAAAGTGGAGGGAGAGTTTTACGTCGGTAAGTTTTCATCTAATGACGGACATGGTGCGCACATAGACACTTTAGAATTCATTTGATTGCATTCTCTATGGCTTTAGGTGGTCAAGAGCATTTTTATTTAGAGACAAATTCAACTCTTTGTATTCCAAAAGAAGGCAATACTTCTATGTCTATTTTCAGTAGCACACAGGCGGTGAATAAAACTCAAATGAATTGTGCAGCTGCAATCGGACTTCCCGCAAACAGAGTTGAAGTAAAAATGAAAAGAATGGGAGGTGGGTTTTAAATTATGATTCTGATCTAAAGATTCTTTTTTCTTCATCCCATTTCCCATTCGCTTTGTTATTAATCTCATATGACTTATTTTTAGGAGGATTTGGTGGGAAAGAAACACGGACCGTCCCTACGGCATGCGTTGCTGCTATAGCGAGTAGAATATCAAATCGCCCAGTCAAAGTTACTCTTGATAGGAACGTGGATATGAGTATAACTGGACAGAGGCATGCATTTTATGCGAAATATTCGGCTAGTGCATTCATTTCTGATGATGGCAAAATGAAGTTGGGTGGGTTTGTCGCGAACATCTACAGCAACGCAGGAAGCGCTTTGGATCTTTCAGGGCCGGTAATGGATCGTGCATTATTTCACATTGATGGGCCCTACAAATGGCAGGCAATGAAAGTTGAAGGAGTTTGCTGCAAGACGTTTCAACCGCCTCACACAGCGTTTCGTGGTTTCGTAAGTTTTGAGTATATCGACGATATTGATACACGTACTTATATGTTTGGCATTGTTTAGGGGGGTCCACAAGGAATGGCAATTTGCGAACATGTAGTTGACCACCTTTCGATGAAACTTCGATTAAAAGGATCAGATATAGACAAGTTTAGATTTGAAAACTTGTATCAAGAAGGAGATTCAACTCATTTCGGCCAGGAAATAACGAAGGGGACCTGGAATGTGCCTCGTGCTTTCGAAACAGCACTTAATCACTTGGACTACTCCGTATCCGCGCAACGAAAGGAAATAGAAAGCTTTAATTCGAGCAACAAGTTCAAGAAGCGCGGTTTGTGTGTGTTGCCTACGAAGTTCGGTATTGCTTTCACAGCAAAGTTCATGAATCAAGGAGGGGCATTGGTTCATTTGTATACTGATGGAACAGTACTTGTATCGCATGGTGGAACAGAAATGGGTCAAGGCTTGCATACGAAAGTGTCACAGGTTGCTGCATGTGCATTTGGCATTCCGTTGAGTGCAGTATTTGTGAATGATACAGCTTCCGATAAGATAGCGAATTCTATACCCACGGCCGCCAGCATGAGTACTGATCTTTATGGAATGGCTACTCTCGATGCTTGCTCACAGATTTTGACCAGACTTAGACCAATACGTGATAAATTAGGTGAAAGTGCGACGTTAGCGGAAGTAGCGGCCAGTGCATTTTTTGAGCGTATCGATTTGAGTGCCCACGGTTTCTTCAAAGTCAATGATGATAGATGTGGATATGACTGGGAAGGAGTTAAACCGGTGGATTATGTTGGTCCCGATAACCGCTGGCGAGGATTGCCTTTCAATTATTTTACGCAGGGGTGTGCAGTTTCTGAAGTCGAAGTTGATGTGTTGACTGGTGACCATCGAATCTTGAGATCCAATTTGATAGCTGACGTTGGATCCTCCATAAATCCTGCTATCGATGTTGGCCAGATCGAAGGAGCATTTACGCAAGGAGTCGGTTGGTGCACAATGGAAGAAATGATTTGGGGAGACGACGATCACAAATGGATTCGCCCAAGGGGCCGCCTACTGACTCAAGGTCCAGGTTCATATAAGATACCCGCGTTTAATGATGTACCAGAAAAACTAAGTGTCGTGTTACTCGATGGTGTATCAAATCCGTTTGCTGTTCACAGCAGCAAAGCTGTTGGTGAACCTCCATTTTTCCTCGGTTGTTCCGTGTTCTTTGCTATCAAGGATGCTGTGAGAGCAGCACGAGCTTCTTGTTCTAATGGAGCGATATCAGATTCTGAGGAATTTTCGTTAATGCTACCTGCAACTAGCGAACGTATACGTATGTCGATTTGCGATGAACTGCGCGATGAATCAGTATTAGGACAAAATAAAGATCCGAAGAATTGCATCTTGTTAGAATTTCAACCGAAAGGAAGTTTTTAGGCGAGAAAGCTGAAATTTATGAATGGATCACGGTTGAGTATTCATGGAGAATCGTTTTAGCTAATGGAAACGCTGATTATTGATGATCCCAAGTACTCGTCGTCCATATCTCGGTCCCTTCAAATACGTATGTAAATAGCTTAACAGGATTAATCGCAACTTTGTATATGTACGCTACATTTGCATATGTGTGTTACTTACTTTGCAGAGATGTCTTCAAGAAAACTTTTGAGTTCGCAGACTTGTTTTTAAGCAATCAGCAAACTTTTGTAATATTATTTATATACATTAAGTTCCTACCATCCATCACAAGCACCAATGGCCGAGTTGGTCTAAGGCGGAGCACTTAAGATGCTCTCTTCGTACGAAGGCGTAGGTTCGAACCCTGCTTGGTGCATAATTTTGTTAATTTGTTGCATTTCTCACATCTATCTGTGTTGATGATGTATGATACAGTAAAATGATTTACGGTTACACGACAAGAGGATCTTTTTTGTATCGGCAGCTATCAGCTATCAGTATTTAGGTATTAATACATGTATTCCTTTTTCTTTTAAACAAAACCAACTGCTCATTAGCTCTAGATGTGAATCATTTCACTCATAGGAGTCACTTTATATTCGAGCTTTTTACTTTTTTGCGGGGGTTCCATCACTCGGCTACTTTCTTGTATTTTCCTAAATGAACAAAATAGTTAAAGATTGCCCAAAATTTCCTACCTTTCCAAATAAAAATCATGACGGCAACCACGAGGAATCTTGGTAAATTTATACTTTTGAATGGCAGATGTTCAATAACTTTACATTGTGGATCGGTTGTGGATTTTACACCTCCTGCTCACCTTCGTCAAGCGTCTGCAATAGTAAATGCAGCTAATGAGAGGTGTCTCGGAGGTGGAGGTGTTGACGGGGCAATCAATATGGCCGGTGGCGATGCCTTAAAAGCTGATAGATGTGCCTTACCCATCTTACCAGATTTAGAGCATAATGAGCATCTGACCGTAGTCGATAATCTTTGTGATAATGAGGAAGCAATAAGCATAGACAAAATTGAGAAAGACGATGTTCGGTGCTATACAGGTGATTCAAAAATTACAGGTCCTGGTCAATATGGTGCTTTAAAGGTGCCATTTGTTATCCATGCGGTTGGACCAAATTATTTTCATTATTCTGGGGAAAAGGGCGACTCCTTGCTGAGCTCTGCATACAGCTCGGCTTTACAACAAGCTAAAGCGAAAAATATTCAATGCGTAGCTTTTTCATTGATTAGTTCAGGCATCTTTCGTGGAAGATGCACGTTGAGTCATGTATTGAAAATTGGAGTGACTACAATTTATGAGTTTATGCAGAAACATCACTTTCCTCTTGAAATACATTTGTACGCGTTTACGTTTGACGAAGCGTGCAAGCTAATGGATGTCGCTTCAGAAACCTTGGAAGATCAGAGTAGTAAAAATAACTGTCCGCATGAAGCTGATGTCGTCATCGATTAGCATGGGAGGATGATTGGTGCTAGATCGATTTTCGTCTTTTATCTCCAAGAATTATTTTCATGGAATGTGTAAGGAAGACTATTTACATTACAATCATATGATATGTCCATTAGAATATCGTACGCGTCTCAACCGAAGGAAGTGGAGCTGGATTGATCAAAGTTCTAAATAGAAATAATAGAGATAGAGTTCGGTAGCTTGTTTTTCCATTCTTATGAGAAATGATATATTTTCTCGACTTAGTCAATGAAATGAGAAAATGTCTGTGGACGTTTAAAATTTGCTTATGTCCTTTTATCTTGTGATTCGTCGTGCCGTTTGCGAATATCGCTTGAACAAATGTACTCTTAGCTTCCACTCTCATAAAATAATGGAAAGCAATTCAGATATTAAATATTGGAAGTTTACGTCTACTCACACACGAGTACAATCGTGTCTACCGGCATTCGAAGGTTAGTAAAGGATCACCTATAAGTGGTTCCATGCTTTGCACAAGAATAAGAATGATGGAAGTTTCCAGAATGTGCGTCCGTTGTTAGTTCATCTATAGAATGTCTTTAGCTGACCGCAAAAAAAGTCTCTATTAGGCACTGTCGAACTCTTAGCGCCTGTCCGGCGGATGGTTGTCAAAGAAGAAGAGGTTCATACTCCATACGCCATACTTTTGGGAACTCCACCGATCTTAAAAAATTCCATGTATGCTGCGACTGATCAGTTCCAGTTGCACTTTAGAGACTAAGTATGAAAAAAATGATTAAACAATCTAAGCTGAATAGTTGGTGCTCTCTATGTATTTTAAACCTTAAGAGGATAGTTGTTATACTGACACGAAATAACTTTCCGTTTCTAGAACCCACCCTTTGAGACTTCAAATTTGTATACGCGATCTCCTTATCTTTAATTTTTTTTTAAACTGTATGCTTTTATTTTATTAACTTCTACTCTTGTAACAGGTATTGTACGCGAACTTCTCACTTCAAATCTGATGGAAATTCCTTTAATCCTTCAGATCCTCCAATCTCGTCAAACATCTCTACACGCCAGTTCATGCAAAATTACTGAAATACGTTTTCAATCACCAAGTCGTTTCCATCTGTGGTATTTATTTGTATTATTTGATCGAGTTCAGCATTTGCGTCTCATCAAAGATGATTTGTATTAGTTTCAAATATCTATATACCTTTGATATTACGGTATATCCGCCTTTCAAGACTTTGATTTGGTATACGCCCGCGAATTTCTCCTTCCTTTTGGAGGCCGCCACACGCTTACCCTTCGCTTCCAATCTGATGGAAGCTCTTCAAATTCTTTAGATCCTACAATTTTGTTAAACATTGTTGGAGAAATTTTCCGAAATTGATCAAAGACAGTCTTATTTACACGCCCATCCAAACAAGCTTGCTGAAATACATTTTTAGTGACCAAATCGATTTCATTTCCGTCGTTAATTAAAGCTTCACATGCCTGCAGCATTAGTTTGTATGTAATATGATCTGGTTCAACATTTGGTGCTTCTTGCATATCGGTAAAGACGATCTGTAGTAGTCGCAATGCATGAACCTTATCATCGTCAGTCCCTTCAGTTGCCTTGAACGCTCCTATCGCAGCATTATAAGTTATGGAATCGGGAAGTGCATCTCTGTTGCCATTTTCGTATTGGTCCATCATTCGTTCAAGAATGTTTACAACGCGATTGGGTATATCTGAAGTTCGACTTCGTTCAATACTCTTTAAGACCGACGTATAGCTTTTTCTATTTACTTTAACGTTGCTTTCCATCGCGGTTGCCTTCTCCATTAGAGTTAATAACTCATCTGCTCTCTTGACAGCAACAGGCCCACCCACATTTGACCATGCATTTAAAGCTGTATTGAATGAGATTGTGTCAGGACCTGCATGCAAATTTTTTGTCATGCGATGCAGAAGACTTTGAGCATGTTCAGCGGCTTCTTTTGAACCTTTTTTCCTAGCCCATGCACTTATAACACAGTTATAGGTATACTCATCGGGCTTTACAACCTTATTTCTCATAGAATTAGAAGATTCCATATCGTTCAAAAGATCCTCTGCTAGTACTGCTTCGCCAATCCTTGCGCACGCTAGAACGTATTAGAGGAAAGCTATGAGAGGAAAGTTTTGCGATCGTACATATATACATGTTTAGAATACCCTACCTTTAATCACGGTGTTGTAGGTGACAATATCGGGACTAATATAAGAATTTTTTTCTGAAGACTCCTCCATTTGATTTAAAATTTCTCGGGCTCTCATGACATGATCTTTGTTAATCGCGTGGATACTTGCGTAGCTATTAATTACTGCGTTATAAAGCATAGTACTTGGTTGAATGTGAGAAAGTCCGAGCACAGTGTTAAGAATTCTCTCAGCTTGATGTCCTGCATCGTCATTTCTACTCTTTGACCATACGTCTATCAACGTGGTATATGTGAATAGGTCTGGTTCCAAATCTGACCGGTCCTTCTTTTTACATAAGGAGAGCATCCGACGAACGAGATCTTCTGCTTTTGATGTTGACCTTCGATCTGTACTTTTTGCCCACATCTTGAGTATCGAATTATATGTCACTTTATCTGCTTTTGCTTCGATGTGTCCATCGGCATACTGGGTTTCCATACGTTCCAGGATCTTCTCAGCTCTTCGTGCAGCGTCAAACTCATTACTTTTCAGGAGAACTGAAATAAGCATACTATACGACATCGAATTAGGTCTAGCGCGCTCGTTTCCTTTCCGGACACATTGTTCCATTTTGTCGAAAACCACCTTTACCTTCTTAGCGATATCAGGCTGACGACTTCGAGAGTAAGCAATCATTACCTGATTAAAACTGATTTGATCGGGCATAATGTTCTCCGATCCATCTTCGTGCAGTTGTATCATTAAGTCTAATATGCTCTCCGCCTTCTCTGCAGAATCTTTGAGTTTGCTATACGCCCATGCATTGATAACAGAGTTAAAGCAATATGTATTCGGTCTTACTTGTATATTTCCTTTTTCATTTATTTCTTGCATGCGATATAAAACGTCTTCCGCCCTCAATGCAGCACCGATTTGACCTGATTTTGCCCAAGCATTGATAACGTTTGAGTATGATATTGTATCCGGTTTAATACAACTATTTTTCTCTGTGCTAAGCTTCTCCATTTTTTCTAAAATCGCTTGGGCGTTCGTGCCTGCGTCGCTTTGACCTGACTTTGCTATCGCAGATAAAGCTGTGTTGTACGTGACGGTAGTTGGTTCTATATCCGAATTGTCATTCTCGAGCGCTGAGGATTTCATTTCTTCAAAAATATCCATCATTCGTGTCAAAGATTCTCTGCTATCACCTCGGCTTTTTGCCCATGCGTTCATAAGTGTATTGTATGAGATGATGTCAGGAAGAATGTCATCATTTTGACTTTTCATAAGTGAAAATACTTCCTGGGCTCGATGTGCAGCAAAAGACTCATTACTATGAACCCAAGCATTTAAAACAGAATTGAAGGAAATCAAATCAGGCCTTATCAGGTCGAATACATGAGGCTTAGCATTTTCTTTCGTTTTATCTGACAACTCCATCATCCTAACTAAGATCATTTCGGCCTCCTCTGCGCTCCTGGATAAAATTAGAACCAAAATGAATGATTCATTAAAAATGTAAAACTTCCAACGTCAATTTCTTACCCTTGAGCTTTACTCTTTGCCCATGCTTGAATGGCCATATTATGTAATATAACCAGGGCTTGCGCTACTTCACGAATGTGGTAGAAATGGTCATTGCTTGTTCTGCCAACATCATAGTCAATTTTTTCAACTAGTTCCATAACACGACATAAAATCATCTCCGTAGAAGTCGCAGCCTTTTCGTTACCAGAATAGTACATCCACCCTTTCATTGCTTTCGCATAATCGCTGGATAAAATATCTTCAGCATTCAATAATGACGTATGGCTTGAAAGTTCCATATAATTTTTTCCATCGGCAGTACCACATTCATCATATTTCAACAGAGACTCAGTTATTCGTTCCAACTCAACATAAGTTACTTCTTCCATAGGAAATGAAGCCACTACATGCTTTCCTCGACCCAGCTCATCACTTTCAGAAAGATTCTCCCGACCACGATTATACAATAATTTCTGTTGTCCGTGACTCTCATACGTAAAATATCTCTTAAACTCTCTCAAATAATGACAATCCCTAAATTCATTTTTATTCGTTTGATTAAGTCTAGACCGTGGAGCATTGAGGGCATTTTGATCGGTAGTTAAATTACACGTCTTGTAGCTACCAAAAGCTCGTCCGCTTATGCAGTATCTAATATTACGTTTCAGGAAGAAATTGGTAAGCGTTATTGGTTGCATTATATTCTAATCTAAGTGGTTTTCATCTCTGTGTATCATCTTTTTTCTTCAAGTGTGTATGTTTTTTCTTCATTTTTTGGCATCCGAACGTGTGGGGCGCTGGCGCTGATTGACGTCCTTCAAAATTCGCTTTACTGTTAACATCTTCATCCGCGTCACATTCCATTGTAAAGACTACCGGTCGGTATATTCCGAAATGATCAAAATTCTTTTCGGCATGTCGATATTCAGTTTAAATGTTATGAAGTTCTCTATAAGGTCGCAGTCATTGCTGTTTTGTTTGAGATATGGTTTAATTGTAAAGAGATCAATGGATCACTACTTTCCGATGGGGTTGTTAAACAGGGACGCAGGAAGTCAACTATGCTTTCAGAAAGTTATATTGCGAAGGCAGAAAGATCCTTTACTCAATCTGGATCTCTCAAAAACATTACGCATTTTCAGAAAATTATACTGCGAAGACAGAAAGATCCTTTACTCAATCTGAATCTCTCGAAAACATTACGCATTAAAAAGGATCCACATTATTTACATATCAGCTACACTATATTTATAATCTCGTTCCTTCTTTGCCTTAACCCCATGTATTGCCGCAAGCACCTTGTCCTCAAAGCCGTTTCCTCTAGCATTTCCATCCCATCGATAGCCTGGCTTTATTCCAAATCGATTGGGTTTTGGTGCAGGGCCTTTGTAAAGCGCTTTACCACTAAGTGAAACTTTTTGTTCACGTTTTTTCAACTCCATCGCATACATAGGATCCGCGGCACGCAGAGTATTTTTGAGTTCATATTCTAATTCATCATCATTTCTCCCCCTTGCAAACGGGGCATTCTTCATTTTTTCTTCCTCCTTTTGTTCTGATTCATGCCGCATCTTCTGCACAAAACCACTCTGAGTTTCATATTTTTCACGTTGTTCTTTTTCCAACTTTCGCGCGGCTTCCTTTTGATATTCTTCGAAATTCTGAAGCATATCAATCTTCCGTCCGTCTTTACCTCTATACACTGTTTCCGAACCTTTACCTGAGTCCTTCATGCGAGCGAGCTGTCGTCGTTTCTTCTCATTGATATTTTTCTCGGCTTTGGAAAATTTCGATGCATCTTGGAGACCTGCAGTATGTCCTGACGCCATTCGACGATTACCTGATCTGCTTAATTCATTTTCATCATCAGACGACGAGTCATGCCGTCTACCAGTTCTTTCGTCGTCACTACTGCTATCATGTCTCTCTCGACGACGCATCGTCTTGCCTTTACCACCCGATGAATGTTCGTCATTGTCACTACTATCGCTATCATGCCGAGCACGCCTCCGATTTCTAACCATAGACTCATCATCAGAAGATAAAGAATCATGTCTCCTCTTCGGTCCACGTCGAACAGACGAAGACGATGATGCATTACCCCTCGATGAATCATCCGTCTCGGCACCAGTCATATGTGCCACTTCATCCTTCCACTGCTGACCGGACACAATCACCGGTGCATCATTTTCCACCATACTCTCATCGTCCTTGTTCAACATCCAATCGTCATCGTCCATGTCCACTACCGTAGATTCGAGATGATCTGCCACTCGTTTTTTCTTCGAGAATGATCTCTTCCTTTTCTTGTCCTTTTTCTTTCTCTTTCGCGAAGGCTCTTCTCCTTCTGTGTCATCCTTTCCGTCATCATTGTTTGTATATTTAGATAGATATGCCAACTTGCTGCTCATTTGAATGATTGATAATTGGTACGGCTCAAATCGTCATAAAGTCCCTTTCGATATATGCTCTTTTGAAATGAGTTTGTTTTTTGTTGGTGTTGGATGGTTGAATAGCCACATTTCTCTGGATCTCGGATACCGGCATTTATAATTTTTGTCGCGCAATGGAGTCAACCGGTCGATAGCGCTATATTGTTCGTAAGCGTTATTGTTTGTGACAATGTTTATAGAGAACCGTTCAATTCATATTAAAAAAAGACTTTTTAGATGATGAGGTACTATTCTACGGCAATAGTAATTAATATTAATATCTCTAGAGTCTGTCAGTACCTTTCTTAGAATGGTGCCATCCCTTGATCGGTCGATAAGGTTCTTGAGTATAAGCAACGTGAATCTCATCAAACTACGGTCTCTAGGGCAAATGCTCCCCATCTTCGGGTAAGCGTTTATCAAAAGGGATTAGGCGTGCGAGGTGCGATCAAAAAGGTGTTCGCCTTGTCAGAAGTCGGATGGTTACTTGCGATGACCACAGAGACGCAAATTATCAACTTTAGATCATGACAAAAGGCAATTAATCAATTTCCTCGTTTTCGTCACTTCCCTCTCATTCAAGTTCGAACGTAAACGAGGAAATATATATCTTGTATAAAGTCGACAAGATATATAATACTTTGAGTAGATGAGTCAGCTTCACTCAAGAAAGTCAGGAGAAAATGTTGATTACTAGATTTCCGAGCATATTTATGGATCCTTATCTCATCAAAACTAGCTCAACCAAGTATTATCCAAACCCAAATAGAAATTATTAGCCCTTGCTTTATCTAAGATTCTTTCACTATACTTCTTTGGAAGAACTAATGACATTTTTAAAGGGATACTTTCTTCGTATAGCTCTAAACCTTGTTCCCAGATTTCTCTCGCATCCTCATACCGCTTGGCCATCTTTTCGTTCGAATCAAGGATCCATTTGACCATATCATCTGAATTTTTGATTTCACATCTATCAACAACGTTTGAGTCAAAAAGTAACACTCTAAAGTTGTCGATGTTCAAATGAGGCGGTAAACATCTCATGCTTGGTTTGAACATTTCTGGAAACATTGTTTCGATGATTTCAGCAGCTGGGTTGATTATACGTAGATAATCGCGAGTACTATCATTTGCTTGGGGTAAATCAATTATTTTCACAGGTTCACTTTTATTGATATCTGTAAAGACATCTGCCGCAAAGGTCTCTTCCTCACAGTCATCTGGTATCGGGAATACTTCAACAAGAATTTCTTCAAGATTTAAAGCCAAGTCTTTTGCTCTTGATTTGTATCGGTTATCTGTATTTAGTAAGGTCAACATACCAACCCGATGTTGACCATCAATCACAAACATTTCGCCAACTCTATTCTCGAACAGGGTAATAACTCCGGGAAGTCCAACTTCTTTTCTTTTCAACTTTTCTTGTGCAATAATTTTCGCTCGAGAATGGCGATATGCACGCTGCTTTTGCCAAATTGGAATATTTGATAAATGCTGCGTTTCTGTCAAGTATACGCGCTTGTAACCCAAATTGGCGATAAGTTTACCAAGAACAGGATGATATGGCTGATATTGTTGATCCGATTCAATCTCGAATACGTTGCCCTCTTCTTCAACAAGAATTTCCGTGTCTCCACTCGATTCTTCTGAGGAAGCTTTCAATTCCGACAATTCTTTCTCAATCGAAGCTCTCAGCTGCCTTTCCGTTTCTAACCTATCCAACGCAGCCTGTTCGATCCTTTCAATATATTCTGATTGAAACTGTTGCTCTTTAGCCAAGGCCCTTGCAACAGCTTCACCTACACTACTCTTGTTCACTCTGTTACCAGGCTCGATACTATTAATCAAATTTTCCCTCTCCTTCTGAGAAAGCGAATCTGTCAAAACTTGGGCAAAGCGAAGCTTCAAACTCAACCAGTAAGAACCAGCACCTTCCACCAACATGGTTGCATACCCCTCGTTCTTGCTACCGCTCTTACCATCACTGTCGTTGTCATTGGCTGTAATATGGCGTGGATCTTTCTTTGGAGGCACGAAATTACTTAGATATCTCGTACGAGTATGTAACAGAGAAGGAACGCTCACAAGATGACCCTGTGCATTCCTTCTCCTTGACAGCAATAACCTATTGGCATTAATAAGGATGCAGCTGGTAGTAGTGGATGACATCTTGGGCAACAGCTATGTTTCAATGCTCCAATTTGTATGATACATGATTTCCCGACGCCTCCCCGTCAGATCTACTGGTAGTAACGTGGTCTCGTATGAGTGCTACGTAAAACGTAAAACACTATTGCGCACTGAGCACTGAGTGAGGGCGAGGGACACACACACACTTCCTGCCGCCTGCCGCCATCTCTCATCTCTTTCGTACCAACAACTTGTAACGCATTCTAGCTAAATTTACTAAATGACACGCTCTGAATCTGAATCTCACACCACCCAAAGTGATGTGACGCCTTTTTGCCATCCATCATCATCGCACCCCACACCGACCTGACATGGATATTATTACTATACCGGTATATGATATATATGCTGTGTGTATATCCTTTTAATCTCTTTTTGTTCTTTTTCTTCGATACACACAGCACCACCACCATGCATAATAATAATAATAATAATAATAATAATAATAATAATAATAATAATAATAATAATAATAATAATAATAATAATAATAATAATAATACACTAACACATATGGATACAAGATTAGTCAGCATGCACATAACCTCTCATCGTAATCGACGTAGTACATTCACCCCGGCTCTATTACCTGCTGTCATAATGTGGTTGCTTGGCAAAGAAGGTGTTGTGAGGGCATTCTCATATTCGCGGCTTACTAGCATCCGAAACGCTCAGGGTGAAAATATATTGTTACGTACATGCACTGGCAGCGGTAGAAGCAGATTGTTTCTCCAGAATAGTGGTAGTAGTGGTAGTAGCAGTAGAAATACGAGGAATATCAACAGTATATTGGATGGGCTGAACGATTCTCAAAGAGCTGCCGTAACTATGCCTCACAATTCGTTCGTTCGAGTTGTGGCAGGTCCTGGAGCAGGGAAAACGAAAGTGCTCACATCTCGTATTGCGTGGCTTCTAAATAATGATGGAGCTTCTCCGGTACGGACGATGGATACACGGAGAGAAGAATCGTCCAGGATGGAATTTTTACCAAGGATTTTGGCCGTTACCTTTACGAAAAAAGCTGCTGGTGAAATGGATCAACGTTTGCGTATGCTTCTTGAACGAGTGCAAGCTACTGACAAAGTTCCTGCGTATGTACGAGGTAACGACGACGAGGTACCTGTAGCATCATTGCCGAAAGGAATGAATCGTGTAACTCTTGGTACCTTCCATTCTGTTTGCAGCAGAATATTGAGACGCTACGGTGATCAGCTGAATAGACTCCCCAGCGTGAGATGCCACAAAAATAGCTGTCTTGATAGCTCCTTTACTATACTAGATCAATCGGAGCAAATTCGAGTGGTTAAAGAATGCATGAAGAGAATAGGTGTTGCAACGACTACAAGCTCGCAACAAGCAGCTGCTTCATCATCAACAATAAAGCCTGGTGACATATTGCATCATATTTCAAATATGAAGGCAAACGATATGGATCGTAGCTCATATGCAAACGAGGGACTTAAATCAAAGAATCAATCACCGAAGATGAAACGCCTACTAAATTTATCAAGGGAAATTTATCCTTTGTATTGTAGTAATCTTTTTGCTCGGAATGCGTTGGACTTTGACGATCTTCTCTTGCTTTCTCGAGATCTTATTTCCAGCAATTCTACAGTTCTATCCGAGCTTCATAAAAGATGGTCGTTCGTACTTATCGACGAATTTCAAGACACGTCCAATGTTCAACTAGATTTAGTGTCAAAATTGGTAAATAAGTCATTGTTCATTGTCGGAGATCAAGATCAAAGTATATATAGCTGGAGAGGAGCGAGCATCGAAGGCATGATGAATGATAGAATTTTTGGCAGTGAACGAAAAACTGCTGTACATACCTTATTTTTAAAAGAAAATTACCGATGTACGCAAAATATCGTGAAAGCTGCCCAAAAAGTGATAATGGTAAATGACTTCAATGAGCCATCAACGTCCAAGTCACGAAGAGAAACGAAATCTATGCGGGAAGTAGGTACAATGCCGCGTATCTTAGCGTGCGCTGATTCAGATGCAGAAGCCCTCAAGGTAGTATCAACGATTCAGCAGATGATTTCGGAACAAAAGCTTATTGCTGAGCGCGGAGATACAGCTGCTATTCTGTATCGAACAAATGCTCAATCGAGGGTGATTGAAGAAGCATGTGTGCGCGAAAATTTAAGGTAGCTATGATTTGAAAATGTGTCCCTTTCTCTATCTATACCTGATTATTTTTTGATCAACAGATATTTGATTCGTGGAAATGCGGGTACCTTTTACAGCCGTCGAGAAATCCAAGATTGGTAAGATATTTTGATTGAAGTAGCACACGTTAAAAAATTTTAACTAGTAATTTTGTATGACAATCAGTTTATGTTTCATTAAGCTAATCTATAACGGAAGAGACGAGGCCAGTTTCAATAGAGCAGTAAAAACTCCTCCACGAGGTATAGGGCCAACAACTCTTTCAGATTTTAAGTCGTTTTGTGACAGCCTGCCAACAGAAATGTCTTTGGTTGATGCGGTATTATCTCTCACAAACGAAGATTTGTCGGAACGATATAATCCTGATGAAAAAATATCGAGACGATCTCTCAAAGCTTTACGTAAATTTTCAGGAGATTTTAGAACTATCTACGATCTAAAGGGAGTTCTGAAGATAGGAGACTTGCTTCAAAAGGTTATTGATTCACAGAAGGTGCGTTCAACCGATGATTCACTTTCCACCTAGACTTACTTAATAATGAATCCATACGTTACAGCTTGAAACTCACTTCAAATCAGTCTCAAAATCTAATGACGAGTACAATGATCGTTTGGCAAACGTTGACGAACTAAAGTTAGCGGCAGGTAGGTATCAAACAACAGATCTAACAGAATTTCTGGACGATGTTGCTTTACTTTCTGATTTGGGTTCCGAATTTGGAAACGAAGCAAAAGATACCCAAAAGAAAATCCAAGCAAATTTAATGACAATTCATGCTGCAAAAGGCATGGAGTTCGATGCTGTTTTTATTGTTGGAAATGAGGACGGCACATTTCCAACCCAACGAGCTATCAATGAAGGTCACTCTAGCGTAGAATTGGCAGAAGAACGTCGTTTGTTATACGTGGCGATGACTCGCGCGAAAACTTATTTGTGCATGTCGTGGCGTAAAAGCGTCGATTATTTTTCGGGTCAAGGAATTGCAACTAGAGAAGGAAAACGTAGCCGATTCTTAAATATTCTTGTCGGTAAGAAAAATGATACCAGGACAAAGGGGGATGTAAAGGGGGGTTCAAAAGCTCCACAATTACGCAAGTCAAACGTGACTGAAGTCAGGCAGAGGAAATTTTCTTCTCACAATTATTTCAACAAAGCTAAGCTCGACGAAAAAGGTGTTATACGAAATGTCGATGATCTCCAACAAAAACTCCGAAGCAAAGTTACACATTCAGGACAAAGAAAGTCGGAATTTAGTAGAAAAGCCGACACGCGATCATCTTTACAACAACCTTCATATCTTGGAAAGTCGACATCCCGTTTGCAGAAGAAAAGACTTTCAGCAGATGAAATGGAAGAAATCTTTTCGCAAGTTAATTCAAGCGTGTTCTACCCTGTCGGCTCAAAAGTAAGACATCGAATTCACGGTAGTGGTATCGTGATCAATCCTGACGACAAGGCGTCTGTAGATCAGGTGCATGTCAAATTTGCGAGTGGGATATCCCTTAATATTCCAATAAATGGAGGCGAATTACAACATATAGGCCCGGGAACATAAATTAAGTTACTACCTTGACGTATCTATTGTAAATACCTCATCTTGGGAACGCAATACATGTAAACATTTGAGTCCTAGTACACATACAATAGAAGTTGCTACTTTGATATGTTTACGGAGTCTACTCCTCTTCCGAACCAATAACTGATGAAGAGGACGAGTTATAATTATGAAGTAATCCGTAACTGTTACAAGAGTAAATAAATACTGGTACATTGTATACAGTTGAAAAAAAATTATCATAACGGGGTCGTGGATTTCATGCGGTTGAGCCCTATATCTCAATTCCACATGAAACGAGTAGCATAAGTTTCCTCCCCCAATCTACCAACTGTAGGAATTCGTTACAATGCTGGAGTACCGTTGAAAGAATACATAACTAAATAGTAGATCTAGGTTATTGAAATATAAAGTGCTATGAAGTGCGAGTGCCTTTACCTGAAATACCAATGAGAAAATATAAATTTGAGCCGAGTGTACTCCAGGGATAGACATAGGACACCTAAAAGTAGATCAAACAAACATAGGTTTATGATGTAGAGGAAAACAAAGGATAGAGTGATTCAATATTCCCTCTTGGTGTGAGACAAAACGGTAATAATTCTTCCAAGTACATGAATGAGAATAAGTGTTATTGAGACGACAGAGGTATTCGCGGACTGCTTGACTGAGCGTAAAGCGTAAAGCGTAAAGCGTAAAGCGTAAAGCGTAAAGCGTAAAGCGTAAAGCGTAAAGCGTAAAGCGTAAAGCGTAAAGCGTAAAGCGTAAAGCGTAAAGCGTAAAGCGTAAAGCG
>Ga0115008_10000441_pt1 | contig 30721 bp, 28 predicted proteins | sample FraStrMetagenome_FD_87164 | JGI IMG/M metagenome (GOLD analysis project Ga0115008, IMG submission 87164) | Marine eukaryotic phytoplankton communities from Arctic Ocean - Fram Strait ARC3M Metagenome | ecosystem: Environmental > Aquatic > Marine > Oceanic | place: Fram Strait | collected... | reverse complement strand
ATGTTTTCGCGACGTCACCATCGTTCAATATCTCCTCAGACCAAGTACTTCGCTTTCTTTTTCCCAAAATTTTACTGTTTTCATTGATTGGATTCATCTTCTTTCAACAAAGCTGGGGTAACTAGGGTATAGATTTTTCACGGCGTGATGCGAATGAAGAGCTTTAACTTGTAACCTATACGGGCCAAAAACACGCCGTGATTAATGTCCATCCATTTACCCCGAACCCCGTACACGTGGCACTAGCTGGGGATCTCACCCCCTCTGTCGTGAACTACCGGATCCCAGAAACTCATCCTACTACTTTGTATTATTTACCTTTCTTACGCCACTCCCACTCCCATGACTCTTGAAGACCGATCTAATACGATGTATTTGTCCAATTTTACTCATACTTCGTTACGGGATAACTTCATTAGAGTATGTGCGGAGAGAAAGATCTCACCTCGTCAAATGGTTAAGAATCTTCAGGACATTGTGCTAACCTTACACGTAGAACTACCCATGTCGTTCCTCTTCCCTAGCCACCCCTGTAGTGTACCAGGTATTGGGTGCGGTCGAGGTGGGGATAATGCTGGCGATGGCGTCTTTCTACTTCCTTCCATTCCTCTGTTGGGGTTAGGGTTAAAACTTAAGGAAAACTTTAAGTCCGAACACGTGCGTCGGTGGCGCCTGTTGTTAGGAGAATTCAATTATGAGTTTATATATACTTCGTCGTGTAATTTCATTGCGCCGTGCTAAGTTTCCGACTATAGAAAGCGATAGGGAAATCATCTTGGACAATAACACCGTCGAGTTGATAGTTGCTGGCGTCTGTATAAATATCGAACGGTTTAGAGAAGTCGGGGAAATGAAGTAGTACCTGTCGAGACATGAGAGATTTAATTTTCGAAAAGTAAGCTATTAGGCTGTTTGAGGGCATTTAATAAAAGTTTGTTTCCATTTCTCGGGGCTTTCAATATGCCGTTGCACATGAAACAAAAAAAATGTTTGTGAAAGATTTTATGAACTATAGTTGTACACACAAGCGCTCGTCATCTTTACACGAGCAAACATCGGAGCAGCTTCGTACGGTGTCACAAATATGAAAGCTTTAACCATCGACGTGAAAACATTGCGTCGTGATACTCACGAGTGGATTCATAATTGGAAGCCTAAAAATTAGAAGGGAGACGTGAAATGTGCAAGGGTCATTAAGACGGTGATTCATACATTCATACGCCACACCTACAACAAATGCGTACAGAAAATACTGTTGTACGACAATCGTGCCATTTGTTATCAGTGCGTATGGTGATTTCAATCCAGGAGTTGCTTTAATTCTTGCCAACAAGATCATGCATGACGATTCTCTTCATTATCTAATGATAAATTAAGTAAACGGTCGATACAAGCTGATTTTGCAGAGAATTTGTAAGCATATTGGAAGTTCAGGTTTAATATTATAGTGAGATTATACGCACAAGTCACAAGAATATAGATTTTCGTGGTATGAATAATCTGTGGTTCCGTTACAACAATTCGAATGACGCTTATCAAGAACGCAATTCTTGGAAAGTGCATTATGAATTTCCACTGGATAAACATATTCCTACCGTGGAAGGATGATATCCCTGGCTTACCCGTACTTCATTAGTCTGATAGCATGATAAAATCAACTTAATTTTTCGCGCACACTTTTGACACGATTCACTCCACAGGCACGAAATAATGGATTTTGCCAATCTACGGAAGCCAAAACAATATGATTCATAGCATTTGTAAAATTTGATATTGAAACCATTGCCATTTTAAATTTTGAAATTGGAATTTCGGATATCAGTATTCCAGACGTCATGGTGTGTTCAATGATACCGGATACGGTAGTGTCATTGTCAAACAAGACTGCGGGAAGAAAAGTCAAATGCTGCGCGGAAATTTGAAATTTGGGCTCGCATTTTGTGACATAGTCATTGCCTACCACCAGACCACCAGTATGAAAAATCACCATGAAATTGTTTCCCGAATTAGATTGTACAGATCTTTACATTAATGTCATCTTATGCACATATATGGAAACGTTTCCGAACATCTTTCATCGCCACACAAATTTCACGTAGGACCGAATTTCGCTCAATGGTTCTTTTATCACATTCACAAGTGATTCTTGAGATTCAACCACTGCCAGTAAAGATCAAAAATCACCTCGTCCAAGATACGGAAAAGCAGAGAAGTAAAAAAATTTCCTGAATTCGTACAAGGATAAAACACCAACCTTCTAGACTTTTCGAGATATCATTCTGATTTGGGTGACATCAATAATATATGGGCAGCATTTGGTAATCTAGGCTTACCTCACATAACAAACTCATGCAGATCGTTTAGAAAGGTAATGCGATTGGAGAATTTTCAAGGTAAGACATGTTTAGAATAAATTTTGTAGTTTATACGTTTATACTGGCGTTTAGTAATTGTATGGGAAGGCCGCTTTTCAGTTTGGAAGAAGTTTCTAATAAAAAAAAATTTGTTTAGTGTTTTCAAGGATTTTTACATTCATCATGCAGCCAAATGTTATTGAGTGCTTTGCGGACGAGATAGTCGATCCTAAACTGTCTAAGATTGCTTCTTTGACAACATCTTGCGCTGTTGCGGGCACTTCCCCTTCATCGAATAAAGTAGCGTGGCCTTCCAAGATGTGGAAACCTCTTCCATTGCCTGGGACATTTTGCAAATCATACAACCCTCCTCGTACTTTTAAATCGTGTAATACTGATTATATTAATTTCGACGGTATAAACACGTCGTCGTTGGAGGTGATAGTGCACTATCAGAACGAATTCGCAAATAAAGAAAAGGATCTCATCGATCGAAAGGACTCTGCAAATGTGCGTCCCGCTACTCCTGCTGTTGAAAGGTTGCTTGTGGTTAATCATCAACGTGGTGGGAAAGTTTTACCAAAATCTTCGAGGCAGAGAAACGTCAAAGTTGCGGTTAAGAATTCACGTAAATTTCGTCCGTTTTCTTTATCTGCCCCTCTCTCATTCCCTGGATACTTAGGGAAATCCAAGTTTCATGCGTCCCAAGACAAACTGTGCCACTACTCGCACATTCGCTACATTTAGAGGCCGCACTCTTAATATTTTTCGGGCCATATTTTTCCTTCAAGTTCCTATTCATGAACCCATTTTGTTCTACAAAAGGTGCCAATTCATTTCTATCGGTATCTTTTGGGATCAATTTTTGGAGGTTACAATTTTTGTTCACCTATGAACAAATTCTATCTTTTTCGCATTATTCCTTCTTTTACTAAAGACTTTTACTTTTACATTGCTACCTAGAATGAAATAGTTTTCTTGTAAAAATTTTATAAAAAAATATTTTGACTTTTTTTCTGATTTTGACCGTGTTTTCCCCTCGATGCTTGCAGTTGTAGAATTATGATTAGAATCGTGGAACCTTGTCGCGCAGACGCATAGAAATATAAGTCGAATACAAAGATTTTCAGCCTTACTCGTAACATTTTCAACTCCTTTACAGAGACATCATGTGCAAACACTACCATCGCGAGGAAGCTGTTTGCTGACAGTAAAGCACTAAAGGTATGTATTTAGGAAAAGGATTCTCTTCTAATACAAAAGGGCTTGATGACGGATTATGCGTAAAGAGTAAAGAATCTCACTCAAACAAAGCTCAGCCATGAACTGTTCATGCTTTCAAACACAAAATCAAAGTACAAGAGTAGAAGTTAACAAAATAAAAGCCTACAGATTAAAAAAAAATCTACATGATAACAAAATAAGTTTACATTTGAAAAAATCTACGTCTCTAAACCTTTTCTTTAACTTGCAGACCTAAGTCAAAATTAATCTAGGCAGTAGAGAGAAGTCGATGTATACGCAATGTCTGTGTTCAAAAGAAAAGAGCGTGTCGCTAATAATCAGCCTTCGTATTTAATATCAGTAGGTGTGTTTAGCCACCTTTATGGATAATGTAGCAAAACACTATCCTTCAAATGTAGCTCTTATTTCTGAGCTACTCAAGTCTACTTGGAAGGCATCTTTTCCAAGAAGAGTGAATATTCCGCGTAAGTCTTTGGGTAATGGAGAAGAAAATAATTCTTCTTCGCCTGTGATAAACTTCGGTATTGTTCCTGGCATTACTTTTTGTTCCAACCTTCCACCAACGATAAAGTGAACACCTAAATGCTTCATCTCATCAATAGCTTTGAGCATCTTAGAAATATCGTCGTCGTAGTATGTTGGATCTATTATTCGAACCATGGTATCCGAACCAATTACAAAGTAGACGCGAACCCCCGTTGAATCTCCTTCACTAGATAATGTTGAACTGAATAGCTTAATCTTTTGAGCAAATAGAGGTGCTGACGTAAGCAGAACTCCCCAATTGTTTGGCAAAAAACCAGCACATCGTTCGTTGAAGAAGCCAGCTACACGCTCGACTACGTCTTTGCTTGGAATTGGGGGTTTATCGGGATTTGTAATAGATAATTCAAATATAAGGTTCTGGTGGTCTGAAGTAGTGACAATTTCATTTTGCCTTTCCTTTACAACTTCAATAGCGGCATGTGCCAATCTTAGATGACCTTCGTGAGGAGGGTTGAAGGATCCAGGAAAAATTATTGGACATTTCGGTAGAAGCGGAGGATTGACAGGGAGTAAAGGTGGAGATGATGGTGAAAGCGAAGGAGTTGGGACAAGTAGAGTGAAATCAGCCTCGCCAGATGCTACCTCGTCCGCGGCATCATCAATCGGCTTTATTTCTGAATGCACTTCCTCAATATTGATACTTTCTGAGCCCACTAAATAAGAACTTATGGCATTGTCAACGATTTCGTCGATATCTCTCAAGTTATTGAGCTCCAACGAGCCAAATTTCCTCAACTCGCCAAGTATTGCTCGTAATACAACAAATGACACTATTTCGTCTTCAGAGGAGCGTGATCTATATTGTTATTGGGAAGCCATTATAAACATGAAGATGAATGCTTGTTTGTTGCAGAAAACACGGATTATTCGACATGCCAACACAATTTCTCCTTACCGATTTTCTTCTTTTGATAAAACAAGTGAATAAAGTTCCTGAGACCCTCGAGAAGAACTAACAGCAACAAAGCATCGATGTAAACCTTTTTTCGGTTGTGAAGATACAAGTGAAGAAGTACATCCAACTCCAATACAAGATGACCTATCATTTAGGTTTGGGCTTAGACTAATTGACCGACGTAAAGCTGCATTCGACAAAGCTAGAGCCGCTTCCTTCGAACAAAAATGGCTTAAACTTGATACCTTTTTCTTTTCTTCTTCATCGACAAGTCCGTAGGCCACATTCTCCAAAAATGAGCGACGGTCATAAGCAAGAAGCCCCTCTATATGAGGATTAAATGAGGATTAATTTTAAGAATTGTAGAAATGAGATATCGAAAATGTAAACAGTGTAGTCAAACTAAAGAGACCATATTATTACCTAATAACACTGCACTAGCTCCTGGTGTTGCCCCAAGCGCAGAAATCGCTCCAGTACCTCCTCCAGCAACATAAATGCAAATTCTCGAACCTTTTGGTGAAAGATTGCTTTTCTTCACGAAAACCTCTGCAAGTTTAAGACACTTCGTTGACAACGACATCGAACCAACCGATATAATCTGACTCAAAAATGTAACAACAAATAAAGAAGCAAACGCGACAGCTTTCATTGGTGCCCACTACTTAGCTACAACCGAAGTTACAATGTTGAAAAGATTACCGCAGCGTTTGTAAATCTTGTATTTACTTCACTGTATTTGCCTCTTTTGAATCAAGAAATCCCGTCATCCAAGTCCAAGAGCAAAAGCTCATCCAAGTCATGCGCGAAAAAAGATGATGTTGTTTGGAAAATGTACATGTCACCAAAATTCTCATAATGGTTCATATGCGAACCTTAGTGACGTTTTTGGCTGAGGACTGAGGACGCCGACAGCCGACATGGGACAACGTACAACAAACGCTATGACCTACGACAATTGAATATTGAACTTATTTGAAGTTTGAAGTACATGTTAAAACTCACAACGCTTCAAAGCAATATCCACGAATTGTATCCTGTCCAGGCTTCTCCTGTCGTCGTAGCATTATAAGTTTATGATGATGCAAACATTCACATACATTAAGCTCTGGTCCGTTTTGTATGTGACTTTGTTATGCTTCCGATGGACGGTTGGGTTTGCTGTGGTGCCCGGTAGGTGTCAAAGCAGAAATTATCATTGTCAACCTACGTCAAGGGTTGTTGAGACGCGGTTGGGAATTTTTTCAAATTGGGTGTCTGCCATGCAACAAGTGCAGGGTGTACAGTCAGACGATAATGTCCAAACTGTAAATTCAGATAATTTTAAAGAAATTTTAGCTGATTTTATGATCATGAGTCATGAAGCGAAGCTCAAGGCGGTTCAAGATGCGACAAGAGAAGCAGAAATAACAATTGTGCGACTTCAAGAAGAAAACGAATTGCTCAAAGCGCAACTAAATAGTGGAGCCGAGAACAGTAAAAGTCTGGGCACTTCGTTTGAAATGCCAGTCTCAAATAAGGAGCTGACCGAGAAATATCAGCTATTGAAAGAGTTTGTTTCGAAATATATTGTCAATTCAAGCTTGGAAAAGAAAAAGGCTGTTGAATGTGCGAGGGCACAAACAATTGCAAGGTATGAAACATTATCCTAGGGTCGAAACTTCGTAACACATTATTTGGAAAAACGCTAGGGAAATTTCAGCACTACGAAGTTACTATTCCATGCGACGCAGGCTTCGTGCGGATACAAGCCGAAAATGGAGAAATGCCTTCAGTTATAAACATATACCTTTCTCGTTACTCCATTGCCCTTCGTTTAATTGTTCCTCTATCTAAATTTTCCTTCATCCTTCGTCTTTTACGCCGTTTGTCACCTTCGTGTTTCTTTATTTTTCTCGCAGCTGCGCGCTGTGGATCTGCTACAGCTTCTGCATTTATTTCCTGCTTACGACGGTCACGCTTTTCTGATGCTTGGATCTTTACTATGGAGTATGCGCAAATAAATTTCTCTGTACCACAACGATTTTCCAAGAGTTCCATAACTTCTTTAATGAAGTCACAATGGTCAATATCAGCTTTTTTCTTACGTTTTGAGCTGTCCTCATTTTCACCTTCTGTAAGAGCTCTATGCATTGGTTCCAAAATAAGAGTGAGATGTTTTGTAAGAATCTCGCTTCGGCAGATAGTTGAAAATGCCGCAAAGCACTTGAATACAGACTCTCGCCGTTGGAGTCCTTTGCTTTTCGCAATATTAGAAAGCCGTTTAAATAACCACAAAATGGGATCCTTTTGATCTTTACTATCGGCAAATTCATCTTCGTAGCATAATTCTGGAAAATTATCCATAGCTTGTACAAGCCAAGACAGGATCTTTGTCACCGATATAGAAAGATTTAAATTTTGTTCCTGTTCGTTAGAATTTATTTGATGGCACACGTTTCTCGCAACTTCATAAAGTAAGCCCTTTCTCTTGACAAAAAAGAGGTGCGGATTATCCGAAGAAAGTAAGTCAGTCGGTTCGAGATGTGTAAGAAAGACTGTTACCGTTCTCAGTGCCACTTGTTGAATCCATGGGTGAGGGTTAATCAAAGACTTAATAACAAGGGCCCAGAGAGAAAGACTGTCCACAAAATATTTTAAGTTTGCAACATTGGCCTTCTCAAAACAAACTAAACAAAAATATAGGATCTGCCATCTTTCATCTTTTAAGATAACTGAAGAATTGACGGCAACTTCACGGCCAATCTTGCAAGTCATAGAATCTACTAAAGTACGAGATATCTCTTTCTTTTCAATAAAATCCACCCTGAAATCAAACATTAAGCCAATCAACTGGGCAGCAACCCTCTGAAGAGCTAAATTATCGAGTGATTCGACACCTCCAAACCATTTCGTAATGAAGTCATAAAATGACTTTAAGCGTTCGGTCGACACTCTATTTATAATGATGCCGATGGTAGTCGAAATTAATTCTTTGCACTTCTTTGAATCATCATTAACAAGTTGAACCACTAGAGGAAGGAAGCATAGTTGAGAGTGCTCTTCAAGCAAGTTGATTGGAAATTTACGTAATACATCTGACATCAGTTCTAAGGCCGAAATCCTTCCACTCTCGTACTGATACTTTATGTTTGCAACGATCTGATGCAAATGCTGCGATCGACGTTTGACGCTTAGAGGATAACTAAGAAGAAACATGAGGAATATTTGTCCACATTGCTTTAGTAAAAAATTAGTTTAAAGTTGTTGTCATAACCAATATTTTGAGAATACTAGAATTAAACTTACCCGACGAACTCCGTCGACTTGACTTTGTACATTAAGTTTCAAGACACCTTCCATTATGTCATACATATCCGGCGAGAGATATGTTCTCGATACAATTGATTTGATTAAGCTGAGTGCAGAATTATGCGGTGAAATATCTGAGATGGCTGAATGAAGAAGAGATACAAGAGCGTCCATTTGTTTGTTAGTGAGAGGCAGCTTGTCATGCTTCCCCTCTTTATTTTTCGACGAGTCAGTTCTCACATCCCAATAGAGTATGAATGCAAGAATCTTAAAACACCCTTGTGTGACTTCGTTACGAGAATCGGCTCCCATCACCATTAGCAGATTCAGAATAACAGGTCCGAGATCTGCGCCGAATTTCTGTACTGATGGGAGGTCCCACCTTAAAAAGAAGGGAATGCATCGAAGACATAATAAAATCGATTCGTTCTCACTAGAGTCACGAACACATCCAATGAGAATAGGGACTAATGGGTCGGCCATATCCCTCACACGTTTTTCATCCCAATCTAACTTACTGCGTTTGAGAGATGAGTGAAGGAGTTTCAAACCAAACACAACGACACTGGCTTGAGTAGGGTCATTTAGATTGATACTAGAGATTGCACTTGCGCCATATCTGTTGTTTCCTGTTAACTTCGGAGCGCTATTTCCATCCTGAACCCGTAATGCATTCTTCGCATTGCGCTCTTTCACCGAAAATGCTTCTTTCGAATCGAACACGCAGTCATTTGTTGATGGCAACCACGAGCTTACACTGCTCTTGAATTTGTTTTTCGAGCTCTTATATCTGTTTTGTACTTTCTTGCCATTACTAATAGTGATATGATCCTCATTTTCATCCTCATCCTCCCCTTCATCCGCATCGTCTTTCATCGAGGAATTATTTAATGTAGGAAAGATAGCTTGCACGAATGGTAGAACTTCTTCAGCTGTAGCAGAACCGTTTCTTTGAACACCAATTACAATTCTTCCAAGACATTCTTTCACTTTGCTGATTGTGCTTTTAGAAACAGCGGGAGATCGCATCCTTTCGAGTAAAGGCTGACAAATAATGTGAATAGAGGAAGGAGGTGTTCCTTTTCCATCCCAACCTTTCATCTGCGAAGGCTTAAACATTACAAGGCTACTCAAAATTTCAATGCTTTCATAACTCTTCGCACCCATTGCTTCTTTCATTTTGCTTTTTCGGTTACTTTCAGCTGCTTTCATCTCACTGGCAATTCCAAAGATATCTTCCTGGAGAAGATTCATAAACGCAGGAACACAACGGGCGAAGGCTTCAGAGGTTGACGGAAGAGCAGCATTTTTACGGGCATCAGCAAATGATAGCAAGAGAGAATGCACTATAGATGCGCGCACATGCAGTTGGTAACCTTCTGATAATGACACAGTTATTTCACGAAGAATATGGGGGAGGTAATTGTCTCCTAAGGAAACAGCGATTTTACACAACGTCTTCCTCGCCGCTTCTCTTGCACTCGAATCCTTGCTTTTCAGCACTCCACATATTGTGAGTATGAGATTTGGAAGTTTGATATTGAATGTACTAGTAGGAAGTTTCTGAAGTACTTTTAACAAAGCAATTGCGATAGGAGGACGTACAGACTTGAATCGACTGCCTGATTTGTCAACTTCTTCTTTCAACAGATAGCGCTCAACTTTAGGAATAATTCGAAGCATTAAGGATCTCAAAATGACATTTTCTGTCTCTTCGGCGCCAATTTTATCGTAAACGATTTCTTGTTTATCCATTGGTAACATATTCGACCGTGTACTTGTGTCAAAATGAAAAGAATCTAACACAGCACAAATAGCTCCTAATAGATATCGCTCTTGTCCCGCATATCTCGGAAGGTGAGCCAAAAAGCTCATAATTGTATTTTGATACTTTGACCAAGATAAATGCCTTGCTATTGCTCCCACTGTCGCAATTGCTTCAAATGCATAAGATTCTTCAGAAGACTTGGTGCATTCAAATAGAGGGTGTATTGCCAACGGGAGAAGGACATTGGACAATGTTCTTGAAGAAAATGGACAATTAGAGTGCTCTCTTTGATCATTTTCATGTACTTCATTTATTACTTTCCGAAGCTTATTTAAAGCTCTAGCACGACGGTGAATTTGAAGGTGCGCTACATTGACAAAAAAGTCTTGTTCCATATCGTCATCACGTGTCAACTGATTCAAATCACTATAAAAATCAGGGGAGTCAAGGTCAATGAATTTTCGAGAAACTTCTGCTAACAAGGAGATAAATAATCGTCTCACGGAATCCTTTTTCGCCAAAAACCCGTCCTTAATTGATGATAAAAAGTGTGATTTTGTCTCCGCTAACCAAGATTTTTGATTGTGATATTGTTCTGCTGATGTTAAGATAAAAGACTTGAGGGCTTTAAAAGCACCACGCGATATGACCCCATCGGAATCATGAAGAAAATAGAAACATTGATTGAGAAGAGGACTTAACTTCGTTGCGTCGAAGTCTTCATCTAGTTTGGATAATGACCTCCAGCTTCCTTCACTTTCACCACCCAAGCCAGTAAGTGCGGGCAAAATGCGTTCAAAATCGTATTCATCCAGCCGTTTAGTGCTCATAGAATTGAGATTTACCAAAGCATCACCAACTTTTATCCTCAATGATGATCCATCTTCTCCGGAAACTATACTTGTATATACTTTGACAAGTAAACTTCTAATGGTTGGGTTTGTTACTCCTGGTCGAGATTTTTCAGGTCCAAGTAAGCTCGATATCGTTGGTATGAGAGCACTAGCTTTGTCTTTATTCATCATTGGAACAAAACAATTTATAATCGCAAGAACATCTGCCTTCGTTGCGTCATGGATTTTGTTGTTAGCACTTAAAAAAGGAAGAAGAAGAGTTGATAGAGATCCGAGTTGTTCGGCTTTTTTCGAAGATAATGTATCAGATGATCCCTTCTCCAAGACGAAGAGTTCGCTGATTCGGCATAAAATGGAGAGCTCTTTATTCAACGATGACGAAAAAGGATGATTGTCTGCAGAACTTGATGTTGATAATTTTACATGTTCTTCACCCGCCAGATTTTCAACAACGCCCAATCTTTCTGCGAATCGATCAATGATCAGATCTAAATTATTTCGAATCAATTTAATCCCCGGCGTCTCCACGTCGTCCGAAATTGACTTTTCTTGTGTCAGTAAATTTTCCAAAATATCCGTCACACATTCAATAACATGAGTTTTGCTCCTTCTTGAAAGACATTTGACTATAGCAACTACAGCTTCATTTGGCAGAATACTTATTTGCGTGTGATGCGATGAGAGAACATGGATAAATTTAAGAATCGAAGGCTTGTTGTTTGAGTTAATCACCATTAGAGGCAATTTCGAAACCACATCGCGCAGGCATGTCCACAAGCGATCAGAATACTCTTGAAAAGAAAATACCGAAGAATATTTAGCAAATATATCAGCCAATACATTTAGACACAATGTACGAGTATTTTGATTTCTTTGTTGTGTATCTTCGATGGCTTCAGCTTCATTGCCCATGCGCTTTAATTCGGTTTCCTTTCTTTTCTGGCTTTCAATTGCCTTCAACATCGTCAAAGTAATTTCTATCAGTATAGGTAGATATTGATGCAAGTTATGACCCAGATGAGATACACACGAAGCTAACAGATTCAAAAACCCCAAACGACGCTGAGGGTGAATCGTAATCATATAACTGAAATCGAGGTTTTCCCGAAAAGTGTCAAAGCAAAGGTGAGCATAGTCGCCTTCTTCTTTATTAAAATTGATATTCGAGGGAACAAAGGATCTACACATCATGAATATAAGAGTGTCGAGCTCGCCTTTTGTGTAATCAAGTCCCGACAAGAACGATACTATTGCACCTCTTCTTGCCTGAGGACTGTCTTTTGATCCTTTTATAGACCGTGCAATCAAACGGCCAAATAGTATTCTAGTAATTATAGGAACAATTTGCGGGCGATGTTGAATATCTATCTTTCCTTTTGTAGAAATATTGAACTTTGCGAGAGTTTGACGAAGCTCCCCCTTTGTCAGTAAACGTTTTATTTGATCGTTATATGGGACAATATAGGGAAGCTTAAAATTACAAAGGCAACTAAAAGCCGACTGTGCAATTGATGCTTCAGGATTAGCAAGAAAACCCCGGAAAATTTTTTGTAGTAAAACATTTTTGTAAAGTTGCTTTGGACTTTGAATTGCTGAAAAAACCTTTAAAAAGGAAAGCAATCTCGAAGAAGCAACTCCACGGGAAAGGTTTCTAATCAATTTAAACGATTACAATACTATTTCTAAAAGAGAAGTTTACGAAGAAGATCACACTTACCTATTGCCAACTTCACTTGTGAACTCATCCAATGAAAGTTCCAACTTATCGGGATCACCTTCAAACGCCGAGAAAAAGTATTGTTCGTTGAGAAAGCTTAAAAATAATCTTACAATTATTCGTGATTTTTTCATTGTGAGCTGTGGCACAGCTTCGGCAACTTCAAAAACGAGCTTAAAATTAGTCCCAAGGTCAGTGTGCTGAAACCACGAAATCCTTCCTTGCAACTTCGATCTTTCAACGACTGATTCAAATAAGGCAGATTTCTCGCCCAAAGAAGAATCCCATTGCACGCGGTAGTAAAAGAGCCTTTCCATAATGGACCGACCATCTCCCCTCTCATATTTATCTTGTGTATCTAATGCCGGCTTCTCATATTTCATGACCCTCTCAATATTTGACATTAATGACGACGATGCGAAATCTTCATATTTATCTGCGAGTGCGATGAGGGCTTTTTTCGAAACATTCCAAACTGGAGAAAATTTCATGTTAAATGTACTGAATAGCACATTCGCTGCAGCTTCGGCATAAACAACTGGAATTTTTCCACTCCTTGCCAATACTTCAACTCGATTTATTTCGGATATAAATGCTCGCTCATTATGGAATGATATATCTGTACTCTCTATGTTTAATAAATTCTTCAGTAGATGACAAGAACCCGTCAACGAAGCAGATGGTCCCAATTTTTTCGTGTTCGTTATTGAAGAAACGCTCGGTTCTTCGTCCAAGTCATCAGTAAGATCGAGTTCAGCGTGGTCAATAATGAAAGGTTTGGGTGGAAAACTCTCCAAAATTACAAGAGTATGCAAGCGAATAAAATGGTTCGGACTTCTTAAATTCAAAAGTAAAGCATCAAATATTCCATCCACATCTTGTGATAGTAAAATCGATTCTAAACTCAACGTTTTTGCGAGGAACGCAACTCCTCTTAAAATGGCCACTGAATCTCGGTTCTCACGTAAAAGGGTTTCAGCTCTAGGTTTTACCTCTTTCAATAATTTAATGACTTCCCCTCTATGAACGTTGTGTCGACTACTTAAGAATTTCGACGCAATGCGTGCGAAAGACTCTAAAAGGACTCCTTCAGCAACACGCTTTCCTTCACAATTAGATATATCTTTCATATATACCATCTCATTTAATAGCCAAATCAAGGCTTTTTTGTCTTTTTGCAGATGATCGTCAGAATCATTCAGAACCAAGAACAATAAACAATCAGCGATGTAAGTGAGACGAGCAAGGTCATGGCAGCGTTCATAAGAAAGACATAAGTCAAGCAACAGCTGACGACATTCTTCTTCAATAAGACAAGCTTTAGCGTTTTCTTCAAACACTATATCGTCTGAATCACTGTTGTCAGGAAGTGATATTGCAACAGCGTGAACCAAAGACAGAGCCAACTCCTTGTTTAACGCCGAATTCTTTCCAGCAGCCATCAAAAGTGCAGGTGCAAGAGATTGCATAGCCATCTTATGAGGAAGCATCGGTAAAAGGGTCTCTCCCAACATAATTTCAGCAAGATTGTCTTTCGATCCCATCATGGTACAAAAATATTGTGATAAACGTGACGAAAAAGCGGTATTGTTGCCGTAAACCTTCCATGATGAAAATAATAGTCCCAACACGGCCTCCTTTTCATTGTGCAACAAAGAGTTATAACATTCACTTCTGAGTACAAACCCCATCATGTTCGAAAGAATCGTTGCTTCTGTGTCATTGCATTCTTTTCGAACCGACGATACTACTGACTGCGACACATTCAATAGAGCCCTTAATACCAAAAAGTAATTTCGATCGATCGATTTCTCGCAAACTATCTTTTGTACTTCTTTACTTATTTCCTCCCATATTGTGTAAAAAGTCTCTACTTTGAGATGTTTCGCAACGTATTGCAGAAAAGACGAAAGGATGGACTGAAAGGTGTTTTCATGCTGATCATTCATTATCTTTTTATCTGATAAAAGTTCCATGACAATTTGAATCAGTTCGAATCCTCTTGAATTTAATTGACCAGGAATGCCTCGTATAGTATAAAACAGATATAGTGACAACCCGTCGATAGTATTTTCAATATCAACGTTTTTCTTTGTTTGATCACAACAACGTCCTGCAGCGGTCAAAAATGACTTCATCACTTTTCGCTAAAATGCAAGAAAATAAGGAAAAGACATTGCATTTCCTAGAGCAAAAATTATTGCTAAATTTCACTTACCACGTGAATCTTTCTCAGTTTTTTCTTCCTGCATTTGCGAAAGAGCGACGCAAAAGACTCCGCTGCTAGACGCCTCACGAATTCTTTTTTATGACCGAACATTGGACCAAAGTAACTTCTCATCTCATCCAAAAATTCGAAATTTTTCTTTTCATTCGTTGTCTCGTCCAAATTGGGATCGCCATTTACGCAATACAAGAACAAGTAAGACAAGCATTGAAAGACACTCTCAGAAGTACGTGGACTCATTGGATCTACCAACCCGAGGACCACCCGAATAATAGAATGAAGTTTGTCGTTGACAATTTCTCCCCTAAGGTCACGGGCAAGTACACCAAGTAAATGAAGAAGATCGATAAGTGTTTCCGCAGTACATAATTTTGCTTTCAAAGACAAGTTTGTAACGAATAACTCAATAACTTGATCCTTATAATGAAGAAGCTCAATCAACGACCGACAGAACGGCCAGCACTTTCGATAAAAATAATTAAACTGATCAGTTGCATTTTTCTCCTGTATCAAATCAATCTCAGACTGGAAGCTAGAACTGCTGTTTTGACTAAAGTCATCATCTTTTGTTTTCAACTTAGCAATACTACTCGATTGCTGATGAACTCTTAATCTATCTCCCTTACTCTTTCGGAAGACATCCGCAGTCGTTGCAGCCTCGCGCTGTTTTACTGTAGTAAAACGTAAACGCTTAGTTTTTCCATCGACTTGTTTGATATGTAAATCCTCCATTTCATTTCTTTTTTCTTCACGTTCTGTGTGTTTCAATTAAAGTTTCTTGGATTTTGGGGAAAAGGTTGCGCCCTTGTGGTTGACGACTGACAGCCAGTGAATTTCGTATTCGTATCGTGCTAATTTAGATAAAAAAGAGAATGCACCGAATTCGTGCATACTCGTACTCGATGTAGGTATTATTCAGTGGTTGGTGCGGAATAGCACGTTGAACGTATCCGTGCGCACGAAATCTTTTCCACTTTCTTTTTCTCATTTCTCTCCAAAAACAGGGCAAACATAGGACGGTAGGCACTCGTTTGTTGGGAAGGAAAGAGTAAGAGGGATCGAACGGCGAGAAAGGATTTTACATTTATTTGTCCAAAGGAAAGGAAACGTTTTTGCTTCGTTCAGCCACATCCGCACGACTCGAATCTTTTGACGTCCATCTATCAGTAAAACTTTTTGACGATGATCGCTCTTATGCCGAAAAATCCAACAACCATGACTTGGAGGTTGATTGCCGTGGCCGTTCTCATGCGAGCAAGTATTGTTTCAGCATTGGGTACTATGCCTTCCACTTCGGTATTTACCTCGAAGAAGTTTGTGCCATCGAAGGTGAATGATGTGGAAATTTCATGCCCGGATTTTCACAAGGCCTTTGATCAGATTCAAACGGTTTCTCCGCTTGCGAAGGTCGCGATTAAAAGAGAGGAGGGGTACACTGGATTTAAAATGGCAGATGCATTAGATACCAGTGGCTTGAAATGGAAAACGATCGAACGGAATAGTAATGGTCGTGGTGCCTGTACTACTATAGAAAAGATCGAAGATTATAAAGGTCTTGGCGTGCCAATAGTTCGTTTTCGTGGAAGTATGGAAGGTCCATGCATCGGTGAACGCTTTGCGCAAATGATTATGAATTTGGAAACTCGTAAAAGGTGGGATGTTCAGATATCCAATGTCTGCGAGGCATATCCTGCTAACGACCTCGATGCCGTCAACATTTTGTCTGGGGCTCCCGAATACGGGGAAGCAGCGCGGTTTGGGATCGGTTACTGTCGAACCAAGTCCAATGTCATAGTAAGTCCTAGAGAACAACTTACGCTTTGCGGCATTCAAGAATTTCAGGAGCAAGGATCAACATTAATTTGGGGATTTGAAATGGAAGACGAATACAATCATTTGTTGCCAGGATCAGAGAGCGACCGGACTGTTCGCGCACGAACACACCTATTTTCCACTGCTACAGTACCAACTGGCCCGAATAGTTTTGATGTTGAGTATGTTTTACAACTAGATATTGGTGGTAAGCTTCCTTCTTTTCTGACGACACCCGTCCTTTGCGAAACAGTTAAAAGCCTCTATCGTGAAGCTAGAAGATATTTTAAATCCGATGAACCTCAAAAGTTCTTGGCTGCGAAGGACGCTATCGAGGACGTGTTTCATAATAGAAAAGGTATTTTGTTTCCCTAGTCTTCAACTTTGCCTTCATGGTGGAATTGCTCGAATATAGAGTGTACAATAATTAAAATAGTTTTTATTTAAAGCGTGTAGAAGACATGCGAAAAGAGGATATCGAAAAAATTATCGGCATTCTAGAATTGCTTAATCTGAATATCACCGGCTCATTCAGTTGAAAGCTGGGAGCACGAAGTTCTTCAATCGATTGCGTGTTTTCTTTTGGCATTCTAGGCCACAATGCCATATGTGTAGACAGTAGTCAAAAACGAAATGATTTACCTAAAGTTACAAAAGATTACCTAAGAGATATTGTTCTTAACTGTCGTGAACGTGTAAACCTGCAACCAAGCGATCTCGACTTCGACTTTTGAAACTTAATTTCTTCCTTCTTGTGATCTTCTCCGACAGCAAACTTTTCATTGCGGATAACTCGTATTCCTGATGGTGTTGACAAATCGATAAGCCGCCCACGACGAGAACGATGCAAGTACATGCGCATGCTGTCAACCTTATCTTTTTCATATAGGAGCGAAGTCGATTGATACATTTTGAGGCGCAATTGATAATTCGAAACCGCAGCAGCCAGTTTAGGTATCAGCCCATTTATCAAAGTTCCTTTTGGAATTTGTGCGACTAAAGCTGCAACATCGCCTCCATATTGTGCACTAACTTCCAACAGATCGCCGATGGCTTGCCTTTCCGAGCAAGCATCCACAAGGATTCCCATCAAAACTTCATGCATCTCTCCATGATTCTCTTTCACAGATTCTACGTATTGTACAGCTAGAGGTAGAGATCCAACTTCTTCAAGATATAAACGGAGTACTTCAACAGCATCATCCTTTCCTACGCCTGATTTCTCTATTGCGTACGCAAGTTCAATTGAGAACAAACCAATCTCAGAATTTCTGTCTGTCATTAGCTCTTTTCGACGATCTTCTAGTAGCCGACGTGCATCAGATGGTTTTGCCCCGCCATGTTTTTGTGCGCTCTTCAAAAACGATATAATAATAGATTCTGATACTTCTTTTGCATTGCCTTTGTCAAAGTTAATATACAATCCTAAATGCTGTGAATGAAGTTCAGAAATACCTCGTGGCGGTACAATAGTGTGGGGAAAAGTCACGTAACATTCAGGGCAATGCAAAAATACTTGATGCAAATACCAATGAAGTAATTTTGGTCTTTTCTTAAGACAATTTGCAACTTTATCCAATGGTAGAGGAGCTTCACATGCCATGTAGTCCGACGATTGTGGTCTTAAGTTGTCCACCAAAAAGGTACCAGCAAGTTCCAACCCAACCAGCTGTATCAAAGCAATAATAGGAGAAAACGCCTCACCTTTAATAGCTTTTGACAAACAAACTGCAGCTTCGTAGGCTGGTTCTGGAGATCTTGCTTCACTTGGTTTCACATCTTTTGATTCTATTGATAGGCATGATGCATGCAACTTGTGTTCCTCAATAAGCGCAAGAACAAACTTATATGGATGCGGTTCATCAGATGAGTCAATTGATTTCTTACGTTGAGGGGCTATAGAAATTGAAATAGCATCATCGTCAACTCCATTCATAAAATAAAAACCGATAATGAGATATAGTCTAAATGCTTCGCTGTATTCGCCCTCACAGAGACTTAATTCAGCAAGAGATTCCAATGCAGCTAAACTTCGTATAGTCTGGGAGGATTGATGTTCTTCGATACTTCCAGTTAAACGTGAGGCCAACCTCACGGCAACACTTTTGATATCAAATAAAGACTCGAGGTCCTGGGGTTGAACCTGTTCCGATTCAAGAGCAAATTTAATTGTCTTTCTTCCCGCGTCAGTACCAACAGAAGAGGCTGCACTTTGGTTAAACCTACGATAAACATCTATTTCTATCTCTTCCAGTTCAAGAAAACGATCATTCGTTTTCCAACGCAACAACTTTATCCGTTCTTTGAGATACCCTGATGGACCCCAACCACGTAGAGCACATAAATAGGCATCTTTCACTTGAAGTGACACAGGATTTGACAGTGGAATCTTCTCTATTTCAATGAACATTTTTTCCAAACACATTTCATAAATTGAAGGCGGGAGTTTTGGATCACGAACCTAACAAAAAGGCAAGATCGTTAGAATCTCACTATAAATAGATAAGTGAAAGGTGTAACAAAGACATACAGGTATAAACTCCCGTAACGCAAACAAACCCCCAGGAATTTTCGCAAAAGTATACACCCATCGTTCCCACCTCGATACAGAACCGCCAAGTAATCGCGGGCACAACTTCGCGGCTTTCTGTAAGCTCAAAAGATTCCCCTCTTCGAGGAGTTCTGTGAGCCTCTCGTTGACAAGTAACGTTAAACTATGTCTCCGTAAATACGCGCGACCTCTAAGAGCAAGTTCTAGAGCAAGTTCATGATTACCTGCCAACCGCGCATTGGATATTTTATCATCAACATTGTGGGTTTGGGTCAAAATCGAATCGAAAGGAGAGACAATGACCATTAGAGGAGATGGTACTGAGAACATTTTCGGATTGAAATTGAGTTTTGACTTATTAAGAGTATTGCCAGCCGTTTTCACACCAATCAAAAATTCTTGACTAATAACACTTTTTACGTCCCACTGACAATGTAGCTCGACGTCTGATTGAGATGATGGAAAATAATTACCATTTTGAGCTTCTTCCTCCCAAACTTCTTCTTCAACTGATAATTCCATTCTCGAGAGAGCAAACGATGAGAGTAGATTGTAGCTTGAAGCGGGATTAGATTCACCTGGAGGTGTCTTTACATCCAATGCGTCACTCGATAAAATATTTCCAGATTTTCGACTTAAAATGACAAGTTCGAGAGATCCTTCAGGCGTTCCCTGAACGACTCGACAGCCATCGTTTTTACAAACGTCTGTATGCGATCCATTATCAGTATTTTCTTCATCATCGTTGCCAGTTGACACACCGAGAACTCCAATATGGTTTGAATCAATCGGAACAATTCCACAAGCTACCGAGCAATCGAGTTCCCATGCCATTTTACATTCAACATTCGACTTTTTTTTGACGTCAAGAGTATTATCATCAGTGGTTTCTTCTTCAATAACAATGAGATTCATTACACCTATGAGGAGAATGTATTTTCATTTTGAAAATATTGCTCAAACATTTATAAGTTTGAATTTTTGTAGAACTTACAATCGCCCCAACCGACCAGCAATGAATACTCAGCTTCCCACGTAAGATAGCACTTTAGGGATCCTGCCGTTGGAAATAGGGCTTCCCGCGCACCAGAAGGACGATCAATATGAGCGATTCTTTGGCCAGTTTGTACATCTAAAACTTTGATCCCAGCTTCATCAGCCCATGCAATGATACATCCTCGCCACGCTATTGACAAAATACCTTGAAGACTTTTGTTTGAAAAAACCGATTTTGTTTGATCATTTGGTAAAGAGGAAGTAACAAAGTAATTCTCAGTATCCTGCTCGGATAAGGTATTAATCTGCGAGCTTCCCGATTCCTCACCCCCATTGTTTTGCGCCGCGCTGCTGCTGCCAACCAGCCAACTTGGTGGTCCGATGGCAGTGCTGGCAACACTAACATCGTCCGCTGGCGTTGCCTTCGTATGATTGACCCCTTGATATAAGACTTCATCTGTCCTTTTCTGAAATATGAACCCCATACCTCGCTCTTTTGACAAAATTAGTCGACCATCTTCGAATCCAACTACCACAGCCCGTTCTCTTCGACGCGCATAGGCTGGGTCCAACACCATAGAAGTTGGGATGACGTTGTAATCGTATTTATACCTTTGCACCGATTGATATACATTCAATGTACCCGGAGATAGCTCAAGCACATCATTAGACTTCCTTTTCTCTTTGGATCTTATAGCAGAAAACGAATCATGCGCATTATTCCTCTGCTGCTTATGAAAAATGTCAGGTTTATACGCAAACTCAAACACAGCCGACTGTCCCGCAGAATTAATCGCTCCAAGATATTTTCCAGACGCATCAAAGCTCAAGCCCTTAATATCAATTTGTCCACTCACAATATTACTCTGCGAGACCAAATGTATTGGATGACACAACTGCACGCCAGTCTTAGCATTTACCATCGCGATGGTACCATTCTCAAAGCCCATTGCCAATACATGATGTCGATCATAAATTCTTGTCAACACCGAACAAATGCACTTTGATAATGAAGTGAGAGAGTTGGGATATCGAGCATATTTCAAAGGAGCCAGCGGTTCTACGATGGGTTGCGGTTTGAATGGGCGGACAGGTTGTGATTGAGACGGCTGTGTTTCGTGTTGGTTGGTAGGATCCTTTGTCGTTTCACTCGTGATAACCATGATGGCTGAAACTAGGCGGAATGTATCCACTGAAAAATGGAACGGAGGAGAAGGAGAAGAAGAAGAATACCGGTGTATAATATTAAAAAAAGAAAGAAACGCAAAAACTATTCAATTGTTCAAGTCGACGTCGTGTGGAGAGCATTTGTTTGTCGGTTCGGTAGATAAGAGAGGATGATATGTTGCTATAACGACATGTACATGTATTATAATATACACGATATATTCAAGTGTACATGTACATTATGCTTCATCGTGCCACACATTTTTGTTTCCTCTGGACGTGCAAGTTGAGTGTTGACTGTATAGAGAGTGTAGAGTGTAGAATGTGGTGTGTCGAGGCATGAAAGTTGCATGTGTTGCATATCGAGTTGATGTGAGTGTCACACAGGAAATGAGCTATATTGTTTGATGTGCGTTATTATTTATATATTGGCATAGAGAGATTGATATCGAAGATCGAAGATTCGCCACTTTCTCTCTCTCTCTCTCTCTCTCTCTCTCTAGCGTAGATCTATTAATAGTATTTTTAATACCTGCACAAGTATTTTTTAGGGTCGCTGACACCATTTATTTCAAAATAACCGTTATTTTAAAATCGATATAGCCGTCAAACTACACGAAACACCAGTCTGCCATGCACGACCGTCGCAAGATTCTTCCTTTATTTTTGCGTTTGAATTTTGAAATGCTCCATCGCCAACAAAACTAAAACTAAAACCAAAACATGTAAAAAAAGTAGAGAGATGACGCGTGGGTTGAGTCCATCATTATAAAATAGAATTACGAGAAGGAGATCCTGCCTTCACAAACCGTTTCGATTGTACTTGTAAAAGCTTAGGAGTATACATGGCATGTACTTGCATATGATTTTGAAATAATTGGATATCTCAAGAAATAAAAGCACACAGTTTCAAGAAGGATGGTCCGGACACGACGATCGTCCTATGCCGTCGTATCAACGAACAACTTCATCAGTAACAATAACATTGACACGAGACATGTTCTAGAAGAAGAGCAAGTAGTTCATGATAACAGGGGTGAGGCTAAGAAGGCAAGGAAGAAACGTCGTACTTCTTCTGCGAGCCTCTTAAAGCATGTGAATATTGACCAAGTGCTCGATCCAGCTGATTTTCCGGATCCTCCTACACCCATTCAGGTTCCATCAAGTAGAATGGCGAATCATAATAGAAACGATAGAAGAAGAAGAAAGAGTAGTTCCGTGTTTCAGCAAAGTGAAGATAATGTTGATAAACTGTCGAGAGTGTTGCATGACTCTACAAATGAATTACCGAGTAATAAAAACGACAAGGTTGCGATGAAAAGTGTGAAGAAGCAGAGAAGTACGTTCACACCCGCATGTGATGTTCCTATTGATTTAGAAGAAAGGAGTAGCGTTGAAACGGTTGATGGTTCATCAGCAATTCACATTCATAAAGATCATAATGATTCATCGACGGAAAGGCATGATGATGATGGGGATGTAATGTCGTTGCCAACACCAGTCGTTCTTTCGAGAAAGCGAACGGGTAGGAGGCAAAGTATTCAATTACCATATGAAAATCCTGAGTTAAGGGAGCATATAAACCGGGCTTCAGAGGAGGAGAATTTAAATACAAAGTCTAGGTCATGCGAATCATTTGCATCACAATCGAACAAAAATAAATCAATGCAGTCGATGGTAGATCAAAACCAGATTGTTCTTCATGTTCGGGAATTTTGCAAACTGTCACCTTGCGCTAGAATAAATTCTATTGCTTTGTCTTCAATCATGTCCATGACTGGATACCCCATGAAAGCTTGGTCTTTCAAAAGAATTGACCAAAGTAAAGAAGTCTCTTTTTCAAGTAATTGCGTCGTGGATATGAATTGGTCGTGCAGCCCCACGTCAAAAGTCTCCTCGTCGTTGAGAACTAGAGAGGAAAAGAAAGAGATGTTGAGACGTTTTTTGCCTTCATTTGAAAAACTAGAGAAGAGAAAATTCGATGAAGAGAATGAAATCGAAAAATATACTGGGTGCAAAGTATACAAAAAGAAAGGTATCTTTACTTACGTTGAAATTGATTCGAAAAAGATAGTAAGTGTCAGTGAATATCAACGAAGATATTTCGCCTACCTTGCTAGACTTGCTGGAGAATCGGATAAGCAAGTGGTCACAAATCCATCCGTTAATGCTCTAAAGATGGTAGATGTTACCGTGAAAAATCCTGTTCACAAGGCGGCAGTACCCATCACTTTTGATGATGATAGTAAAAATTCAAACTATATAGTAATGGATCAAGAAATGGATATGGATATATCTGCGTCGGAAGATAATTTAACAATTTGCTGCAGCCCCATAAAACGCGGGCGTGCTGACAAAATCGAGCGCGAAGGTAGCCAAGAAAATTTCAATGATTCTACAAACACTAAAATATCACCTTCTTTGAATGATAAAGGAGGGCCAAGGTAAGTTTCATATACTTCTTCATATGTAAAAATTTACGTTCCAAATTGATATATTTAACACAATGCACAAATACCATTCGCCATCAAAAGCGATTGGATCCCTTTAAACGACAGTAGGGAACCCAAAAGTGATGTGCATGAAAGTGGCAAGGACAAGAGACAAAATGTTAATTCCATGGTGTCTCTGCCAACACGAGGCGATCCATCAGTTGATCCAGAAGAGGCAGCTGCCGAAAGAATATTATGGAGAGAATTGGATGCTGCAATTGAAAAATATGAAAATACGATTATGGCGGTCAGAAGGAGGAAGATGGAAATGGTCTAGCAATACGTGCATACCGACAAATTGAATATTTGCTATTTTGTTTGCTTATTTTGACTCACAGCCAAGTAAACACTGGAAGCCAATTACTTTACCAACTGGTAAAGGTTCAACAGAGTAATTTAGCTTTGAATGTGGTATCTTGTGGTCAATCCGAGTTTGCATTTGTCACTTACGTCCATAAATTTATAAAAGAAAAAACAAACATAAATTTTATGCATTTGATAGATATATGCATACATATACATGGATATCCGTTATCATAATGTCTTCAACACCACACAATCACAGTAAAGGAACAATCATCCATCCACAAAGAAGTCCCTTCGATGAATATCTGGACAATAAAGATAACAAACCACCAACTATACAATACTTGCTTCAGATAGTCCGTAGCGTGGAAGATTATGTAACTTTGCTTCGATTTCTTTTCGGCCTTCGGAAAAAGATATACATTAATGACTACAAGAGGAGGGGAGGTGTACTGATACAGGTTTAACCAAATACTATTTATCACATCCTTATATTCATACCATATATAATAATTGAGAGAGAAATGCGTTATTCTCGAGCATGAGCATGGCTACAACATCGGTATTTTTTATATATTATAAAAAAATGTCAAATTAAGTGATCCAACGAAATTTTATTGGATCTGGTAAGGTTCTCTTTAAATCTGAGGGACAAAGAATGAAGCATCGAGTCATGTCCTCTATATGATTTTAATGCTAACGAGCGCAACGTTTTTCACAGCTTTGGAACAAATAGGGTGTAAGGTTCGTGTCGTTACTCTTGAAGTATAGTTAAAATTAAACATAAGTGCTTTCGACGTGAACAAAGGAAATTTTTAAGCCTTACCTATATGCGCCCCTAGTAGGATTCGCCTCGACCCGCAATAAACAACCAACATTAATATTATTTCCATTTTGATCCGTTGCTCCTGTACGAAAAGTAGCAGCTCCCGATACTGTCCATGGTGTGGGGTCACATCCAGGACACAAACCAAACTTAAGGCCTTCTGTAATCATAGTGACAATTTTGTTCATAGACTCTTCTGTGATGGGAGAATTTGCTGGAGCCTTCACGATTTCCTGACACTCTCTATCATTTTGCGCTAGCGATAGCCATCGACTCTTGAACGCCCCCGTCCTATGTTCACAAAAAAGTAAAAATGTAAGCCTACGGATACATCTTGACGTGTAACCTATTAACGTACTCTAAAGAAACTGGTTCCATGAAACAAGTTGCAACTATTGGTAACCGGAGGGGGTAATCGTAGAGATTGTCATCATGTTCGAATATAACTCGAAGGGCAGGCGCATCATCGTAAGGAGCTAGAACTTGGACATTCAATCTCAGTTTCGCTTGGGTTTTAACTTTAACTTCACACCCATCTTCCACGATACCAGGAGTCCCCTGGATTTCCATACGAAGATGGTCACAATGGTCTATCTGGCAGTGTAAGTTTTTGAGTGGAGATTCAGACAGATTGCCAAAGAAACAAGAAACCGTTCCTTGAGAACCATCATAATTGTGTTTAATACCAATTTGCAGCAGTCTGTTTTCAAAAAGTACGCCCATTTCACTTGTACATAAATTCGAAAAAGCCTTGCGCATCGCCGGGATAATTTCTTTAGGAATTCCAATTGCATCGTTAGTCTTTGGAGAAGCTACGTTTCTAGACCTAGCACCGTTGCTGTAGTTCGAACCGTTGCCTTTTGAAGACGGAACGTCTCCTTCGTCATCGTCCTCGTCGATTGGAGGTAAAGTATTTTGCTGACTATCAGTAGAATTTATGTTGTTGATTGATTGTTGCGAAGGACTTGTAGCTTGACCCAAAAATTCATCACCGCTGCTGGTCCCATTAACCTGTGAAATACCAGATGCAAGGGGAGACTGTTTATCCTCAAAGGGGGGCATCTCTCGTAGTAAATCTTCCACTTGTTCTGGAGAAAAAGCCACTCGCATCATTTCATATTCGCATGACCGTTGCTGAATTTCTACATCGACATTGTCCTTATTCTTTGAAAAGACAGGAGAAACAAGAGGCCGGCATTCTTCGTATAAGTTTGCAAGCTTAGCGTACGAACTCAACAAAATCGATCGAGTTTTTTTGTTGACGGTCGGCCAATGCTGATGAAGTACACGGAATTGTTCCTCTCCACTCATCCCCGGTCTTTCTGCAATCAAAAACCCAAATTCGCCTAAAACATAAGCAGCAACGCGAACTGCGGTCTCATGACACCTTCGCGGAGAAGCAGCGACAAGTAATGTGGCTGCAGCATATGCCTGTAATTCTCCTTGGGGATGATTTGTAATAATTTGAACTACCCTGTGCCAAATCGAATCGGAAACGTGATCCCCACTGATGGTTATCAGTTTCAGAATCGTATCGACATACCAGCGAAGGTCTGTGGCATACTTTTCAGCCAAAATTGCAATTTTCAGCACCATCTCTTCGCGAATTGCAGCATCCGCATTTACCAGATGAGATACAAGTTCGTCAACGATCTGTTCAGCATTATCCGTATCACACATGACAAATAACAAATCTAGCGCCCTTTTGCGAACACTTATATCAGCATCTCTCAAAGATACGAGCACAGTTGTTTGGTGTTTCTTTACGCTCTGATTGGAGCCTTCCAGTTGAGCCAATCTTGCCATTGTCATAAGTCCCAAGTATCTGATATTAGGTTCTCTGACACTGATAAACTTTCCTAGTAAGCGCATTGCCGCTTCCCGTTGCTGCGCTGGCCCAGAAGCACCCCAAACAACAATCAGATTAACGGCTTCGAAAAGGATAGCGTGGTCTGCATTAGATTTGTTGAGTGAGTCCGACACATCCGTCTCCGTCAATATTTTCGAAATGATCTGCTGCAGCTGAGTTACAAATGGCTTATCGCTCATCATGATTTCAGGATAAAATTGCAGGAATTTCAGCAGTTTGATCTGTAGCCATGGACAGGGCGTTCGGTAATATAAATATTCTCGGGCAGAAGCTTTGTTAACTACAAGCATCCCCAGTATGTGGATGACACACGGTATTAAAATTTCATATTCTTTCTCATGCTGAGTTGCAAGGCCGATCAACAGAGACATTGAAGATGTGATAACTCCTAGGTGTCGATCCTGTAACAAATTTGCAATATGAGGTGCAAATTCTCTACCGGCAACAAGATCAGGGCTTGTTCGAACCAAACGTAACAAACAAAGAGCTGCCTTTTTCCGGACGCACGGAGAAGTATCTTTCGACACCAATGTCTGCTGTACTTCAACATGTAAGGCTTGGGCAAGTTCCAATCCACTAACATTAGCAATGCTACAAAGTGCCAAACTCTGAGCTGCATCATTGTTGCTCGAACTGTTTGTCAAATCATTTCGAATAGAATTCACAACCATGCTGAGCATCTGGTCACCGCCTTTAAGTAACAAACTTAACGCCACATATCCCACCTGCTTTTCGGAATACTTCGATGAACTGACCAATTGCACGACTTCCGCATGTCCAAAGTCTACATCGTAACCCAGCACAAAAATATACACCAACTTCCAAACATATTTCTTCCGTTGATATGAGGATAAGGACGACGAACTGGAGAATTTTTTTCGTATGTTTGCCAACTCTTTATCCACTCGACGCGTCTCCTCGTCCTGCAAGTCAGGAATAACCGTGAAATTAAAATTTAGTCCTGCTAAGATCCCATAACAAACCTACGGCGCAATAACTAAATTTGCAAACCTACCTTACTTTTTGCATTCCGTAAATCTGAAATGAATTTGTGCAACCCTTTCGCTTGGGAACTCATTATCGCATTCGACTTTGGACCGGTCTTTGTACTCTCTAATAATATTGAGTTGTTCCTATTTGTTGCTTCTTGACAATGATGTCCGTGGTATTTGTTGTAATTTTTTTGATTCCGCGGGTCGTCCTCCTTCACCCGGACATCGCACCGGCAAGCCTAAATAGATGGATTTAGCCTTCTTCGACAATATATATGATATATTTTTCCTTATACGACAGAATATCTTGATCACTGTGCCTTATTTAATTTTGCGCAAGTATAAAGATAATTCTACGTGTACAGTATACATATATATATTGTATTTATAGTATATATCCATGTACATATGCACAAAGGACAAATGTACCGGTCGGTGGTAGCCAAATAGTATATGTACATGTACCTAGAAACATGTACAATCCCATAATCTGCACAAGTTTTTCCATACAATTATATTTTGACACAAGAAAATTGCAGATCGGAAGGTTTCCCGGGATTTGACATCGACGGACAAAAGAATGACGACAACCACCGCAATTGTCCACCAATCACTGTCATGTTGCGGACCTTTACAGAATACCTAATTCTTTCTCTATTGCTCACAAATTTCATTTCAGCTCTTTCAGATTCATCTGAGCCTAATTCATCTACCGGCACTTGCTTGTTGTCTAACATGGCTGAAGAGAATTCTAGTGCACCTCAAGAATATGCCCCTGGTTTGAATGGGAACGATCTAATCATTGATGGATGGTTCCATGAGCGAGGTGTACTATGGCCAGGGCAGGCTATGAGCCTTCAGGTAAGTTAGATTCTGACTATTGATTATTTATATTTTTTGAATGAGTACAAACAAATTTGTGTTTTGAAACAGATAAAAAAAGTTGTGCACCACGCTAGGACGAAGTTCCAAGACGTACTCGTCTTTGAATCTACAGACCATGGCATGGTTTTAGTTCTTGATGGAGTAATCCAGGTAACCGAAAGGGATGAATTCGCTTATCAAGAGATGATTGCGCATATTCCTCTATTCGCTCATCCGAATCCCAAGAAAGTTTTGGTCATTGGTGGCGGTGATGGAGGTGTTCTGAGAGAAGTTGCAAAGCATGAATCTGTAGAAGAAATTGTGATTTGCGAAATTGATGGAGAGGTCATTGACGTTTCTAAAAAGTATCTTCCATCGCTTGCAAAGGGATACGACGATCCAAGAGTTTCTGTCAAAGTTATGGACGGGGCAGTTTTCATGGATCAAAATCAAGATGCTTTCGACGTCATCATTACTGATTCGAGTGATCCCGTTGGCCCTGCTTCAGTATTATTCGAGACACCATTCTATAAGGCCATGTATAAATCGCTTCGTGAAGGAGGAATTGTTTGTACCCAAGGTGAATGTATTTGGCTTCACCTCGATCTCGTGAAACCTCTTGTCGACAATATCAAAAGATTTTATACTAACGTAGGTTACGCCTACACCACAATACCCACTTATCCATCAGGCCAGATAGGGTTCATCATTGCCACAAAGGGGAGAGGAAAGTGCAATATACCCTCACGTACGCCAAGAGATGAAGTACAAGACAACTTAAAGTACTACACGCCAGAAATCCACTCGGCATCATTTATTTTGCCTCAATTTGCTAAGCGAGCTATTTTTGAATAGATGTCTTAACGAGTAAAAGCAACCTTCAGTATACTGTCCTCTATATTAGGATTTTCTTTCTTTCTTTCTTCAGAGGGATAAAGTGCAACATTCCAGGTATGAGTCTTAGAGATTCTTACGTAGAAACATAACTTTTAACCTATATAACGATGTGTGTATTTCTTTGTTTTATCGGAAGAAAGTTTTTCGATAAATTCGCAGCCCAAAGCTTTTATTAAATAAGGAGAAGGTTTGATCTAAACCTATGATTCCTTCCCTGTGTTAAAGAGACTCGTTAAAGAAACTGAGGAAGCAAACTCTTTTGAGGGAGATTTATTTGTTGCTGTTTCTCCCATCAGATTCGTAAATAGAAAATTATTCATTTGTGAAATGTGAAATGCTCTATGAGAAAAGAGTTAAGTTATCAGATTTTCGGCTGAACAAACTAGTTCATTCAAAAATTGCACACCAAAACAACAAACTTTCATTTAATAACCCTCCATTTTTTAATTCGTTGCATTTGAAAGACCTGCACCAAGCTATCTTAAATTCTAAGCGAAGTACTTTCCATCAATATTTCTGGCATAACCTGCGCCACGAGCTCCATAAATGAAACGGCTACTGAGAACACCATCAACCATTGTGAGTTCTTCTTGTAAACCTTTGAAATCAAGCGAATCAGCAGTTGATGCATCAAAATCAATTACGTTGTATGCTACAGAGCCTCGCGAATTATTCACTTGTTGAATGATGTTCAAATTAACTTTCGCCAAAACGTCGGTAATCTTAGCAAGAACACCAGGTTCGTTTTTGTTAACAACAGTAACCCGGATAGAATTTGGAGCTCGACTATCAAGTGAAACGGAGGGAAAGTTGACGCTATTCTTAATAGTACCAGTCTCAAGATAGTCAATGATTGTATTAGAAGCCATCGCAGCCTAATAAAACAATTTTAAGTGAGTTTCATCGATCAGACAGACACGTAAAATATAATTAATATTTCTTACCGCTGCATCCTCGGCCTCTCCAGTTGATGCACCAAGATGAGGAATCACTACGCAATTCTTGTGATCCCACAACAAATCGTCAGGGAAATCAGTCACATATCTCCCAT
>Ga0115008_10000439_pt1 | contig 30829 bp, 31 predicted proteins | sample FraStrMetagenome_FD_87164 | JGI IMG/M metagenome (GOLD analysis project Ga0115008, IMG submission 87164) | Marine eukaryotic phytoplankton communities from Arctic Ocean - Fram Strait ARC3M Metagenome | ecosystem: Environmental > Aquatic > Marine > Oceanic | place: Fram Strait | collected... | reverse complement strand
TTCATCATCACTCTTGTGGTACCAGTAGGTTTTTCCCTTAATATATAATTTTACTTTAAACAACTTGTGAGTAGTCTCTAAGAGACCTAGAATATTATCAAAGAATACGACAATATCGTACAAATTAATTAGGTAGTTTTCTAGGAAAGGCTTAGAGTTAGTTACACAAAATTTTGACTCGAATATTTAATCTCATTACTTAAACGGGTAAATAAAAGGCTAAATCTCATTGAACGAGATGCTTCAATCAAACAAGCCCTTACGGAGTACCTCTGGGGAAAAGTTGCTTGGAAAAGTAACAATTTTTAATTTAGAAACCTGATCTATGTTTTCAATCATCGCATAACTAAGACGGAAAAGTAATCAATTATTACATTGACTGACGGAATTAGAAAAGCGGCGCAATTGATAATTGAAAAAGCTTCTTCGATAGTCGCTTTGTAATGTTACTTTCTGGTCACCTTGCAGAGCAGAGATTGAAATCGTGCAAAGAATTATTTGTAAACTAGCATTCAAGAAATTTTTGTAATTTAACAATTGCATTTAGGGACTAACTTTATATTGCGCATTTGTAGAGTATTCGTTACATAAACATTAAGATCATAACGACACTTCATAATACAATATAGAGAGAGATATATGTAATACTCATCGTACATATTTTTTTATTATTTTGAAACCACTTATGATATGGACAATGGAAATTTGCCTGTGTTCCTGTGCGACAAGCCGCAAGCCACATCCGCATTATTACGAATCTATTCATAAATCCCGGAATAGATTGCATTACAATTTTATTAGTGCTCTTCTTTTTTGACATACCCTTCTTATCTATTTCTTATCTTTTTCTTTGAAAAGATCACGTTCCGGGATCAAATATCGCATCAAGGGTGACAGATCGATATTTTCCCTAAACCAAATTATAACAAAGTTTTGGTAAGCTTGTTTGGAGCGAGATCATAGCAGAAGATAACTCACTGTTGAGAAAAAAAGCACATCATGGGATTGTTCTGTGCTAGTATAAAATCCGCTTGCGTCAAACGACTCTACATCACAAATAAAGCAAAAGTTTCATAGTCATATAACTCACCAATTCTTCCAACGAAGGCAGTTTACGATCTTCGTGCTCATAGTGTGGGGCTGGAGTTTCTTCAAATGCGATGAAGTTTCTATTACTTTCACCGCGTACAGTAGCCAGCTGATTCGCTTCATGTCTCAACAACGAGCGATGAGAGTCATCAATTTTACTTTCATCTTTAGAGCAAGTTTCATTAATGTTATGATGCTGATGATGACAATAAAAATATCTTTTTTCATTATTATCAAGGTTTCGATGATTTTGCATTTTACTCTTTTCTCAAATAAATTCTAGTCACTTGTACTTTCCTACTAAAGGGATGTATTTTTTATTTTTGTAAGCGTCTCTACTAATTTGCATCAATCTCCGAGACGAAAAGTTGAACAAGCTAAAACTAATGCTGGTTCGTTTTGTAATAGCCCGAATTTTTGAAAATTTGTTTCTTCTCAATGACGGTTGTTCGAAAAGCCGTTGTAGCTCCTTCGCCTATAATTGAGACGTAAGTTAATTGATATTGTCTATGCATTTAAGACAGCATGTTCTTTCGATCTAAGCAAACACATCAGTGATCGGCGCTCGAAAGCCCCATTTTTCATCTTAGATATATAAATTCTCGTCTCTAAAGATAATCGAAAGATGTCAGACTGGTTCGTGCATTCTTTAGTGATCTATTTTGTGACGGTATTGCTGCAACGCGTAATGATCTATGAAACGAGGAAATAGTAACGACAACACAACACTAAAGTAGAGAGAGAGAGAAATCAAGAAAGCAACAAAGACTTTAGGGATTCCTCTATGATCGAATGTGTGTTCGAGATTTGGCATATATTACCTAACATCTACGCAGCAAAGTTATGCAACCTTCACCTCTGGAATGGTATAACAACAAAGAAACAACGTACGCATGACCTTATACATTTAACTCTATACCTATGAATGTGTACAGTTGAAGGTATTCTTTATTAATGTTACAAGAAATCCGAGACTTTCCCGTTTTACATGTTAAGATATGGGTGTCGTTGTTGATGCGCACCATCATCCAAACCACTTTGTTGCTGCTCGAGTGACGATATTATATTACTTTCCATGTTCAAACCTCGTCCTACCATGTATGGAAGCGAAGCATCACGGCTCAATTCATTCTGGCGTATAGCGGCCTGGGACTGCCTTTGATACTCTAAAAGCGCCATATGCATCGCGTTCTGAGCCTGAAGCTGCTTGTGCACAACGAGTTCCGCTAGTGACTTGTTCGTATCGTTGCTCATAAGCTGATTGGTACCATGAATACCTTGATTCCGATTATGTGAGAGACAAGGTGAATTATTCCCCGTAGGCACTTGCCCACCTATTGAAGAGTTCCCAGAACTCAGCAGATTCTGCTCATTACCCAACACTTGCTGCTGTTGGTTCTGAATCATCATATCCGACTGGTTCGAACTCAGTAAAGCCTGACGCAACTGCTTATTCTCCTCCTCCAGATTCATACTCCTCTTAGTCAACTCTACAACTTGACGTTGGAGTTCTTCGATTAAGATACGCTTCCGCATACGACAGTTGTACGCTGCTTTGCGATTAGCAACGAGACGCTCATTGCGTTTTTCTTCATCAGACTTTCCAGATAGATTACGGCGCTTTCGCTTCGTGGTGGGAGGAGCCTCGTTATTGGCTGGGCAAGCCTCAGACTGGTATCTTGCATTGGTACTGTTCATATTCACCATTTCTTTAGTGTCAGTGTTCGCCGGGTTCTGCTCTCTAATTGGCGTATGATTATGATTCATCAGAGAATTAAAAGTTATGTATATATCTGTAATGGGTACCTTGATGGATATGGGAGCCCAGATTCACGGGCTTTATATTTTTGGTAGAACCTTCTTTGCTATGAAACGTGTTGTGGCGTGTGATGCAGATCCTTCTATCAGTTTTCTGGTTTACAATATATGTTCTATCGGAAAAGTACCTTCGCTTTCGCTCAGATGACGAAATTAGTGTAGATAGGAAAAAATTAGATTCTGTACTTATTCATTCACTTCTATGGGGATATTTTACTTAGGCAAGCTTATGACAACTTATGACGCGATGATGTATTTGACAAGCTTCTCTATGACGAAAAATTCGGGTATTTGTTTGCGTGTGCGTGTGACACAAAGTTTTGTGTATTGTTTGCTTATGTACCCTGAGGAAAAAGAAGTCATGTAACTCCGAGTTCCAGAAAACGAATAGTAGGAGTACCGGTAATAAATACGGTAAAAGAACTCCAAATGCCAGAAAACGATCAGCAGGACTACGAAAGTAATCCGGAGACGCGTACACTGTACGTCAATCATAAAGTAAGGACATCTCAGTTGTGGCGTTGTGGCTTATTAGTGACGCAACCAGACGGTATAATAATTGACAGTGACGTATTACTTTCTGCCTCTTCGAGATTTTAAGATGTAAATCCGTTGTTGCGGAAATGTTGAGTCATCAAATTCTTACTTTTATAAGCACTTCTGTTCCTGAGACAAGCGATGAATGATGACGAAATGTATGCATGTTTTACTGAGTATACATTGTTAATTTAAATTTAATTTGTGTTCCATCCTCCATCCTGTCTTCAGGACATGGGTTACTGATCTCTGATCTGCGCTGCGATAACGTTCAGCTCGTGCAATTGGCATGGGACAGGCCACAGAATGAGGAGCAGTAGGCCGCAACTTTATGTATTTGTGTTAAGAATGTTAAGAAACGTGAAATAAAGTTCGTATCTATTTGATGCCCTGTCATTGATCGTATTGACGTCCCTTCTAAATAAGATTTTTATCGAGAACCACTTAATTTCATTCACGTCATCCCAAGAAGTGCATACCTTTTGACGAAAGTAACTGACAAGAATGAATCTGTTGTGACATTTTTATGTTCGCAGTGAATTTGATCTTGATGCATGATATTCGTATGTGATATTGATTGTCGAGTTCCGTTGTTTCCTTACCATTTGCTATTAGAATTACATTTGCAACGTATCATTTGGAAGGGCCTTGCCTGCTATGTTTCTGAAAAGGTTTCATGCTCAAAAGTGTTGTCCTTAACTTGGTAGTGTAATTTTTTTACTACAAATTTCCTATAGTTTCTCTCCAAAGAGTACTTGTTCTATATTACGCAAGGATAAAGGAATAAATTTCAAGCCAATTTCTGCATGATTTTACCACTTCACTCTCGTGCAGGGGAACTTTGCTTTTTTGCTAACCATCACCTAAATTTGGATATAATCACAGATTTCCAGGTATTTCCGAAGAACATGACATGTTGTTGAATCTATTTGATGTTTGCTTCGGTCTATTGAATGATTTCTCATGTGCGCTACTGGTAGCAGATGCGAAAGCCTGGGTGAATTGGACAATGAGAAATTTATTCAAAAAGGTGAAATTTTTGTTAACGTTCGATTGTCCAAATCAAAAATTACGATGTTGAGATGATGCAGATTGATACAAGTCATGAAATCCATCAACGGGCTGTACCTATCTAACATAGTCTTGAAGAGTTATTATTGTGAGAAGAGATTTGACAGACGATTCAACTTTTTACGATTGTAACCCGTCAGTGTCAATGTTGAGTGAGGCATGAATGTTATCCAGTCCACCCTGATAAAGCCTCATTTCTATTACTTTTTACATCAGACGCTTCATCATTATTTCTAGCCTTCCCTTGATTATTCGTTGACGATGTTAATCCTTCCACTATGTTTACAAATTCATCAACACGCAGCAATGAGTTCACTCGTGAAACAAGCTCTACGGGTTCACCATTTAGCAAAATTCGTACTGCATATGAATCCATTCCTTCACCTTCCTCCACTTTAACCAACTCGAAAGCAAGTGTCGTAGCATAAATCGGCCAATAGGTGCTAATTTCGTCATTGACGATCTTCGCACCAATCGCATACAGCAAAGCCAAGACAGTTACATCATGGCAACTGAAAACATTAAATGGACGACGTTCAATACTCGGCAGAAGAGGAACTTCAGTCAGCTCATCAACCATTTCCTTTAATGGTGGATACGCAATTGCCTCCAGAAGTGGGGGGCTTTTGTACCACTGTCGGAATCTCCACGCCAGATGAGCAAGAGCAGGAAGCGCAAATTCTTGTAATTCTGGCTGTGCATTTTTATCGTACGTATCGAGATTGGTAAATTGAATTTTGTGTGCGGCTCTGCAAACAAAATGGTCTGTTGCATGTATCCAGTTAATACCAGACGGTCCTCCCCCTATTTTCGATGGTTTTGTTAGGCCCGGAAGATAATTAGCAAGACGCGCAGCTAATGGGGCAGCAATAGCGTCTTTAGCTTGGAAATGAGGGCTAGAAATGACATCTGTCACTAAACTCATCATAAATGCAGGATCTTTGTCAAAAGCGTTGAGTGTATCCACTTTACGGCTTCGTACTTTGACATTTATTTTATCTTGTTGTGAATCACCAAGGAGTCCCAACAGTAAACATTGACTACTTCTAACAGTTCTCAAATAGTTTGTACTGAAAACAGACAAGTTCCACTGATCCAAAAAATCTGATCCCATGCTAAAGAAAAACTAAAGTTGGTTCATCGACAATATAAAGCCTGCCAGAACAAAACTACTTACACTGCAGAGTTACCAGATATCCGGGATCTTGCTCGGTATCGTAAAGAAAGCTTTTGTCCAACTCTTCTCATTTGCGAGCAACCCAAACCTGTCAAAAAACCGTAAGGAAAACGCGAACTTATTACGCTCTATAAGTACTAATATTGACGATATTTCATAAAATAAGATCATCATCTTACATATCAAGAAACCCCTCTCCTTGAGACTCATGTATATCAGGTGGAAAATTTAAATTCAAATCTTCAAGAAACTTTTCATGAGGTAGTTTCGTCTTCCACATATCTCCTTCTTTTTCTTTCTGATCTCCTGCCGCTAGTAAAGATCGACTAGGTGTACGATCACCTGTATATATATATATATATATAACATAGAATGTTAAATTTAGTCTGCAGATGAAACCATTTTTAACACATTCATGGCATATCAACTCACCGTGACGATGAAATATCCAAACACCCTCTACGGTCCCACCATTTTTAGAATAGGAGCGTACCGATGGAGATCCACGTCCTGATTTTTCCGTGAAGAAAACAAACTTTTTACCTCCATCGCTAAAATATCGTCTAAGTCTTCTTTCATTACATTCGCAAACATAGAAAGATGCACGACGCAAATTCTTCTTCAACGCAAACTGCCGCATGATAAAATTCAATGTGAAATGCGAAAATGCGGCTTAAAAATGATACAGCTTGTTCGTTCCTTCTCGTCTATACCAAAACAATCCATTTACGGAACATATAATTGATGAAAAATTCTTTGCACCTGAGAAAATCTTTGCAAAGGTACAGACAATAGACTTTGTGAGAGAAGAGAGAGAACTATCAGCTATCCCTGTTCCTAGAAAAAAGGTGACGGTGTCTTATCTCTTAATCGTATATCGTATATACGCGTATATTGTTGTCCGGTCAATCTTTACCACAGTTTTGTTGATTCACATTTTCACATTCAAAATATTCATGTGAAAATATAATACAGAAAAATGAAAAGTGAAAAAGTCAAGAACCGTGTGGACAATGATTGTAATGGGAGGAAGCGTGGCACCTTAATATTTTCTTCGGAACTAGTTGGGAAAGTTCATTCGAGTGAAGTGAGGTTGTTTACTACGTGCGTTGGGATGCGGAAACTTCGTACGGACAACCAGGAAGTTTTGGATATTCTTTGCAGTAATAGTAATAGTAATAATAATAATAGAAGCGGAAAGATGAGGTCAAGAGTGTTCGTTCCTTTGATTTCACGATCCGATAATCCTACATTCAAGGTGGTTGAAAATGGTATAGAACGACGTATGACGAAAAGAGAAAAGAAGGAGTTCAAATTGAAGTTTAGGGCACAAAAACGAAGTGAACTGTCGAAAAGAAAACAGGAAATGAATGAGAAGCTCAATGTGAGTGACAAGTTAGTAGATTTGGCGGCGAGAGAAGGTAAGTTATCGCCTTTGGTTCAAGATGAGTTGGAAGAATTGTATTTCGAAAGGAAAGGAGCTAAGAGCGTACCTGCAATGCTTTCATTTTGCATGTCACAACAAGCATCTCGACTTGGTGTATTGGCTAGTCCGCCAATGAACGAAAAAGAGGCGAATGTATCAATTGATGATGACCTATCGCACAAGTGGGCCGTTGAAATCAAATTAGGGATGAAACTCGCGGAGGAGACGAGAATGCGCGAAGATATGCGTGAAATGCCGTACCGCATCATTCCAGAAGTTTGGTCTCGTTTGCGGCATGAAGTTGAAATTGAAGGAGTTACATCATACGCAAACTGTAAATCATCAGGAAAAATTCAAAATCGTTACATCAAACCTTGCGTTATTTCAACAAAAAATTCTCGTGATATAGAACGGTCTATAATTGTTCAATGCTTGTCAAAGTTTAGAAATTTATATGTTTCCTGTGGTGCCAAATTTGGTTGTGATTGGTTATTATATGATGGCGACAGGGAAGAACGGCATTCTTTTGCAGGTTTACGATATATTCATGATCGAAATGTTTTTTGTGCTTATGATCTCGCAGGTTACGTTCGAGGAATGAATACTGCAGGAAAGCTTGCTTTGCTATGCACTGTCGTAAATGGCTCAATTGTTCTTTTCGTTGACTTGGCTCTTGAAAAGAATCTTGAAGCGGAAACTCACAAGAAAAGAGATCGTAAAAAAGCCAGAAAAGAAGTTGGGAAACATCTATCAAAAAATTAGTCGGATATTCAAGAGAAGACATGGTGTAAAACCTGTAGGTATGGAATCAATTTTTGGGAAATTTCGGCACAAGATGGAGATAAGGTTTTAGATATGGAAAGACGAACCAACTTTGATTTTGCATGCATTGGTAAAACAAGCGTTCTTTTGCTTCCGGAAGTATTCATCTAAATATTTGTCTATCATTGCTCTACCAAAACACAGACATCAACATAAGCCCCCTAGCACAATTGTAATTTGGTTGGAGCAATGACAAACAACAGATTGACGGCTAATACCAATAGGATGTCAGGTCGTTGACTTTTATCGATGTCAAAATTCAAGGACGTATGTTATAGTGCAACCGCTTACGTGTTATTCCAGTTGCAATACATCATGAAGCTAAACCAATCAACGTCAATGGACTGTGATGCAAAGTCCTGGAGGCTTCTTACTGATCTCCTTTACTTCTGCGAGATGCGTTCGATTTGTGATACTCTCCATGAAAACAAGACTACACCAAATATCGAAAAGACTCTGAGTAAAATCATAAGGACTTTGCCAGCATCGAAACAAGACTATGGAAAATGATTTCGGTAGAAAGAAAGAAAACGTTTTATACTATCCTTGAATAGCGTGAGAAGAGGCTCAAGTATAAAACCCGATTTTGCGATAAACCCCAAAGACAAAATCGCAAATTTTGCTTCCAAGATGAATAGTTTACCACACCAGACATCACAAAGGTATTTACTTTACGTAGTTATGTATGTATTGAAATTAATAATTTGCTGCAAATGACACTATTTTGTTTAGGAGGATAGCAAATGCCATAGGAAAGATTAGTACAATACTGCCTGATGCTTTTCGACGAACTGGATATTTCTCTAAGAAGTACAATAATACCTGTCCGAGCATTTTCAAAGCTTAAAGTAATTTGAAATTGATGCAGTTCTCCAACTTGATCCGAACCGATGTTTGTATCTCAACTGAATGCTAAACCAAATCAATTGTGTTAGCATTCACAATTTTTTTCATCACTACCGTATTTTGTGGAATTCAAGCACCACCAAATGTTCATTGATTTTCCGGCTTTGGTGCTTATAGATAATATTATATTTGATTTTATATACAAAAAGATATATGTATGTATTGCTCTTTGTATATAGAATACAGCTGTGTGATTCAATCGGCTGTGATTATAGTTCGATAAAAGTTGTGTAGCAATGTACACTAAATTTGGCCAAGTGGTGCTTAAAAGTGCCGGTGCTTGAGTTCCGCGAAATACGGTAGAACTCAAACCATGAGAGACTTTGCATGCGTGATCATTCCAAACAGCTTCCGGTCCTGGATTGACTTCGACTTCTCCTTTATTGTTTTGGATTCTAGATATCTGCACCGAAATCGTTGTTGAAGTAGAGTCAATTACAAATTGATTTTTCTCTTGGTACATGGGGGCATCTTCTGACTCTTTTTCTGCATTCATCGATAATCCTGTTTCCGATTTAAAATTTCGGTCAAATGGCGAACTATTTTCAGGGTGAAAGACAGTCTCCCTTAGGAAGAGGAAGCCTTGTCAAGTCCTCCATTAGCCCCTCAACTTCGCAGGGAATGAGAGAAATAAGTGATGCTGTGCCGCTGTCGTCAGCTATATCCATATAAGAAGACGAAGTGGAGAAATCGCTAGATTTTGATGACATTTCAGAATTTCGTTTCTATTTTTTCATAGTCATGTCCTACAACCCTCCTATTTGACCCACAAAATAAGGAGTGCTTGATTAAATTATAGTGAGCATCATATTTTTGAGGAGTGATTAGTTGTTGTGTTAAGAGACAGGAAGTAGAATTGTCCGTGCTGTGGTTTTATGTGAAATCAGTAAAAATATTATTTTAGCAGTAGAAAAGAGGGTTTGGTTTGATGGAGGCGTCAGGCGAAAATTTTGTATGGAAACATGTATTAATACTTTTTTGGCGAAACCTGAAAATTTCGATAGCATGTCAAATGTCAAAACCCCAAAATCGCGTTAGAAAACTTCTAGAAATAAACAGACTTGTCGACACTGAAAGATGACACACATAATTATTATGCAGCTCTGCAAACAATTGTTCTCCAACTTGTACAACATGTAGACGAAAAATAAATCAAATGGTAGAAGCGATAAACATATTTTTTGTAAGGTTCGCGTGGTACATTTGTTTCTCGTGTTGACTCATGCTCCCTTTAAATAAATTTAAATATGTGTACCTCTTGTTGCAAAAATAAAAGGATGTATCTATGGAAGACTGGAAGAAGGATTTGTTTCAAACGATCTGCAACCCCTGCAACGTAAAACACGTTCGTGCGTGAATAACGCTAACGTTAGCGAAAAATACATGTATTATAATACATGAACATTCTTAGCACTTTTCTCCCTACCATTTCGCCTAGATGGGAGCTGTCGAGGCACCTTGCAGTGTAACATATTTCAACGATAACACATATCACGAAGGGCTGTAGGTAGGCGATAAAATTTGTAAACTTTGAGTGAAAAGTTATGATGTCGCCGACTTCGACGACTCAAACGTCAGCGTGATTTCCGCTGGGGAAGGCCCAGTGTCAAATATCCGTAATAAGATTCAATGTTTTCTAACGTCCAATTTCCATTTTCAGGAACCAAAAAGAGAAATATCACCCTAAAAAGGATGTACCAAAATGTGTCAGTGCGCTTTGCACTATTCTCAATATGCTGCGCAAGTTTGACAACCCATAGCATGGGAGCAAGTTGGATTGACGACGATACTCCGCAAAATGCACGAACGACTGAGCCCCTGACAGATATCTGGAATGGGGAAGATTTTCAATTAATTATGTCAGATGAATTTAATGTGCCAGGAAGAAGGTTTTCTGATGGTTCTGATCCCATGTGGACAGCTCTGGATAAAAATGACTACACGAACGCTGCATTGCAATATTATGATAGCGACTATGTTTACACTGATGATGAGGGTAACCTGGTCATCGAGACAGCTGCGAAAGATACTGGTAAGTGACTCAATGTGAAGATTTTTCTTACTTCGTGACCACTTCAATATGAAACTCATGCGACAATCTTTGTAGACATCATCGGTTATGACGATGTCAAACGTGAACACACTCATGTGAAAAAGCACTTTAGAAGTGCCATGTTACAAAGTTGGAACAAGTTTTGTTATACTGGAGGTATTATAGAAATTGAAGTCATTTTACCGGGGAAGTGGAATGTCGCTGGGTTATGGCCTGCGTTTTGGCTGCTAGGGAATCTTTCAAGGCATACATACGTTGGTTCTGCTGATGGAGTTTGGCCATGGTCTCAAATTGAATGTACTGATGTTGCAAAACGATATGTAGTAGCCCAAAAATTGTCACCTTGTCACAGTGTGTCGCATTATGATATGAAACCAGGTATTGGTAGGGGTTCGCCCGAAATAGATATCTTCGAAGTCCAACCAGGACCGCTTAAACCAGGTGAAGGACCTTTTTGGCAAACGTGGATCGCACAACCTTTACAAAGTGCTTCCTACCAAGTGGCCCCAGGAAAATGGTGGCGTCGACCTGGACCTGGATATTGGCCTGGGCCAGACGAGTGGTATGAAGGTATTGAGGAAGGCCCCGGAACCACCATCAATATTCAATATTATGGGAGCTACAACTGGTTCTTGGGTGAGGTACGTTTTACAATGTTTTATGTCGATCATCGAATACTCTTCATGTTAAATTTGTTAAATTTGATGTGAAGGTTAATCACGAGAAAGAATATTGGTCGGATGCTATTAGTTGGAATCACCAACTACATCCAACTAATTTTGAGAAACCACATCGATACCGCCTAGAATGGGGTCTTCCTACTGAAGATGAAACGTCTGTCAAGGAAGGATATGGTCACGGATTTTTGAATTGGTATGACGACGGTACACTTGTACTTTCAATAAAAGGCGAAAGCATTTACAATGTTACCACGGCTTCCACATCAACCGAGCCTAGTTACATTATTTTGAATACTGCGATATCGTCGACTTGGGGATTTCCAAAATGCCCTTTGGGCTGCCCGTGTACGGATTATGACTGTAACTCGATCCGAGCCGATCATCAATGTGGGTTTCCAACTGGATTTTGTGATATGATGAAGGAAGGAAATCCAAAGTACAAAATAAATTGTGAGGTTTCAACTGTTACGAATTATTGTAACTTTATGCTTTTACTAATGTGGTAATTCAATTCAAATAGGGATAAGAGCGTATCAAAATCCGAAAGATCCATCTCAAAAGGTTGGATGTTCGACACCGGAAAGGCCCACTCGAAGTTACATTGAAGCCAACAAAAATTTGTATATGACTGAAAACGATGTAAGTTAGAGTTTGCATGTAACATCTTTATACGAGCTTGCATATATATCAAGTATTTTTTTGCAGAAAGAACCTTTGAAGAAAATTATTAAAGGAGGAGGAACATGCAACACGACAGTTGCGACATCTCTTGTCCTGCCAGAAACTTGCGGTGGAATACTCCGAGGGACGTGCAGTGAACGAACGCAAAAGTGTTCGTGCACTGAAGAATGGACCGGACCAAATTGTTTAGCAAGAGAAAAGGGGAATCCCTTTGAGTGGGATCCTGATCCAACCATTGCTGATGTTGGATACTATAGCCCATTATCAAATTCAGCGTTTTACTTTTTGATCATCGCCGGAATCATTTGTCTCATTTTTGTTGTTTACGGCGAAAAGTTCAGATCTTTAAATGAATTTAAGCCTATACCAGAAAGTGATTTTTTCGCTTAAAGGCTTAATTAGACTTATGCGCAACATTCCAGTAAGACACGTCAATTGATGTGGTTTCCATATGGTCAGTGTAAATGATATATTTGTGTATAGTGTCACGGACAATTTGACGAGAATGTATTGCAATTATAGAGAAGTATAGGAATTTCACATCGGAAAGAACCATTTCGTGGTTTCTGAATAAAGTCTAGGAAATGCGGATTTACTTACAGTAGCAAAATTTCTCAACTCTTTTTAAACTTCCATGTAATATGTGACTTTTCTCGTGTAGGATCTGAGGGGTGAAAGACAGATTCGCAAAGGAGATAGCCATCGTCGTCCAAATAACGAGTGCTTTCGAAATCCCCACCACCCCACTTTTTGCCTCCACGCATCCATGACTTATGTGTTTTACGATCATGTCCCCACCAGGCCTCGCATGATACATCTTCACCATCAGCTGTTTTGATTGTTGTGATTATTTTTTCAAAACTTGTTTCGCTGCTACATGCTCCAGATGATACAAGATCACGAGTCCATATTCCACGCGGATTGGTTCCTTTTATTCTTATAACTCGCCCATGATCAGACTGCGAATATTCTTCCTTAGTGAAACGAACTATGGAGCATGCAACAGAACGTACAAGAGCAGGCTGTCCTAGAGCAGAGAGATAAGAATCATACTTCTTCAAAAAGTCGTCATCGACCACCAAATGCCATTCGCCACTCAGATCGAAATCTTCACGTGCAATAGCCCATCGGGTTATCTGAGAACTCTCATTGTCTTCCATCTTAGCTTTAGGCTGCTCTCTTATTTCGGCAATAGACGGTTTTTCCATAGGCACATCATCTTCTACTTCTACTTCTACTTCATCGGACGCAAAGGTTACATTCAACGAAGACGGAGATTCCTCTTTAATCGATTCAAGCAAACCGTCAGTCGTAGTTTGAAGATTGGCTGGATCATGAATTATCTTCTGCCTACGACTTTTGAACCCTCTTCCATTTCCAATTGCAGCTTTCATTTCCGTAAAAGATAACCCTGTAGCCTGTCGCATCCTTCTACGAATATATTCCCTCTTCTTTTCACCCTTTTCCCTTCTACCGTCCTGATTTATCGAAGCCCCGTTCAATGAAGATGTGAGATAGTCTGGCATGAAGGTAGTTGCAGTCTTACATATTTCACTATTTTGTACATTTACGTGACGATGGCGATGACGAGAAATATTCGAGGGAGGAGGAACGTAGTAAGCTGCTGCATAACAAAGGAAAAACGATGGCACTATTATTAGCCTCATCCTTATCTACGTTGCATCACCTGGACGACTGTTTTTGAAATAAAAATAATGTGCTTTTGATGTGAGCCGCAAAAGTAACTAACAAGTAATACAGGATTTGTGATGATGTTTGTTTGTTGATGTTGTGCTTTGTGTGAAACATTGAAATGCGTGCGAAACTCTTATTGAAAGTTACGCGTGGAACTGAATCGGCACAAGAGCGTCGTGCGTCGTACAAGTACAATGTATTAATAGTAATACGAGTATCTCCACTTGACATTTACGGTGTATGTTAAAACATGTAAAATCATTATAAGCTGAGAATAATACAAAGATGTACAGTGTCTGATGATTCATCGTGGCAGTACTGATGATGCTTCCTACAAAAATGGACGATCTCCAGCTATAGCACCACTCGTTGGGGTCGTGACATAAGTTTCAGGCGAACATCAGTTTGGCATAACTTTTAAGGCTTACGGGCAGTCAATCTCTCCACAGAAAACGTTTCGTCCGCATTTTAATGACATCACGCTTTTTCTTTTGCCATTTAGGATTCCAACAAGTGCACACTAGTTATCATGGGACGACATCGGCTACTATATTATCCTGATTACGCTCAAAATACAGGCATAACATTTCGAGTTGAGAGGCATTGGCTTTTTGTGCAACTTCCAGGAAAAAGTCAAATGTCTCGTGATTTACGAAGGGTCGCAAAGTCCTTTCGATTTCGGCTTTCAACCTTTCAAGAAAAAATTGGTCAGCAAGTTCGAGTATTTCAATGGCTTTTCCTATCCCATCACTCATATTACTTGAGTCAATCATTATCAAAGGTTCTCGACCCGTATAAATATATTCCATCATAAGCATGAAGGCGCTATATGAGCAATTGGGAATCTCTATTTCGGCCATTTGAGCTTCTTTGAATGAGTTTCTCGTTGTGAACATTGCACGAAAGCAATCGCTGACAAGTGATAATACCATACGATGTCCAAAAACCCTTTGACCTTCAACTAGGAACGTGACATCAGAAAACTCTTCAGTATTATAGAAACTTTGCAGGCGACGCTCAAACAGTTGTAATGTTGTAGGATGATGGGATAACGAGGGCGGGGGAGGATCTGTATCTAAAGAGAAGAAATCGTTTAAGTAGTCTGAACCGCAGCTCCCTCCAAAAATGTAAATATATCGATTATGGACAGCTGTTGCGGTATGACCTGCCCTTTTTCCTGGCGCCTTTTTCCCTTGCAAATAAATTTGCTGTATTATTTCCTCATCATTAGGATTTGCATTAGAATTTTCCATGAGATGATCATCAATCCATTCATCCTGTCTGTTGCTTTTCCGGAACGACAACGATCTAAACGATGACGATCTTGAATTTACTAAAATCTTTTCGTCTTGATCCTCTGGTGCAGATACATCCAACCAAGTCTATGCACAGTTTTTGATTGTTCAGTCATCAATAAGCTGTGTATCATATTTGACAAATACACAAAGCAAATTCATCCTCTCACCATTTTATTTCGATCAAGTATTTGTAAGTCGTCGAAACATTTTGACGAAGTACCTGAGCCTCCAAATAAATAAAGACGATCTCTGAGTGCTGTCAATGTCATGCCTGCTCGTGCATGAGGAATGACGCCGCTTACGTGAGGAGTACTCCAACTGGATGTGGCTACATCTAGGATATGAATATCATTTAAACGACGACGACCATTCCTTTTTAATAAGAGTGAACAAAGTTGATCATTGATACAAAATGAATAGTAGGCGAAAATGATTCATTATTTCTCTTACCAACCGCCAAAGATAAAAAGCTCCTCTGTCTCATTCAGAAAAGCACTGGAATGATTTGCGCGTGGTTGCGGCGGACTTCCCAACGTTTCAACCTTCCGCCATTCGTATCTATCCGTGTGCAAAGCATGCAAATCATTCAAATACTCTCTTCCATTTCCCCCTCGAAATACGTAAACTTCTTTCCTGGACTCGACATAATCCGCTGATACGAATGCATTAGTGGGACACACCTGTATGTAACTCACACAAATTCATAAACTACTCTCTTCGAACTCATTCAACTTACCAGAATGCATATTACAAGGCCCCGGTGGCGTACCCTTCACTTCTGGCTGGGACCACCTCAAATTAACCGGCCCTTCCTTCACATACAAAACATGCATATCACTCGCCGCCAACGGCCCACTCCCCAGCCATCCACCAATAATAATAATTTTACCAGACTCCGTAGCCAACGTTGCCGTATGCCCATTTCTCCCCGGCGGCGGCGACCCTTTCACCCAAGCATCACCATCAAACCAACTCTTATTCACAAGATCAAAAATCACCAAATTCGAATGATTCATCCTCCCATCATATCCACCAAAACAGTACAAAAAATGTTCATAATACGTAACGCTATGATTTTTAATCGTCGGAGTCAGCATACTCGGAAACCTACGACGTGGTGTCATCACAGCATTACTTCCATCATTGCTGTTATTGTTATTACTGTTGCTGTTATTATTATTGTTGTTGTGATTCGAATGATTGTTGGGCAGAGGTTCATGCCATTGCATGCATATTCGCTGCTGCTGTTGAGGATGATGGTGTGGTGCATTCATATTGTTGTCGTAGGACATGTTTAAAAATATCGATACATAGCGGTTATGTTATACTACTAATAATAATAAGGTATGGATGGATTATGGTGTGTTGGTGTAGGTTGCATGACAAGCAAGAGGGTTTGTTGTTAGAATTTAAGGATATTGTGTGTTGTCTTGTGTTGTGTTGTGATTTGTTGTGATTTGTTTTGTTCTGTTGAAAGAATATATATTGATGACTCTTATTCTCAAAAGAGAGGGAGACGTCTAATTATGGAATTTCTCATATGTAGAGTGTGAGAGTGTGGAGTGAAAACATGTGTCGAAGTTTTATTAGGATGATTTTTGGAGTTTTAGAACGAGAAATTTTACATTCTGTCCTCTTTTTCACACATTTTGTCCCAATTCTGTGCCAAAATGTTCGCACGATAAATTCTACAGTTCTTCACTCAATTTCAAAACACATGATAGTTGTACAAGAGTAGAAGTTAATAAAATAAAAGCATACAGTTTAAAAAAAAAAAATAGCAACTAGCAACGATTTCCTGTTATCGAACATCGAAACTCGAACTTCAAAACATGAATCCAGCAACATACCCGCCGCGGTCTCTATTCTATACTCACATATCTCACATCATAAACATAAATACTTACAGACTATTCCATCCATTGGACCCACATCCAAATCCACATCATGCGTTTCAAAGCAAAACTCGCACCGGAACAAATCGTCGCATTGCAGAGCATCATCGCCCACATCGCTCGTTTAACGGGGAGCAGCCCCAAGGTATCCTCCAGTACCGATGCCATGATACGAAATCAAAGCTACTCTAGCAGTAGCAGCAGTCAAAATTACAGTGCCTTGTCGCTTGGGGGAGGAGGCTCTGCTGTTCATGCACCTGTTATTTATCTCGATCCGGAACATGTTCGAATCGCAGTGCGAAGTGGTCGGGGGGATGCCGAAGGAATTGCCTGCTTTGCGGAACTTTTGAGTGAGAAAATATTTTTAGAGCATCGTATTGAGAGTGCGGCGGGGGATCAGATTGTGTTTGAGATTGATTTGCATATGTTTAAGACAGCGTTGCAGAGTGTGTTGGAGCTGTATTCTTCGAGGATGCAAAATAGTAATCATGGATCGGTTGCTCTTCATAATAGCAGCAGTGCTGCATCGAATGAACATGCATGTGGAGCGTTATCGGTGGTTGTGATGAAACTTGCAAAAAGGTCTGGCTTGCCGTGTCTATGTCTTGAGGCGCGACAAAATGGTGGTTATGGGCAGATGGATCAAAATCATGCTCTCCCTATTAAAGTAATGCGGTCTTCTGAAATGCAATTTCATTTGCCTCCCCAAATATCCATGCCAGATGTGCAATTGGAATTTCCTCCCGATGGTCGAGTGCCCATAAAAGTTATATTGGAGAGGTTAAAGAATTTGAAGGCTCAACTTTACGTTGATGGTTCAATGGCTTCTGGAGAGCTTGTGTTTCGGGTCGAAGGCGAGGGAAGTTCCATCCGAACGTTTTACAACAAACTCATTCCACGGTGGGAGGATTGCAAAGCTACTCCACCCAATAGCTCTCCAACTAACATATCTCAAACGAATTCTATACATAATGGGCGATGTACTGTCAAAGTTGATAGCAAGAAACTCTATTCCTGCTTCCAATGGCAATCGTCTTCAGGTATGACTCGACATGTAAAGTCTGCTGTTCTCTGCATGGCAGAAAATGAAATGGTTGTGATGCATGTACTTCTAAATCCAGAAGACTTGGGATTTTTTACATATTATTGCCCTGTTCATTTTCTCAGTGGTGATGCAATGGATGATTAGTCAATATTCTATATTCTTCATGAAAATTCATCCCATGAAAAATCACTCCGAAGCGTGTACGTTACGGATTACAGCTATTTGAAACTTTTATAATACGAAGAACAGCGCTTCTTAGTAGATTGCAAATTACAACTGTGTGCAGTAGCTAATGGAATCCTCTTCTTCTCAAGTAGAGTTCTAGCAGAATCTTTGCATGCATCAGGCGTATGTTTATGCTTTGAATACATGCTTTCGAAACATTTACCCTTCAAATATTTTCGTCGGACGGCATCAGTATGATTTCCAAATGAGAGGGTTCAATTTTGTTAACATTTAGCAGAATAAATACTTGGATTTTGTATCTACCGGTAGAGGAAAACCATGTTTTGTCACGTAAATTCAACTTCCCTTCACTTTGGCACAAGCGTTTCTCGTCGATAATGTCAACGTCGATAATGTCTAACTTTTTACTACTTTCCTGGCGGAGAGATGAGGTAGATGATGATTAACTTCCAACAAATAGCTGAAACTGATCAGTTAGATCTGTTGCCGTCACTGAGAAAAACTCTCGGAAAACAGAATACAAAAAGAATTGCCCTGCAATGATACTTCCTGCCCACAGACATCTACTTCCTAGACCTCTAAATAAGGCGACAATCCCATCATTTTGAACCATTACCCTGGAGCCCTCAATGAAGTTTAACGACTGACTACTTTTCGCACAATAGGTCAGAACGCTATCTGCCGGTTGACTTACTATACTTGACAAGCACCCTGAAATGCCACCGGCGACCAAACTCACAGCCAGTGATGTAGCAGTTGCATCACGTAGGAACGGATAAACAGAATATATAACATCACATACCCGCTCAAACGAAATAAACTTGATGGAACCAAATATCACCTGTCTAGTCAGAATACTAGAAAAACCTGCATATAATGCTCTCCAGCCAATTGCCGAGTCCTCATTTGCAATCGATGTGAATGTCCCAAATAAGCCAAGAGGGCAGTACACGCTAGGCTGGGCGACTGTCCGTATTCGACACGTCTCCATCGGTGCTAAACCTATCGAAGCGACCACAGAAGCAAGTGCACCAGCAATGAGAGCTATATCGTTTGTGTGAACTGTAAGAACTTCAGGTGAAATCAGCTCTGAAATAATTCTTTTGAACAGATCGTAACAAGGATACACAGAAAGACCGTACCAAACAAAACCTGCAATTGTCGCTTGGGATCCAAGGAGAAGAGCTTTGGGACCCTCATCTCTTGAAATTTTTGTCATACCATCAATAAAGCCTTTGTAATTACTAGGATCTGTTTGAAGTCTTGTCTTAACAACATCTAATGGTATAACGACAGAATGAGTTATTGCACAAGCAGCAGCGCCACTGAAAGCCAACAACTTATAAACATCAAAGCCAACGTTGGGAGTGCGTCTACTCAAAGACATTGTAGCCATAGGACCAAATACTGTTCCAACAGCTGATTGTCCAAATTCTTCATCTATCCCAATTTCCCACAATGGAATCGAAGGAACGACGTTAAACCTTTTTGATGAATTTGACTCCTTCGCAAACAGAAAAGAATCTGGAAGTAGATTTCGCTCGTTTTCAACGAAGTCAACAGGTAGGGTGGTAAGAGACCTTCGTAAAGATTCCCCTGCTCTTTTTCGAAGCTTACCCTCAAGGCGACTTAATGTTGCAAAAGGTTGCAATTGTTCAGGCAAAAACGCCAGTAAAATTCCAATCTGCCTATTCGCATCAACACTCTCAGATTCATAGATGTTCATAAGATATTCCCCGAAAAGTTCAAAGTCTACATCGCGTACAGTTGTATCCTTACGATCAAAAGCCGATTGTCGTACGAATTGTCGTACTCCATCATCAACACTTGCAGCAAAACCTCCAAAGTCTGAAAGATGACATACAATTTGTTAATCGAAATATATGTTTTCGAAAAATATGAAGTTACAGACCTTTGCCCAATCTACTTCGTATTTCAGCAGATGGAAGCAGAGAGTATTCATTCAACTTTGAGTCCCACCATTCCCTTGCAGCAGGATCATAATTAATTAATATTCTGCTGAGATATACAGAAAAATAAGATGGTATCCCCTTATATGAAATATTTTCGAGCAACTCATTGCTGCTATCCATTATTTCCCCGTTATTTTTGCTTTGCTCTTTTTGTTGTTTCACCGAAACCCACTTCCCTCCAACCTTTATATCCTCTAGGGAATTATAATCACTTTCTCCAGCAGCACTAACGGTCGAAGGCGATGCAATGAGAAGTGATGCTGTTGCTAAAGTTGAGGTCAGAAACTGCCTTCGACCGCTATCTAAAGTTGTATGTCTATATCTATGTTCGTCATCTGGTATTATTTTTTCGGCGTGTTCCTCATTTATTTGTCGTACATGTAGCAAACTTCGATATCTTGAAAAAGACGAAGAAGAGGATGAAAAATGAGGATGATGAACATCAAACGCTTCACATGCTCTCAATAATAATGACAACAACAGAGGAAAGACCGAGAACGACAAAATCATTATGTACTGTTTTCTGTTAGTCTTTAATCTTCCTCATTTATATTTTACGTGCAACCTGAGTCCTCGAAGTGGCCTTATCTAATGCAAAAATTTGATTGATAGAGTGAAGACGAGCGTGCCAAAAGCCAAAAGTGACAACGAAATCCTTCCTCTGTGTTGAAGCGGAAACGAGGCTGTCAGCGGTGGTCGTTGAAGTTCGTAATATGACGAAGGAGCGAAGAATGATCATGTGTGTGTATCATTTGGTCATTTTGGACTTTGGAGATGGGAGAAGTACGCGAAGATTTCAGGCAGTTAATTTCTTCGTTAGTGAAGGCAACAGCAAAATCGCAATAAGCAGGAAATATTCCTGTGGGTTCTAAGGATTACAAAAGGAAGGTGCTTACGCGTTATTCAAGAAGGTATTTGACAGGCATAGGTGCAGGATTAATCATATGATGGACTAAAAACATGTGCTAGTAGATGTCTGAGGTCATCACAATTTCAAACAATCCTTTCTGCAATCAAGATCGTAGTTCGCATGATACTAGGTGGACTCGCCACAGTTTTCGCAAGAAGTTGGTAGATGAGAAGGAATGCGAGCATATCGAAGCATAAGCGTTTCATGAAATTATGTCGAAGATAGAATCGATCCACTGTCGTGCGAAGCTATGACACTGAGCCAGCGTCCACTCATTTCAGGATACGTTGAGTACCGGTATCTTGATGGAACTGGTCGATTTCGATGTATAAGTTGTCTATGCACTTGACCATCTATTTGCAAGTCGTCTACCAGTGCAAGTAAATTCTTAGCAGTAATATAGTTCGCAAAACTCAGCCTGGCAGGTTCTAGTATCCTTTAAAGGATTATTGTATTTGGTCCCAATTGGTTTCCATCGTCGTCTAGTTTCCTTTTCTTTACTATCGCATCTAGGGTTTCGTCATCATCTCCTCTCGGTATAACCGATTCCTTATTTATATACGCGTCCCCTGAGGTTGAATCCTCATTATCTTTAGTGGTTGACATCTGATAGACCACACACAAGTTTGGGATCTGGAGTACATGTCGTATTTCTCGGAGAAGTAAGCAGAGAGGCGAGAGGCTAAAAAAGTTATTATTGATATCGAATATATTTAATCACAACACGTGCCCGCGTGTGATATTTTTATTGATATAGTGCGTTCCCAACGAGCGAGCATCTCGAGAAAAAAAAGAGAGAACAAGAACGATGTAAAAACCAAAGACACACTTCCCGTTGCACGAAAAAGATTCAATCGAATACAGAATACCATCACAAACCATACACACGAAGAGAGACTGCAAGATTATCCATTTCGAACTAAGAGGCAGGCAGGCAGGCATTTACATAGATTTATTGAGTATCGAAAGCAACCATGAGTGAAGAATTATCGGATGGAATCATGAAAGGTCAGAAAGTGGAGGAATCATCAGAAGAAGTTGTAGATGTTGTGACTCCACAGGACCAGCCTCAAGGAGAGGTAGAGATAGAAGTTGCGGGAGATGAAGGCGAACAGGAAGAGGTTAGGGAAGAACCCGTTGTTAGCACTGTATCAGAAACGGTTGCTACGCCAATGGATGTTCCCAATGCTCAAGTTATGAATGCTGTGAATCCCTCAACACTCATAAATTACGTTGATGGACCTAGAATCAATCCTGATGATTTTACCGAAAGCGTGTATCATGGTAGAGCAATTCCTGTTCCTGCTAGGGATATGGTTCAGGTTCCTATTGTTATTCCAGGGCCGCCTAATTCTGTTCTGGAATATACAATTGAGTCCTTTTCTTATGATATTTCCTTTGGTGTTACGATTACCAGTCAGGTTGGGTTGGATATCGAAAAGACTACTGAATATGTTGAACTGAAACGTGTGGATAGCCATTTGGATCCAATTACGGGTCAAATTCTTGTTGACCAAGTCCCTTGTACAGTATTACTCACCTTTGATAACACATATTCCTTTCTAACGGCAAAGGAGGTTTCATACCGTGTGACTATATCTCCACCGTCGATTGACGAGGCACTTTCATCTAGAAGAAGGCGAGCAAAGGCCAGTCTGTGCTCAGTCCAGGAGGATCGTAGTAGCGCAGAGTCTCGTCTGACGATGGTTATCTCACAACGCCTTGAACTTGAGAGAGAAATTGAAAAATTACAACTACTCATTATGGAGAAGAATAAGAACAAGCTTGCTGCAGAAAAAGAGGAAAGTTGGTTGAAGAAACGTATTGAACTCCGAGATGTGCAAACGGAGATGTTGAACGTCCGTTTAGAATCAGGGTGGGAAGATGAGGTGGGTCAAATCTGAGTCATCATGTTTTCGTCCCATTCTTGAACTTCCACAGATTTATTATATTCCTCATTTTCATTAGGGCAAACAATATGTAGTTGCTAAAGTAGAAAAATCACTTGCACTGGAAAAATGTGAAGAAATGGCAATGGAATGTATTTCGCGAGGTTTAAGCCTCCGTGCGCTTTCGAAGTAAGATGCTATTTAGGGATTTCACGACATGTAAATTGTGGATGGTTGATTTGTTAAGTAGAAAAGCGTGTCTTCTTAGTCTTAACTTATTATCATTATCATTTCCACTTGTTCTTCTCTTAACGTTTTACCATGTATATACTATAGAGTGATGATGATAGTCACTGGTTATCTCAAACTTTCAAAGTAATGACCGAATCTCGTATTTCGTTGATTTTTGTTACAGCGCCGGTGCTTATCTTTAGCTGAAACCCTGAGATCCAGAGTTCTATGTCATAACCCAGGTGTGTATTGGAAATTTCGTGCATTAATAGTCATGTACATAACCTTAGTTTACGGAGGGACTACAAGACTTGAAGTTGGTAAGACGGGTGGTCTCTGGAATGTCAGTCCTGGCTGCTTCACATCAAGCTTACTAACTGGAAAATAGATCGCTGGTGTAATCCAAGACCCGCATGAACATTGTGCCCCCGACCAATTCCAGTGGCCTACTTTAGTGCCACATTTTGGGCACGCCAACTTTCCTTCAAAAGCACTCATATCACCCATCCACTCTAGACCAGCCGACAAAAAGACGTTATTGCATTTTGTACCTGTTCTTTGAACACCCTTTTTCCAACTAGAAAAATTATGTACTCCTTTGACATGAGGAGGATTTTCAAGATCGTTTTCACCAAATAAAACGTGTCGACATTTTTTACAAGTAAATCGAATGTTCGTAGGATCAGGTTCGTACGGTGGTGCTGAAGACGGACAATCACCTCGAGCCTCTGTCTCATTCAATAAATCAACAACTTCCTCATCCTTCAGTTCAGCCCCTTGTGCATCCTTTTGAAAGAGTTTTCGTATCCGTATGCTTGTATCCACAAGTAGTTGAGCCATTTTTCCTGGACCCATTTCACCTTTGGCAGATGCGACAGCTCTATCTTCTGCGTCCATGTTTCGAAACGCATGATTCTCCTCTACCATGCTATTAAAACCCTCATTGGCACTCACACTTTCAATTAAAATTTCATGGGAAACTGCTGATGTGAGTGAAACAATAAACTGTCGAACCATTTCTTGATCCTCTACCATATCAACTCCACACCCAATCACCACCGCTGCAATTTCGGTTTCACTTTCGCAGAATACAGGGGCAATATTTTCATTCATTCCAGCATCTACACCATCGATCCCATGATATTCTACCTTCGACAAATATTTACATGCAGTTCCTTCCTCGTTCTTATATTTTCCAAAGGAAGCCACACAAGCAACGTATTCAATATTACAGTTACAGGTCGTGCTTGTCCTTTCTTCTTTCTCTTTTTCGATTACAGTTGATAAAACATTTGCCACTCTTTTCTTGTGAGCTCCAATTAAGGCTATTCGTTTCGTAAGTGTTCCTTCTCCCTTTTCCATCTCCTTTTTCGATTTCTAAGAATATTACCCTTCATATATTGTAATTCCTATATATTTTCCTCGACTACTTGTTTTCACAACAGCTACTGTCGAGTTTTGCCATTTCGGAAAAATGCCTAATTTTCAGCCACTCAAAATATCAAAAAATGCTCTTTTGGTCAACGCTGCAAATAAGCCTGAAAAATAGGTCCTATTTAACTTTTTCCAATTTAGCCAAATATGATCAAAACTCACATGAAACCTCGTTACCTCATCGACAAAGGACAAAAGAGTTGACTTCACTACCAATTAGTGTGATACTTGTTGACCCTTTTCCTTATGGTGGAATGAATTTCTTTTAACGAAAAGCGCACAACAAAAAGCAATAGCTGAAAGACATCACTTCCTGAAGTTCCCTTCGATGCTGGTTCGTCAAGAAATTTTTGAAAGCTCTGTTGCATGCCATAGTGCCGACCACTCTTTGATTCAGCTTGTGTGTACACGACGAACCTCATTGCATCAGCAATAAGGTTTGGCGATGTCACAATTTTTCACCACGGGGACTTCATGTGACAATTGTTACTACTCCTCTTCGGCATCAGTCATCTACATCTAAGTTGTGTAATTTATGACTGTCAAGAGTAAATGTCAACAATTAAAGTTGGCAGGTAAAAATATTATTTTTTTAACATTATCGGAGCAACTTGTTTCCTGCTGCCCCTTGGGTTCTCTTGTGATAGCAGCTGGGCAATAATGTCACTATCCATCTCAGTTACAGTAGAAAATTTTACCTTCAAAACTTGTGCATCATTATCATTGACCAGAAAAGCGGCCATACTCTCGACTTCTAAACGACTCCCATACAAAAGAAGTTCACGCGTAGGCACTCCACTTTCGATAACCATACTCATGATAGCAAGAAGATCAAGATCATGTAAATGCATGAATTTATTAGCGACCTTAGAAAACCCCTCTTTTTCAAACAATTCATTGATTGGAATGAGAACCGAGGAAATTCCATATCTTTTGTGTTCGGTTTCGAACATTTTATAATCAATGCGCAAACAATCCCAAACGGACAGCTCGCTCCAAAACCGTCTATCGAATTTGGCATTATTCATCCATGAAAATACCGAGTCCAGATCGGGGCTTAAGATTTTCGATGAAGATTTTTCAAGAATTCTGATTGCTGAAAGATCTCGTTCAGTTCCTTTGTTGGCCTTTTCGTTCATATTCATAGTATCTAGCACGATCGTACCCAAAAGAGCTGAAGCTAATGCAGGATCAATGGGAGAAGTCCCAACAACCTTCAAAAGCTCTTCAGTCACCAGGGAACAACAACTCCCAGATAAAGCCTTCTGACGGTTCTCGTCAAATGCAATACTACGTATTGCGGCGGATTCATGATATTTTTCGTCTAAGTGATGATCGATTATACCAATAACATTGTCTGAAAATGCTCGCATTGAAGATCTTATACGATTATGATCCGTGAGAGTTATTTGCACGAAATCTTTCATATTAGGACTGCTAGGAGATATATCCGAGCTCTCGTCAAAAAATAGCGCTTGAGTTACATCATCATCCAAATATATTAATTGCTTTACATTTATTCCGCATCTTTCCAACAGCAGCGTCGTTTCTCCTCTCAATGACATGTCGTCTCTATTGATCGAGCAAAGTGGAAGGTACATCCCTGTTCCTTGTTCATAATTTGAATAGATGTAAGTTAATGCTAATGACGATATTATCGAGTCACAGTCTCCCGCCTCGTTGCCCATGATAACATGAAGATTGCCCTGTTCTTTTGCCTTCAATATCACCTCAGCAGGATTATTTGAAAAAAAATGATACCTCTCATGCAAAAAGTCCGCGAACGTCGGTAAAGAATTATGAACCTCCTCCGATGACGACATCTTACAAGAAACGCTATTAATCAGTTTTAGGAACGTCGTTGCAGGCCGCGTATGTACGTGTGGAAGGAACGTTGGAAGTAAACGATGTGACGATTGTTTTGACAAGATTGCCGAAGTAAAAGTCGTCAAACTACATCGGGTTAGCAACATATGTGTAACGCCTCGAGTAGTCTTCAGACCAAGGACGCGGATCTCAACAATTGCCACTTGAATTGTACTTTACCGTGTTCATGTAAAATGAAGCTTCGTCCTACTTTCTCTCTATCTCGCTCACTCTCACTTCCCCTCTCTTACGAGTAGCTCTCACCTTGTCCTCCGTTGATCGACATGTCCGCGTCCGCGTGCGAGAATGGATCAATGAATGCGCAACTCTCAACACAAATTTATACTTATATGATATTCAAATTCCCCTATCGAATTATTGCATCGTGCGATAATTTAGCCTATAGACGGGGAAGTGCTCATAATCTGTACACACACACTTCTTGTAAACTTTTAACAAAAAACATGTAAACTCGTATCCAAATTACAAAAATACATCCCAAATTATTATACATGCATCGGTAATCACAGGCCCATAAACTCCTCCAACAAACAATCAACCATGGCCAAGACTCCTAGCAAGCAATCCTCCGCCAAAGCCCCTAAGAAGGCCGGTGATAAGAAGCGCAGCAAGAAGCGTACTGAATCTTACAGCTCCTACATCTACAAGGTGCTCAAGCAGGTTCATCCCGATACTGGTATCAGCAAGAAGGGTATGTCCATCATGAACTCCTTCATCAATGATATCTTCGAGCGTATCGCCACTGAGGCTGGAAAACTCGCTACTTACAACAAGAAGGCAACGCTATCTTCTCGCGAGATCCAGACTGCTGTCAGGCTTATGCTTCCCGGTGAGCTTGCCAAGCACGCTGTCTCTGAAGGAACTAAGGCTGTAACTAAGTTCAGCTCTGCTTAAATGTGGGAATGGAAGGAATTGTATGTATGAATTGATGTTTTCGTTGGGTGGAGGTTAGGTTATGTGATAAAAGTGTATAGAATTTTCACTTTTGACTTTTTTCAATGCTTTTTCGCGCTTGTCGATACGTTTTGTTGTAGTCTCGCATTGCTAACTGAAGCGTGAAATTGAGGATCGTTCACGAATTCATGAGGCGTTGTAAGAATTAACCCAGTACGAATATGAATATGTCACGAAGAGCTCCAATTGATTACAGGCAATTGCATCCCAAAAATTGATAGATTTGATTCAAGTTATCTCTTATTTTTATATTCCTGTAAGCTAAAGCCTACGAATAATGCATAACAAAGTAAACTTGACGGATCGGCTGTTCCCTTCACGCAAATGTCATTGTAAGATTACCTCTATTTGCGCATGCAATTACCTTTCCCCTACAGATATTTTTGAATTCTGCGCCTCGACATGCCAAAACATATTCATACATAGATTACTCGCGTACCGTCTTTACTTTATCCTTCGCAAGTACTTCTCCTGAAGATTGTATCGCTCCCAATTGTTCAAGCTCATACAAATAAAAATGACAGATCTCTCTCATGCAGATATCGCAGTGCTTGTTCGTAAGCACAAGTTCGACTTCGTCTCCTGTTCAGAAGCACTCAATTTTCGCTGGAGTGCGGATAAAATACGACTGGCGTTCGCCCAAAACAAGAATCTTAAGATAAGCTTTCCTAAAGAACTGGATCGCAAATCAAAGACCACGTGGTGGCAAAATTTAGAAAATCCGGCGGATGTGCGTGTCGGAGATCAGCTCACAGACCTTCCACGAAAATCTACAACTTCGCCAATAAGTAAAAGAGAGAGATCAGATAGGCATTCGTTAAAAACTGGTGTTGACGCCCGACAAAGTCATTATGTTCGCGTCGACATAGACCTTGGAGAAGAGATTGAAAACATTCTTAATAGTCTCGAACAAGAAAACACGTCTGCGACATCCGCACAACTTCAAGATGTTATGACATGGGCCAATTCACATATGGAAAAAACCACATTAGACTCAAATGAATGAAACTACCGGTAGACCATTGCGAGAAGAATCATGATTGTCAATCAAGGAGAAAAAACCATTGAATGGTTGAAAGAGTCCTCTTTTTCGTCCTGACGATCAGCATCCGTCCGTGACCGAATTTCTCGCTTTGCATATAAAAGAATATTCAGAATGTGAAAAAGTATAATCTTTCTTTCTTTCAATAATCCTTACCAACAGTGCCTTAGCTTCCTCTTTCTCCTGGCCTGGATATTCAAACAGTCGAGAGCAGCAAATAGAAGCTACTTCATAATTTTTATTGTCTTTGTAATAATGTGCAAGAAAGAGAAGGGCTTCAGCGACACGTTCACTGATATCTGATGACTGATGCATTGATAATATTGCACGATAACATCGAGCAGCTTTATCAAACTCGGCTCCGTCACGGTATAACTTTGCTAACTGTTCAGTAGCAACACCCTCTTCATCCATCCAGTGACAACGTATTAAGTATTAGGCAACAGCACTAAAAACATAGATACATTGAATGTATGGCACAATCATCACTTACCTATATCATTATTTTCAATTCCTCGTTCATAACATCTAATAGCCTCCGATCTTTTATTTAATGAAAGATAGCAACCTCCAATTGCACACCAAATTCGAGCATCGAAAGGGCGAAGGGTCGCAGCCTTTCGATAATATTTGAGAGAAAAATGTAACATATTAAGAATTTCATAAGTCTGCCCTAGTCCGTACCAAGCGCGATACTCGCGTGGATTTATATCGACAGCTTTTCGATAAGCTTCAATTGCAGCTGCCGTGTTCTTCAATTCTATGTATTCATGCCCCATTAAAGTCCAAGCTGATAAGAAGGACGGATCTATTTTGAGTGCACGTTCGAAATATTGTGCAGCCTTTTCATGTTGCCCTTTCAAGGCATAGTAGTTCCCAATGATACAACAACTTTCTGGTCTGTACTTATCTGTCCGTGCAACGGAATGGGCTAGTCGGCTCAGCTCTGCCTTGTATTCTTTCACGTACAAAATGTTGGAATACCTGTCACATATAGGTATTAAATAACGCGCATTTCATTAGTGCAAAGCGTTCTCGCTCATTCGTTCAATTTAAACGATTTCTTACTTACGTCTCCATATCATCTAATCGAAAAGGATCAGATCCTCGTAAATTTGTAAAATGATCCTGTGCCGCATCGAAATCTCGCATATTATAAAACGCTGTCGCTGTTTGCGACTGAAGAAATGAGCTATGTGGAAACAAACCCTCTAAACCCTCGATAAGAACGAGCGCTTGTTCATTGTCCTGAAGCTCCATAAAATTGTGAATAAGGAAAAAATGGTACATAAAATGGTCCACGAATGATTCCAAGCGACGCTCAACTTCACTATGCACTGACGAATTTTCTAAACATAGGTCTGCAAGATCACGCCAAGCAGACCAATTGTTCGGAAACATCAATATGGAATCAATAAATGCATTCAATGCTTCCTTGTAGTGTTGAGTGCGAGTTTCTCCCAGAACGGAGTTGGAAATTTTTGCTGTTTGACATGATTGACGATGTAATGCCTTAAGTACTACACCGTACAAGTACATTCCAAACGCATCCAATTCACCATCCGTACAAAATTTTGCGAGCTCAGACACTAACTGAGGTAAATTTGGATTGACTGAAAACCCACCCAACGTTCCACTGACAAACACCATCCAAAACAAAAATAGAGCCATTTAGAAACGGACAAGCCATTCAACTCTAAAAATTCAAATAAGACCTTCACTCACCGAATTTCCAAAAGCTCCTCTTCCTTCCTCCGTTCTCCCGCCAAATACATAGCATAACCACGAATAAAAATCCCTCTCGACCCCAACCCTTTCACTGGACTTCCATGATGAGATCGACCACCATTCACCTCATTCATCCTATCATCACTCAACACAGCCGCTGCACGTTCAAACTCACCAGCATCCAACAAAACTTGAGCATGCAACACTTCAATTTCATACATCGCAACTTCTTCTTGACGACAATGATGATGATGAGTAGGCTGCGGTGGTTCATCTCTTTGAGAGGTTGGTGTAGTCATTAAAAAATCATCGCTGTTCGTAAACATCTTTTTCTTGGGGGTATGCATCTCATTCTTTGCCGGACTCGGACTGCCATTACTATTATTATTATTATTATTATTA
>Ga0115008_10000438_pt1 | contig 30842 bp, 29 predicted proteins | sample FraStrMetagenome_FD_87164 | JGI IMG/M metagenome (GOLD analysis project Ga0115008, IMG submission 87164) | Marine eukaryotic phytoplankton communities from Arctic Ocean - Fram Strait ARC3M Metagenome | ecosystem: Environmental > Aquatic > Marine > Oceanic | place: Fram Strait | collected... | reverse complement strand
CAAACGAGTTCTATGTCGAATTATAACCAAACAAATAATGAAAAGAAAGAGCAGACTATACAAGGGAGAACCAATAATGGAAACATGCAATTGTTCAACTCAAGTATTAACGTAAATAGTGCCAAGAGAGACAACGATAGATCCAATAACCGTATGTGGGCTCCATCAAATATGCCTCAACAATCTATGTCAAAAGAGTTATATGGAAAAATGATCGAACCTTCACAGTCAAACCCAAATGTAGAGATAGAGAGAATGCAGCCAGACTTACTGAACGCTTTCAGAAAAAATCCATACACACAATCCTTAAACTCTACTGCACTTCGTTAATCATTTAGTTCGTTTAATAGACATAATTAATGTATCATAATTATTCAAATACTATATATATCGAAATGAGTATTTACATTAACAATATTTACGACGCATGTGTTAAAACATTTGATTTCAATAAACGATTTATTCAATATATATTTGAATACATTAACGATACTAATTTTTTCCTACCATTAGATCTAGACGACGCAATTGAGACTAATGCGAATACCATTAACAGCGTTTAATTTATTATACACAATATTACACATTACAATAGAAATGTGTAATAACACTATACTTTTCTCAAGATTTTTAAATACTGGTATATAAACTAGATTACTTTATTTTTCTGATAACAGTTTCAAATGGGAAAAATACTCAATTTGTATTCTCTTCCAGAATGCATAGTCGATATCATTTATTCTTACTGTGCACCAGATGTTCAGTTTGTTTCTTTACTCAGGTACTATCCCTTAGAGACAGTTTGTTCTTATATAGAAAGTCTGTGCAATGCAGACATATGTACACTAAGAAAATTAGTTATTATGATGAATGAAAACTTTAATAGAATATCACCGACTTTTGTAATACACAGTCCTTTCTATTTTATGTGTTATTCAGATGTTTTTAAGGAGGCATTTTGGTTAGTATCGTCTCCTAATGATACTGTAAGACAAAATATATATAATCGAATACAACACATACTTCATGAAATATATAAAAAAATAGAAAATGATGATACGTGTAAAACGTGTAGAAGTGCGATGTACTACTATATGCGAATTATATTCATAGAAACTATTAAGCAACACACATCTAATATACATAGAAGTAGAGCATTTACAATATAACAAAAAATCACATTATATATGAGTTTAATTTATTTTTCTTATGATTATATATACAGGTCATAATATGGAATCTCCAAGAACTCCTCGTAGTAGTAGTCAAGGTGATGGTATAGGTGAGCTTAATTTTGCAGATGAAACTTTCGGTAAGAATAATGGTGCAATAAATAACACACCTGAACGCGCCGTAATACATAGAAAGATACGTATAGGTAACAAAGGTACAGAGATAGGTGCCGCACCAACCTTTGAGGAATACTCGACTGTGCTAGACCGTGCAAATAAAAAGGGCGGTAAAACAAGAAAACGCAAGACACGTAAAACACGTTCTCGTAAACACAAGAAGTCACACAAAAAATCACATAAGAAGAAGTCACACAAAAAAACAAACCGTAAAAGTAAAAGATCAAGAAAACGCGTCACTCGTCGTCGTGCTCGCATGAGAGGAGGCTTTTTGAGTGGATGGTTCAAATCAAGTAATGCAACGGAAACCCCTCCCAAGAAAGAACTCACTAAAGAAGAAAAGGATCGTATCATGGCTGAGATGAATGCTGAACACGAGGCAGAACTTGAGGACTATGGTATGCGCGGATAAAACTTACATATATGTTGTCCTGTAATCAATATAGACATACAATACAACAATTACTATTATACATAAAACATGATAACTATACATGAAGATATCATTGATAAGTTATCTGGATTTTACCACAACAAAAGCATACCAAATATAATCTTTCACGGATCCCCAGGATCTGGGAAAAGAACGCTATTGCGAAGGTTTATAAACATTATTTATCAAAATGACACGAGTGTAATGAAAGACTATATACTATACGTAAATTGTGCACAGGGAAAAGGTATCAAGTTTATTCGTGAAGATTTAAAACATTTTGCAAAAACACACATAAACACACAAAATGGAAGCTTATTTAAAAGTATCATTTTAACAAACGCAGATAAACTTACAATAGATGCACAGTCTGCATTAAGAAGATGCATTGAAGTATTTAGTCATACGACAAGATTTTTCATTGTTGTAGAAGATAAATACAAGCTATTACGTCCTATACTGTCTAGATTTTGTGAAATATATGTTCCATCTCCAGTGATTGACGGAGAACATATAAACTTATACAAATACAACATTCAAGGAACGGCGATGTTTAAGGAAAGAACGAATAACAAATTATCGGCAGTGAAACGAATAATAAACAAACTAAAGGATGACATAGATGTAAAAACAATCTGTGAATGTTCCGAAACTCTTTATGATAAGGGATTTACATCACTGGATGTTATCGAATATTTTAAAGGAAAGACACCATTTAATATTTCAAAACACTATCACCATCAAGTTCTGTTTCACTTTGGACAAGCAAAAAAAGATTATAGAAACGAAAAACTTGCAATATGTCTTTTAATAGATATGTTTCTTTTGTGTTCAAATGACGATTTAGAAAATATGATAGTTATGTAAATGGATGATTTTACACCCAGCGGTCTTCATGAATCAAAAAACGAGTGGGGAGCAAGGCTTATCACAATTCTGACACCCCATGTTATCGAGGGATTTAGATCTATACTCGACGAATCTATTAAACTGTGTAAAAATAACGACGAAATGGAAAAATATCTAATGACCTTTCAGAACTTTATTTCCAGAATACCAAAGTGGAGTAACGAGATAGTCGATGCGGAAACAAAGAGAATTATTGACAAAAGTGGGTGCCCATATTTAGAAGATCTCATCACATGTGTTCATGTTATACAACTAAAGATATTGACATCCGTCAGAGTTGGTCAAAAAGCCAAGAAGGTAGATATGGATATTATGGGAATTAACGATTTCATACATAAGGTTTACATTAACACCGCTAGACAGTTCTATAGAAATGTGTATTTATTTGATAGCCAAATATCTCCTCTTCAAAAACAAAAAAACAACCGCGAGCTTGAGACTATCACACAGGAATGCATACTCAACACTGTGAGGGAAAGTATTCCTGTCCAAACAATACTCAAGTGCTATCTAGACGAGACAACAGAGGAGGATATTCAAGAAGAAATTAAGGAGGAGGATATTACGCCAGACCCAGTAAATACCGACGAACCGCAAGACGGTGGATCAGATGTGACAACAAACGAAGAAAATGAAAATATCAAGGTTGAAACCGAAGAACCGTTGAATATTGACAATACCGAAATTGAGAAATCGCCATCGACCTTATCATTTAATGATGTTGACACTGCCGTAGATACAGATAAAAATGAGTACACGATAAGTGCTCCGAAAGATGTAGAAAGACTTGAGGAAATCAGTAAGGTTAGAAATGAAACAAGAAAGCAAGAAGAGGAGGACGACGACGAAGAAGACAAAATTAAAATACTAGGCGATCCGATATCGCTAGACAGTTTAGATGTTCATGATATTGAAATACCGTCTCTTTCTCTTGACCTAGACCCATTGATGGATGTTGAGATATTAGCCTAATCGCGTTAGATATGTAAAACTTATATGCCAGTTTACAATAAATGAACACCTTGATATTGGCAACATGTTCATGTATTGTTTATGCGTTAATTCATTACATAGATAAAAAGATCATTAAGAAGGAAGAGTACTGCCCTCGCACTACATTTCGCACATCAGCTTTGATGTTTGTAAGTATTATGGCAGGTTCCTTTTTATATGATCAGCTTGATCTAGAAAACTTGTCAAATAGCGTCTCGGAGAAAACTACTCTCACAGGAGGGGCTCCCAAAGTGTTTACAGATAACCCAGGATTTTAAATCTTAAATTGAAACTCTACACCCAACTGTTCTATTATATAAATTACTTAATAGACTAGCTACTTACCAATACAATGTCAGCATTTAATGAAGATGGAGACCAGGAACAAACAAAATGTTATTTAGTAACGCCTTCATATAAAAAGTCAGTGTATGAAGACATTATGTATACGAAAATGTATGGTGATACCAGAGTATCTTTGAAGGTTACGAAAATATGGAGATATGGCGAGTTTGAAGTGGACCTGACTATTTCAGAATCAAAAGAAATTATTAAACTGAATGAAGTTAATCTAAACGAATACTGCACGTGTGCTGCAAGCACCGATAATCTAGTTGAGTATGATGCAGAGGTTCTTAATATTGATAAATATGATGAAGAACTACAGAAACAAATTAATCTGGACGTGTATGAAGATGTTGATAATGAAACTCCTTATGATGATGCAGACCTAGTTGATGAACATGATTGGGATGTAGACGATACACTATATAGTATAGTTGGCGGCGTAGAACTTGATAAAGATGAAGGCAATGCTGACGAAAGTGAGGAAGAAGAAGATGAAGAGGAACATGCCAATGCATTTGAATGCGACGATTGTAATGTAAAAGATATAAACTGCTTTGAACATTTTGGAATATCAAAGGAGGAAGTAGATATTTATAGAGATCTGGGTGAACCAGATCGATGCACGGATTGTTTTGAAAAGTGGAAAAATGGCGAGAATGGAAGCGAATACTTGAAAATGGTAACGGATAAAGATAAAGAAGAACCCATTCATCTCTGTGTAAATATGGACTGTGAACAATATCCACCTGATTGGGAAATCGGCGAAGATACTGAAGAGACTTATCAAGAGGATCAGTGGAAAAAGTGTTGCCTATGTGATGGGTATTTTAATGATGATGGAGTTGGAGATATTTTATTCGTACAAGAAGAACCAAATAATCAAGAAGCAGGGTGTAGTCTTTGTGGAAAAAGTGATGATGTAGTTCAAATGAAAGGTTGTGGACAATATCTATGCGGTAGTGCATGTGATGAGGAAACTGAATATGAGTATAGTTCTGTAAGCGAACAGGAAGAAAGCGAAAGTGATGTGCTATATAACGAATACCATTGTAAACATTGTAAGTATATAAGTTATCAGGATAATCCAGATTGTAGTGAATGTAAAAAGAAATATTGTATGTTACTGGTTCAAAAATAGTATAAATACGTCCCACATTATTACTAAATAAATTGATCGTTTCTTATCTATAACTATTACATATAAAAAACAATAATCATGATTCGACCTCCTTCAAGAATTACACTGACACACCTCAAAGATGTTATTTATTCGGCATTTAAGGGACGTGCCCCAGTTCCTCTTGGCAGATGGTATATATGCGATAAGAAAAACACAGGTTTGATTGCAGACTATTCGAACGAAGATCACTGTGGACCATGTGGATCGTATGCAACTACCATTGTGAAAAATAAAAATGAAAATATTCAACTAGAAAAAGAACTAGAGTTTGAGTTTCAACACATGATGGCGAACACATACACTCCTGATAAAATGAAAAATCGTTAATATAAACATTCACAATATGTGAACAAACTAAATAAAAATACGCATTTCGCGTATTTTTATTTAACACCATACACTATTTATTTAGTAGAAAGAACTGGGAGCTTGTCAATATCCATAACTCGAGATCTCATTTTTTGCGGAATGTCTTTTCCACTTATTCCATACTTTGAAAACTCTGGACGAGTTAACTGTGCATCTGGAGTGTGTGCATGCACAATTCTTGCTATCATTTTGTACAACTTAAACGCAGGATAACGTTCGTCCCCATTTTGTTTATAGAGAATATTTCTACCGTCATCGTCTTTACACCATTCATTTATCAGACTTGCAACTGGGCTGGCCACAATATCATCATCGTCATCAATAAGCTCGTCATATATAGAAGTCGCCAATCTACATAAGTCAAAGCTCATGTTTGGTTCAAGACGAGGTTTATCTTCGTTGAAATATGGCTCAGTATTATATTGGGTTGACGCATCATTGCCAGGTTTAAAACTGTCACTGCACATAGTTATCCCCTCATATTTATAGATTGCCCGACCGAAATCAATTATCTTGGCTATTCTACCAAAAGTCGGCACCTTATACACTTGTTTATTATATCTATAATACAAATATTTCTTGTCGGTATCTATAAACATAATATTATTCGTGTGTAAGTCATTATGTGTAAATGAATATACTTTTTGATAAGTAATCAAAATCATGATCACCTGCATGAAAATAGAAAACCACTCTTCATCCTTTAACTCATTCTCAATAATCAAACTATCTAATGTGTATTCCATTTTTTCCATGAAAACTGCTTCAACCGGAAATCTTGGAATAGTCGCATATAACTGCTCATCACTTTCATCAGTTTCACCGCTTTCATCGTCCGACATATCACTTGTTGCATCACTATCACAAGTAGAATAGTTATCATCGCCATTGTCAGAACCACTTGTAAGCGACACCCTAGAAGAACAACTCGAACTTGATGTTGTAGATTGTGTTTTTGACAGATCAAACTGGGAAATATCATTCGAAGAAAAATCGTCTATGTTCAACTTCGAATTAGATAAGTCTTCTAGCGTAATAGAAACATTATCTACAGGTGTTTCATGCGAGTTACTTGTCAACTCAAAAACATCATCAAACATACTATCATCAATGCTTGTTACTGCTGCAGAGTTGATCTCTTCGTTATCCAGAATAGTTTCATTTTGAAGGATGTTAAGAGGAGGTCTATCTTTACATGATCCGCTGTTATTTTCGATCTGGGTCAATATAAATGAATAATCTTCAACGTCAAAATCTACATTCTTATGCTTTTTAAAAAATGTTGAATTAGCAAGATACTCAATATCGTCATAAATATTCACCTTGAAATCACGCTTTACTCCAATACATGTTCCATAGTATAGTATGCCATGCACAAATCCAAACTGTCTGTTTAATAGATTAGAAAAATACACAAACATTCCGTCGGTATATGCAGTATTATTGACATCATTCAAACTAGGATGTGATATATCCTTATTGGATAGAGTTGGAAGATTAAATATACTGTCGTTATGGAACAGCTTTCCAATCATAAACTTATACGGATCAATAAGAGGTGCCAACTTACAGAATACATCTCGCTTTTCATGTTTAATATCAGTGTCCTTGGACAAATTCGTATTATTTTCGACTAAACATTTGTAGGTATTCGGGACTTCGCTATCTTTTGACACAACTTTATGAATAATATACGATGTGTCAAGAACTACGTTTTCATAATTTGTCTCAGTAAACTTGAAAAAGCGATTATAGATCGGTATATAATTCTGCACATTCTCCATATCCATTATATCCTTGTTTTTCATACTCTCGAACAAAACCTCATTCTTTTTTTTGGTGTAAGATATATTAGTTCTACACTCCTTCATTATCAACTACATACATTAATATCTAAATATTTTAACTTATTTAGTATATTAATTTAAGATTATCCACAAAAATCAGGGTTCGCGTTAAAACAACACTAGAATGAGTATTTAACTATACTATAGTAGAAATAATTATTCACAATATAAAGTAAATGTCACTTGAATTACAGAAGTTCAGTATGAAAGCAATTAGTTTTAAACCAGACGAATCAAAGGGGCCAGTTTGTGTATTAATCGGGCGAAGAGATACAGGAAAGAGTTTCTTATGTAGAGATCTTTTATATTATCATCAAGACATTCCAGTTGGGGTAGTTGTGTCTGGCACAGAGGAAGGAAATGGATTTTATGGAAATCTGGTACCAAAACTTTTTATTCATAACGAATATAGCTCGGCTATCATTGAAAAATTACTTTTGCGACAGAAAACAGTTCTTAAACAGGTAAAGAAAGAACTTGAAACAAGAAAAAGAGCTACAATTGATCCTCGAACATTTGTTATACTAGACGATTGCTTATATGACGGATCTTGGGCAAAAGATAAGCTTATGCGATTACTCTTCATGAATGGACGGCACTGGAAAGTTATGCTGATTATTACAATGCAATATCCTTTAGGTATCCCACCTACGCTGAGAACGAATATAGATTTTGTTTTCATTTTACGTGAGCCGTACATTGCTAATCGTAAACGTATATACGACAATTACGCTGGCATGTTTCCAACATTCGAATCGTTTTGCCAGGTTATGGATCAGTGCACGGAGAATTATGAATGTCTTGTGATAAATAATAACTCGAAATCAAATAAGCTGACAGATCAGGTTTTCTGGTATAAGGCAGATGCACATAGTAATTTTCGTCTTGGTGCCAAGGAGTTCTGGGAAATGTCAAAAAATCTTCCATCTGATGATGAAGATGAAAAATATGATCCCGGAAAAGTCAAGAAAAGAGGTGCTGGACAAACAATTACAGTTAAGAAATCAAAATGGTAATCCACATGTCGTATGTGACAATTACATAGAAGATAATATGTCAATTGTATCTTGGGGTGTATCAACCGGATGTCCAATTATCGACGAATGATTTATGATAAGTTGATCATTTCCGTTATCTTCATATTTATCTCCAAAATAATGTATTTTGTCGTATTTATGAGTAACTTCTGGAATGACCTGGACTTTATCGTACTCACTTGGAAAAATAGAAATACCAACCTGACCTCCCTCATAAACAGAAACTCTATCGGATATGCCCATTTCCATTAGATCGTCTTTTAGTATACTGATTATTTTCTTTCTGTAACTGTGTTCAATGTCCAGTTTTTTAAACACTTCGCGTTCATCAAGGGTTGCAGACATTCCAATGAGTGAGATATATAGTATTCCACATCTTAGATCAACAAAATGCCCCGATATTGTATAATCAACCTTCGATAAAAAGTGTAGACATTGTTTGACTAACTTGTTTATTTGAGGATATAATTCATGATCTCTTATGTTTTTTTTGTATATGGTTGAAATCTGGTTAACTAACGAAATATTATTTGAATGACTACCGTCTTTTATAACATGATATATACATCCACACTCGGTAAAATAATGGTTCATAGAAACGCCGTTCAGTTGACATAACACCTTATCTATTTTTCCTCCACCAACAACTCCAATGTCATATCCTTGAGACTTTTTTGTAATAAGCATATCTCTCATTTTGTCATTTATCATCTGACTAGATTCCGCAAGAGTTCCATCTACATCAAAAAGTAGAAGATCTTTCATAACGATATATAATATTATTAGATATCGTTTAACTATATATTTTGTGTAATATTTTATTTATGCTTCACTGTCTTGAATAGACTTCAACACTTGTCCGAGACCCTTGTCGGTATCCTTGGATGATACAATATTGTCCCCCTCAAATAGCTCGGAGCGGATATCAGCAACCGATACAACATCATTCTTTGACAATGCACTCTCTTGGGTGTTCTTTCCAATATTAACCAGATTTCCATCCTCATCCACATCTTGGGTGAGGGTTGTATTGTTAGCGGTTGCCTTCTCAACATTCTCCTGAATTGCTGCCTGACGGGAATCTTTAAGACGTTTCTCGAACGTCGCCTTAGCGACGTCCTGGTTCTTGGTCTTCTCGTGCATGAGTTGGTTAAGCTCGTCTTCCATAAACTCGACACGACCAGTCTTATACGCATCTGGATCCCACGGCATCCACATACCAACTGGACCAACAAACACATCATGATTTGGATCGATTTCACGCAACATTTTGCATCTAATCTCTGCCTCCTCTTGTGTAGGATAAGCACCGCGAACTTTCAATCCTCTCACAGATGTCTGAAAGTTGTGTTCACGGTTAAACTCGTCTTGAAGCTCGTCTTCCTTTGCATCCATAAAGTTCTTGTAATCGTCGTCGATTTCATTATGCTTTAAGCTATCAATCTCATCCTTTGCAAACTCTTTAAAATCTTCAAGGAGATCTTCATTTGAAAGACTATATTTGAAGGACAAGAAGTTAAGGAACTGGTGATACTTCTCCATTCCTTTAGAAAGACTGTAACCTTGTAAAAACTTAGAAAAGAAGAACATTTCCTTCTTCTTTAACACAGCCTCGGGTGAAATAAACGATACACATACAAACTTTTGGTTTGCAACGGGCTTATCTTCGTCTAGAACATCAACATACTTGGGGTTTACTGCACCATCACTGGTTGTCCTCTTGTCAAAATTGCGGTTATCACTCACTCCGTTTGCACTCATAATACTTTATTCATGCCAGTATATTTAAGTTATTTATGTTGTTTATTCTTTGGATAGGATCTTAAATATCAACATATGTCTGCTATATTTAAACTGAGTAAAATGCATAATATTAAAATTATTTTTCTCCTTATTTAGTATAATCAGTATGTTTGACGTGGCTGAATTAATTAAACGCGTTATTAAGTACCTTGTGGAAGGCATGATGGTTGCAATCGCCGCCTATGCCATACCAAAGAGATCACTTAACATGGAAGAAATTGCACTTCTTGCTCTTACCGCTGCGGCTACCTTCAGCATCTTGGATACTTATGTTCCTACCATGGGTGTAACTAGTCGTTCTGGTGCTGGATTTGGTATCGGAGCCAACCTTGTTGGTTTCCCAGGAGGATTATAAACTGATACAAAATAAGTGAACATATCAAGTAACGCCGTAAGATATATATATATATATATCAATAACATACGCTTGACATTTAGTTATGACTAAATGTCAAATATTTCGAACCTTCTCAAATAGTAGCAATAAACTCCCAATTAAGCTCGTCACAAATCCTTTTCCATATAGTATCCTGTTCAATAAGCTTTTCTCGATCTTTTAACATGGGTATATGAATTAAAAAAGTAGTCTGATCTAATAGCTCAAACAACTTGTACAAAACGTAATAATAATGTAAAAAATTAACTCTATAATCAGGGCAGTGCTTTGCATAAGGATATTGGATCTCCATGAAAAAATTACATAGGATTTCTTCCAACTCCTGACTAATCACAACTGGCTTGATACCTAGCTTGTTCTTAATAAAATTAATATGTTCATAGTATTTGTTATATCCCAACTTTTTAAGAAGATCTTTACACTTGTAATAGGTAAGATCGGTTAATTCGATCCTCTCCTTTTTAATTTGCAGTTGTAAATCGTGTATCACTGGTTCGGGTATCTGAGTTGTTTCTTTTCCCTGGAATTGTGACAAAATTTCTTTAAAGTGGTTTATTTTCTTGTAAGCATAAAAACACACCTCTTTGGGGGGTTCTTTGTAAGAAGGTTTATCATTCTCCACCAAATATCTAACACTATTGTGACACTTGTTACATATTAAAACGCCCTCATCTTCTATTGGAATAAGTTCTCCTTTAAAGCACTGCTGACAAACATCTGTTGCATAAACGTACTTGTTCACATCAAGAAACGCATTGTCAACGTTTGACAAATATTCCTTGATGATGTTTGTGTTTGACTTCTCGGCACTTTTTTTTGTCTCTTCTTCTTCATTGTCTATCTTAAAAAAAGTATTTAGTTTAGTAACATTCTTACTTTCACAATCTCCCTCCGAAATATTCTTTTTGTTTTCAAAATAATCAAAGACATATTTAGAATTATCCAAAAAATAGTCGATCTTCTTCTTCTTTAGAGAGTTTACCTTTGATCTAACTTCTCGATATCTATCTTTTCTCACTAAATGTTGTTCTAATTTGCTACCAGATTTGGGGATGTGGTTCTTATGAAGTTTCTCTTGCAGAGAACTCTTCTCTTGTAGAAGATCCTCAACAGTTTCAATATCCTTCTCAAACTCTTCTAAATACTCACTATGTTTTCCATCCAAAGTGACAGTGCTCTTCTGATCAACTATAATTTTTTTGGTTGTTTTTGGCTTAAATGCTGGCATTACAACTTCTGAGAATAATTTCAATTAGTATACTTAATAAACATGATCACTTTATTTATTATTTATAGTAAATAGTTAATACGTACAGTTTTCCCTATATTGATTGATACTTGCAAATTATTGAGACAATGCATTATTATCACAGATTATTGTTATATAACTTATATAAATGGACATTTCTTACACAATGCCAACCGACATTCAAGTAGACAAAAAAACTTTTACCACAATGAACTTTCTATATAACGCAATTAATGAAGGCTGGACTGTGACAAAACAAAAAAACAAATATATTTTTACAAAACGACACGATGGAAAGAAAGAAGTATTCACAGAAACTTTCTTAGACAACTTTATTCAAACAAATTTAACAACCAATAAACGATTAATTTAGCGTAAGCTAGAGATTTTTTTTTCTTTACTGATAATATAAACTAAACATGGGAGGTGGACTTATGCAACTCGTAGCCTACGGCGCACAAGACGTTTATTTAACTGGAAATCCCCAGATCACTTTCTGGAAGGTGACCTACCGCAGATATACCAACTTCTCAGTTGAGTCTATTGAGCAGACTTTCAACGGACAGGCCGATTTCGGTCGCCGCGTGACCTGCACTATCAGCCGTAATGGCGATCTTGCATACCGCACCTACCTTCAGGTGACCCTCCCTGAGATTAACCAATCTATGGGAACCCAGGCCGTCCAGAAGGTGTATGCCCGCTGGTTGGATTTCCCCGGTGAGCAACTCATCTCCCAAGTGGAGGTCGAGATTGGTGGCCAGCGCATCGACCGTCAATACGGTGACTGGATGCACATCTGGAACCAGCTTACCATGGCCAAGAGCCAGGAGTCTGCTTACCACAAGATGATCGGTAACACCACTGGTCTTACCTTCATCACCGACCCTGCCTTCGCCGACGTCGACGGACCCTGTGATGCCAACGCCCCTCGCCAGGTGTGTGCTCCTCGCAACGCCCTCCCCGAGACCACCCTTTACATTCCCCTCCAGTTCTGGTACTGCACCAACCCCGGTCTTGCCCTTCCCTTGATCGCTCTTCAATACCACGAGGTCAAGATCAACCTTGATCTTCGCCCCATTGACGAGTGCCTCTGGGCCGTCACCGAGCTTAACTGCGGTGCCGGTGCCAAGGTCGCCAAGACTGCCACCATTGCCTACAACCAGTCCCTCGTTGCTGCTTCCCTTTACGTTGATTATATCTTCTTGGACACTGACGAGCGTCGCCGCTTCGCCCAGAACCCCCACGAGTATCTCATCACCCAGCTTCAGTTCACTGGCGACGAGTCCGTCGGTTCTTCCTCCAACAAGATCAAGTTGAACTTCAACCACCCCGTGAAGGAGCTCATCTGGGTTGTGCAGCCCGATGCTAACGTCGACTACTGCTCTTCCCTCATCTGCGACTCCACCCTCTTCAAGCTCCTCGGTGCTCAGCCTTTCAACTACACTGATGCCGTCGATGCCCTCCCCAACGCTCTTCACGCCTTCGGCTCCGAGTGGGGAATCAAGGGTCTTGCTGGTGCACAGAACGGTGATGCCTTCATCAAGGACAACGCCTTCGCCGACCCCAACTCTGGTAACGCTGCCACTCTTTCCATGAACGGACAGAACATCCAGATCGATAACCCCCCTGTTGAGGGTGCTATCAACTCCGCCGTCTCCGACGCTGGATCCTTCGTGCTTGCCGAGACCTCCTTGGACATGCACTGCTGGGGACAGAACCCCGTCGTGGTTGCCAAGCTTCAGCTTAACGGCCAAGACCGCTTCTCCGAGCGTGAGGGCTCCTACTTCGACGTTGTGCAGCCCTTCCAGGCTCACACCCGTGCCCCTGATGCCGGTATCAACTGTTACTCCTTCGCCCTTCGCCCTGAGGAGCACCAGCCTTCTGGAACCTGCAACTTCTCCCGTATTGACAACGCCACCCTTCAGCTCGTTCTTTCCAACGCCACCGTCGCTGGAACCAACACCGCCAAGGTCCGTGTCTACGCCACCAACTACAACGTTCTTCGTGTCATGAGCGGCATGGGCGGATTAGCATATTCCAATTAAATTAACTGATTATTCACTTAATTAAAATAAATACTTAAAGACATTCATATTATATATAGTATAATATGAACTACACGGTAGAGTATGGATTTGATAGCACTATGCAGTGTGGAAAAATTAAATTTAATGACAAAACAGTATTAATGGATTTTGAAGATTTATTTTCTATCATTAATTATGATAGAACATTTACACGATACACTTCCGAGAAACAGTTTCCGTTTTATATGCGAAACCAACAACAGGTAAGTTATCTTGAACATATTTTCAATTATTCTCCCGAAAATATAAACTATATTTTTAAAAATGGTGATACATATGATCTACGTAGTTCTAACGTTGAAATATTTCATAAGTATCACGAAATAATTAAACAGAAATATAATGTTATTTCTTATCGAAATGGACATATCAATAAAAAAGGTAAAAATGCTTATTCAATGAAAAATCCTATATGGAGAATTAACGAAAATAGTCAAGACTATTTACTCATCTACTGTGAAAAGGATACATTATGTAAGTTATGTTCAACTTCATATCAAAAAATCTTAGATTTTGAAAAAGAACATAATAACAATAAAAAACTCACTTTTTATAAACATGAAAATGGATATATTGGGACTTATTCAAATGGATGTGGATTATTTATTCACCAAATTATAACAGGTTGTTATGGAAACGGCAAGGGAACAAACACCATTAGTGTTGACCATATTGACCAAGACCCATTAAATAATACATACGATAATTTACGTGTTGCAACCAGAAAAGAACAAGAACAGAACTCAAAAGGTATCAAAGAAGGCACAAAACGAGCCAGAAAAACAGATGCTCCTGACTATCCTGAAGGAATTACACATGACATGATCCCCAAATATATTCATTATAGTGGTCTCGTAAAATACGGCACAAACGGAAAGACACGCTCATATTTTGTCGTTGAAAAGCACCCGACGCTAATAGCCAACAATAAGAAGCAGTTAGCGTCATCCAAGTCCGAGAAGGTGTCGCCCGAAGAGAAGCTTCAGCAAGCAATTGACATCTTGTCGTATTTAGACAAGGGCGAGATGCCGCCCAGTGATGAACCCGCTCTTCCGAAATACTACTCGTTGATCACTGCAAGGGGGAAGCCTCATTTGGTGTATGAACGCCGAGCCGAAGACGGTGTGCGTCAGAACGTAAAGATGGTGTTGCCCGAGGAGTACGTTATTGCGGAACAACTGGAGCGTATCCAAGAGAAGGTGGTGTCAAAGTATGGCGAATGATAGATTACTATGAAACAGATACCTCACTATTTTCTACTAAAACCCAATCTCCTCGTCGCGGGGGGACGTAAGTGCGGATAGAAGGTGGTCAACTGCATGTGGGGATGAACCCTCCTCACTATACCATCCCATGACAAGACGAAATAATTGGTCATCCACGTTACGAGGGTTCCCCCCGTGCGTGTCGTAGTAATTCGGATGATATACATAGTTTTTCATCGCATGTTCTATCTGTTGTCGCTTCGGGCTCACGCGTAAAACCATGTACTCGGGAAAGTTCATAATATCGCGGACGGTGTTTCTACTGGGATGTTTATCCAGATTTATAGCTCTGGGTATAGAACCATTTGTTGCAGGTGCGAACGCAGTTACTGTATCGCCAGTCAATGGAGGAGGCGATGCAGCGACAGCATACGGCAGGTCGGCATGTGGATCCATGGCTGAAACTCGTATTGTGTCAGGTGGGAGAGGAAGGTTCTCGGGCATAGGTTCGGCATCGACCGCGTCTATCTGTGGACGACTACACTGGGATCCCCTTCCTCTGAGAACACGGGTTCTTCTTTTTTTTCTGTTTATTTTCCCTTTTGTTGTCCGTTTCTTTCGCGTCTTTTTCATCACCGCTCTCTTTCTATCCCGTCTACTGGGTTTGGCAGATCGAGCCACTCGCATGGTTTCTTTTCGGGTGCTTTTTTTTCTATAGATTACAGACATGTATATATATATATATATAATCCCTAAAATAAATCCAGTAGTAATCATCAAGCTCCAACTTAACGGCCAGGACAGTAATTGAAATCATTCATATTATACATATTATAGATGCTGTATAATATGAACTATCTACTAGAACAAATATAAATTGAACGGGTTGTCGACGGTTTCGCCAGTCGTAACCAACAACAACAACAACAACAAACCCCAAGTTACAATGTCATCATTCAAGTCCACCTATACATTGCCATGTGCAGAGGAAGCCCTTGCACTACGCCTGATGGCACACGAGCAAGACGCATGGAAGGAACTTACTTCAAGTGTGCAGCCTACGTTCGGGGATCCTGTCGCAGATAAACTAGCAGAAATAATGAAGTATCGCATGGAAAATAACGTAGAATACAGTGAGATGGGCGGCATGATCCGTGAGATGCTTTACGCAATGTGCGAACAAAAATGGGCAAATATGGACGGTGGTAGCCAGGATGGCGAGATAGAGGTGGATGAGTTTGACAATATCTCTTGCGAACAGGATGTAAATGATAGGAAGTCGCGGTTTCTCAATCACCTTGAGAAGGACAAGCTAGTAAAGTTACTCAGCATGGACGAACCAGATAGATCTGACTATATCAATGACGGGGCAGGTAAGCCAGCGGCCGACTGGTGCGACTACATCCTGAGCACGGGCATGCCACTTGCAAAATGCGAACAAGAATGGATACAAAAGGAAAGACAGGGACAGGAGTGACATGTTCACTTGTGATACGAACAGTGAATATGGAGAAAAATAAACAGAGAAAATAAAAAGAAGAAAGATACTACTATTGTGTAATTTAATCTAAGTAACTAACCTTTTTTCACGACCGTCTAACTATATAATTTTTTAAGATATTATCCTTAAAAATGATGTTTGAAGATTTTTAATGTGGCATTAACGTCTTTTTTTTGAATGTCTTTTTCGTGAATATCCTTTTCTTGATTGTTTCTTTTTTCTAGTGCGTCTCTTTTTCTTTCTTCCTCCCACTTTATCGTCCATTATTCCATCTACATCAGGCATAGCCTTTTTTGCACCTTGAATACTTGTTAACTCGTCATGTTTAACATCATTTAAGCTACTTCCTGATGGGATTACTTTCATATTCTTTATTATCTGTTGGTTAAATATATTCGCATTCATTAGTGTATCACCACTCAGAGCTGGTGGTTTATTTGGATCCATAATTATAATATCTTTTCCTTTGGGTCTTAAATCATTTAAAGTAAAATACATTGACTTAAACTGCAATTTGTTGGGTGATATATTTTCTCCTAGTATCATTCTAGCAATTGTTTCTCCTTTTTTTGTTCGCTCAATCTCTATTAAACGTTTTTTAACAATCGACGGCATAGATGATAATAAAAACTCTGATACGGGAACGGCATTCACAAAATTAATATATAAATATGAAGTGTGTGCAAGCGGATTAGCATCAATAGAAAATCTTGATTTCGAGTTCTCACAATTCAACGACACGCTGAGATCAGTTTTAAGCACGGGTCTCATCTTAAGAGCATTGGAACAATTCATATCCGTTAAAGATTGCTTTGTTGTCGCATATTTTTTTGCACTACATGGATGTTCAAACCCTTCAGTTAATCCAAGTATCGCCTTCTTTGGTAATACCGGAACTGGATCTCCACGGTTAGCTAATCTTTTATAAAGAATTGTACCTTTATCAACCTTAGAACAAAAATTATTTGTTAATCCAGGACTCATCACTCTGGGAGAAGCAATAGAAATACAACATATCTTTTCACTAAAAACATTGTAGGGTGCTTGGTTATATGGAGGAGATCTAACGAACTCGTACCAATTATTCGTAAATAAAGTACATAATCCTCCTCCTAAAGAGTGTCCTGTAGTAAATACCTTTATAGATCTTTTATCAGTCGCGTTTAGATATTTGTCGGATAAATATACCATGGATTCAATAATTGTGTGATATACATCGTCTAATATCTTTTCTATTCCTATCAATACGCCATACATTTTTCCCTCATCTTCTTCTAACTTTCGTTTAAGTTTGTCTTTGGGAAGATCTGTTCCTATTTTCGTGGGGATCAGAGAGCTTGGTTTTGTGTATGAACCGGCTGATTTTGCACTATATGTTCCACGAAATACAACAAATATACTATCTGGCATTCTGGAGTCAACTAAAATGTAATAACCGCCATAGTTTGATGTTGAAATAGAAACGTAGGCTACTTTTTCTTTTCCAATAGATATGACGGTTTCTCCTTTTTGAGTACTCTTAGAACGTTTACTTGTAATATTATTTATTTCTTGTGCCATTACTGTAAAATCAATAATTCGTTCTTTCTCGTTTTTTTCATTCCTGTAAACTGGAATATCTGGATGATTATCTAATTTATATATACTTGTGTCGAAAATTGTGTTATCCAAAGATGCGTTATTTATGCTTTGCATAAGATGAAGAGGAATAATTTTACCAAATATCTCTAAGTATGCTTGTATAAAATTTTCACTTGTAAAATATGCAAGCCTTGCTAATACGGTATGATAAAATACAATAAAAGGGATCTCTCCAAATGTCCTTGTTGAAGAAGAATTGCCGGTCATGGTATTAGATATATCTATAATATAATAAGATATTTTGCTAGTATAAACAGTAAATTAAGTATGAAAAGAGAGGAAGAAACACATTATTAAATAGTGTACAAAACAAACGTAAATAAAGAATGCCATATGATAGTATGACAGGCGAAATTATTCTCATAGTTATACTAGCAGCAGGTTGCTGCGGTGTCACAGTTTGTTGTATGGAGAACGATTGTTATTATGAGGTTTACAATGAAAACGAAACAGAAACAGAAAAAGAAAATAATAAACCGTCTGATATAAATATTGAAACAACATCCCCTATCAACAATGTCTGAAAATAAATATATATATATATATATCACTCTTATATAAGCGAGTTGCATGGATAAACCCCCATATACGAATAAAAAGGCTATTAAACAAATACAAAATCCGAGTGTAATTAAGTGGAACGCGTCTGATCCACGCAAACCAGCTATGTTCAGTATGTCTGGAAGGAATGACGCAGAATTATTTGACGACGAAATAAGTGCAATCGAACACGGAGAAAAAGAAAAAAGAAAACGCCGCGATCAAGTTTTCGAAGAGACTTATAAACAGTATAGGGGATCGCCTATTCCTGACAATCTCAGTCCAGATCATATAAGTCGAACCCCTACACCAACATTCGATGAAATGAAACACGAATTAGAGAAAAAGGGATTTATCAACCCTAATAAAAAAACTGGGAACAAGGGAGGAAAACGACGTTCTACCAAGAAGCGTCGTAGTAAGAAACGCACCATGAAGCGTAAATCAGTGAAGTCTCGCACCACGAAGCGTAAATCAAGAAGGGGTCATGCCCGTAAGTAGGGTGTTTACGTTATTTTAAAATATAATCGACACATATAATAAATAGCATATAATTTCAATGTCTCAACAAAAGTATTCCCAAGAATATTTAGCTCAATTTAATCAAAAATCAAAAAATGCAAACCATTACGTATCCATGATATTTACACACCAAGCACGTATGCGTTGTTTTGTTAGAAAGTCTATTGAACCTATTATTGGAAGAGAGAAACAAAAAAGTGTTTTTTCGAATGATGATGAACCTTGGTTTGAGGAAGAACCTGGGTTTGAGGAAGAACCAATACGAGAACAAATACTGTCTAGACCTGCGTATTTATTAAAGAAAGAATATTTGTCAGCACCTTCCAGTGAAGAAGGAGCAGTCGTTGGGAGTAATGGCAATTGGAAACTACCTCGATTTAAAAACGGATCCGTTTTACGATGTATAATTACACACGATGAAATCAAGTTCGACCTTTTAGTTGAAGGAGAGATAGACGAACGTAAACCCAAGTATGTTTATTATGTTAAATCTGAAAACGTGTTGAACGATGCTGGCGCATTATTGGGAAAATATAAAGTTACCGCATTTGACCCAATTGTATTAATGAATACTACCTACCCCATTGGAAAAGATGACGTATATATTTTTTATATTGTTCGTCATGGTCAAGCAACACATAATCTATTAAAAGGTACAACACAAAAAACGGGGAACGTTTTATCTGGTCAGAAAGACACTAGTTTAACTCCAGTAGGAACTGATCAAGCAAAACGATCAGGTGCAGAGTTTGCAAAATTATTTGTAGGTAAAGATAAAGATGGTAGGACTGTTTATCCGGATGGAAATATCGGTTTGGCACCAAGATACATTTTTACATCTGACCTAAGACGAACTCGACAGACGGCACAATACTTTCTAACTTCATTAACAGGAAACATTTCGAATTCGAAGATGGCAGAACGTATAATTGACAATACTCAAGACCACAGATGGATTGTTCTTCCATGTGCACATGAACTTGCATTTGTAAATTCTGGTTATTGTGATGGAAATCAAAACCCATTACCTACCCCTCCTGAAAATAAAATGACATGTGACGTGAACGACGACAAGTGTGGATTGACCAGTGAAGATTATGCTATTAACTGGGATCATTACAGTAGGTTTTATGGAAGTTCTACACGTTCAAACATATGCAGAGGGTGTGGTGCTAGAAAATGCAGAGATACTGATATGATAAAAGAAGCACTCAATATTATACAACCACAAACTACACCTGCACCACCTGTTCTAAAAACACAACCCAAATCCATACAGGATGGTTTTTTGAAACGTCGGAGTGTAAATTTCGCTCCTAGTACAAAACAAAACAGCGGAAAGACAAGGCGCCGCCATAAACACAAAAAGAAGAAAACAAGAAAGTCACATACTCGTAAAAGGCTAACACGAGGTAAACGTAAGAATGCACATAATAAGGCAAAAAAAACTAAAAAATCAAAGAAATAATTTTAATTGTATAATATATAGACTATTTGGGTTTACATACTATATTACTATTACACAGAAATCAATGACATCAATACTTACTCAAAGACGGAATGACCAAATATTGTTATTGATCAAAGCTATAGAAGAAAATGATATGAACCAAGTAGTTAGAATAGCAGATGCAGACAGTTCTCTAGATGTCATAAATGGAATACCGATAAATGACACTGGTGTACAACAGTTTACCGCGTTGCATACCGCAATTGCCAAGAATAATTTAGTCATGATTAACCGTCTTCTTGACATGGGTGCAGATCCGAACATTGGATCAGACAAGTATATATATTATCCTGATTTAGAGGAAGTTTTTGGCATTACACCCCTTTATCTCGCTATAGATCAAGCAAATGCTATGGCAGTGAAAGCTCTTTTATTACACGGAGCTGACGCAAATCATTATATAGCAAACTATCCAATTAAATCAATCGATGACCGGTATGAAACCATGCCACTTTCATTTGCACTTGCGTCAGCCAGGTATGAACCTGAGAAAATGTTTCATATTATCGATTATATTTTAAGCAGTGGTCAGCAGTTAGACGATATATATAAATCAGTCAAATATCCAACATTAATCAGACCAATTAAAAAAGGTCTTTATTCTATCGCCACTCTTCTTCTAGACAAATATGTGCACGCTAACCCAAATGAAATAGAGATAGATAGTCAGAACTCGTCGGATATCCGCGAACGTCGAAGCGTTCTTATGGTAGCTATTAAATCCTCTACTTTCAGAAGAGGAATTACCTCTTCTGAAAGTAGAGGAATTATTTCAAACCTACTTCATGCAGGAGCAAACCCTAATAATATTATTGGGTTCGAATATACAATACGAGACATTCTTCACCCAGAACAGCTGGGGCAAAACGATTATCTACGACAATCCTCTAACTATTATACTGCAAAAGAGATCATTGGTGCTGAAATTACAGATTTCGTATCCAATTACAACAGAGATCAAAATTATAAGTCTTACTATTTAATGACTTCATTAGATTATGCTTTTGCACTTGGCGTATCAAGCGAAATTATAGCTTTATTGATCAGTTATGGAGCTCTTCTAACAAAACGCATATTGCATAACGAAGGTATCATTGTTTCGAGTGGCGATGCATCACAATTTAACAATATTACACAATCACACATAAATAAAATAATCAGTATTCCAAATATTACTTCAGAGCAATACGCCCAGTGTATACAGACAATGGGTTCGGGTGACAATAAAGAAGTTCTTTCGGATTTTATTACAACTGAAGATGTTGCAATTGAAAATACGGTTATGCTACCAAGTAACAATCCTACATCGCGCGATAATACCAATACCCAAACATGTATGGATAGAAGTTCTTTTAGTAAATATGCTATAAATAAAATGAACAACAATATGACAAATGGAAGACAAGACCCAATTACTAATCCATTCACGCGAGAGGTTCTCCGCGATGTTCCAGAATATTCTGAATGGATTAACACAAATTATCCATTAGGAATGAATGTTGACTATAATGCGTATCGGACTGGGTCATCTCCAACTCCAACTCCAACTCCAACTCCAACATTAAGTGGTGGAAAACGAAGCAGAACCAGAAAGAATAAAGTAAAGAGAACCAGAACAAGACGAGGGAGGGGTCCAGAAACCAGCCGAATGTTATATGTTTATAAGGCTGCCACAGAACTTAAAAATGATGCAAAAGTAGTTTACGCTAACATCGAAACACTGCTACAATCACGTGATATATTTGACCAGTATCGCGGAAAAACCACAGAACAGCTTCCTGAAAAAGTTCAACAGCGCATGTCAAAATATAGCGGTCTTGTAGTTCCGATTGTAGACTTTGTTCAAGATGTATACGTATTAAGAGAGAGTGGAAAATATGATGAACTGCCGGGGGATATAAATATATTGACCAATCGAATTATTGCACTATTTGAAATATATCCGTTTCTTGCAACAATAGGAATGAGATCCCCAACCGAAGGATATGACTTTATGACGAAAATACAAGACATGACACGAAAAACTCAACAAAAAAACGGCGGAAAACGACGTTCATCCATAAAAAAAAAGAAAAGGGCGACGAAAAAATCCCACAAACACTTTAAAAAATAAAATATTCTGTTATATTGCCATGGCTGGTTTGCAAGTAGCCCCAATTGCGGGGGCGAAACTTGGGTTCAATTCCCTCGTATGGCGTGTATATTGATTAGTTGGATTATCTAATCAATATACCACGGTTGGTAAACTATTTTTTACAGATGTTTACAGTCTTTCCCAAATCATATTTCGTGTCCATATATTTCATATCACGAGTTATTATGTTACAGTGTTTGGAGTTGTTGTTTTTTCGATACATGCGAAGCACATTTAATCGTGCTTTCTTGGCAACAGCAGCTTGCTTACGAGTTCGGTTTGTCTTCTTTGCTTCCTTGTTCACTCCCTCTGCGATCGCCATGTGACGCTTTTTAGAGGTAGCATTAAGGGTGTAAGGATGACGCACGTTTTTCTTACCTACCTTACGCAAGGTTATCTTCACAACTTTGGTATTTTTACCCTTTCTCGATTTTTTTGTCTTTGTTGCCTTCTTTGAACCTTTTGACTTTTGGGTCTTTTTGCTATTAGTTTTCTTCTTGTTACTTCTTCGTTTAGTACCTTTTTTTTTTGACTGTTTTCCTCCCTTCCATTCATGTTCGCTAGGATTAGCACTATTTTTGTAATACCATCTATTATGTGCTCTTGAAACATATGCTCGCCATTCTCTTGATTTTCCAGGAGGGTTGAGATGTTGCATACCAGTAGCGGGATTTACAAATGTCCATTGGTTAGAACTTTTTGACCATCTTACCTTCCATCCATCTGGAAGAGAAAGAGGGGGATGCATTGGTTCGGAGGAAATGGGAGCAGCAGGAGCAGCAGTAGGAGCAGCAGGAGCAAACGAAAGCATATGGGGTATATCATCGTGTGCATCATAATAGTCATCGCGTGGATCATATGCGTCTTCCTTATCTGACGAACTTTTCTCACTTTCGGATTCATCACTTTCTGAGTCATAATAACCATAGTCTAATTGAATACCAAAGTTTCGTTTGTTTTTCTCATCAAATACAGGGTTGTATTGACTGTCTGGATAATAATCGCCAACATTTTTATAAACACCTTCTTCAATAGCATTGCTGTATAATTGATAAGTTCCCGTCTCTTTACTATATGGTTCATAGTAAATCGGTTTATCGTTGTAAGTTGTAAGTGTTAATGTGTCAAACCACGCTTGATATTCCGCCTGTTCTTTTCTCTCTTTCTCGTCTTTCATCTCTTGTATTACATCTTCCAGTAGAACTAGTTTATTGGCAGGCTTCAGTAAATAAATAAATATTCCTCCGTAAACACTAGTTCCGTTTCCGGTCGGGATAGGAAGTTCCTTTTGAGTTTCACCACTAACCGCTTGCATATAACTCATTCTTTCACCAGATTTTGGAAGACCTGGTCCTTCAATGTATCCAATCTGGGTGGGACGATGATTTAATGGATCTCTATTACTTTTGCGTTCATCTTTGTAAAAATACACTTTATTAAAATATTCGTCGATCGCATATATCTCCTTATCATTTTTAATATAAGTAACAGATACACGTCCCATGCTATCTGTAAATTGGGTTCTATAAGGGTTGTCAGCTGGTGTACGCATCGGCATAGCACTACTGGATGATGAGGTTGAAGGTGCTGGCGGTGCTGATGGTGCGGGCATCTTGCCAGGATTTTCATCATCCTCATCGTCGTCATCACAATCCTCATCTGGGTCATCTCCTGCGGCAGGAGGCCCTGATTTTTTACGACAAACACGTTTCTTTCGCACAGTTGCCTCTGTATTATTAGGAAAAATAGAAGCATATGGAGCAGCAACAATGTCACCAATATTCTTAATATATATCTTCTCATTCTTTTTCCATCCTTCTCCTAATGCTATCTTTGCGTCACGAATAAGATCGGCATATTTTTCTTTATTTACAAGAGGCATCGGAGGAGTGTCTTTGTCTACTTCGTACCCCTTCTCTATTGCTAAACTTGCAATTTTCTCATAGAGTTCTCGTTTGTCCTTAGTATGATTTTGAACTATCTGAGTTGTTACACCATCCGGAACTTCTAAAATATATTCTCGATCATCTATTTTGAAATAATATTTTTCATATCCTGATCTCTTTCGCATTGGGTTAGCCCAACTTTTTCGAGACATTACAGTCTAAATATTATATACATTATAATGCTATAATAAAAATACGCGATACTATATTAGTTAGTTAGTTAGTTATTTTTCAATGTAAACAAATGTATCAAATGAGCTATTATTGTGTTGTTCACACTCCTTTTCCTTTTCCTTTTCCACTTCATCTTCATCTTCATATTCTACATCAGGTATAGAACTATAGAAAGCTTGAACCCGATCGTTTACCTTTATCTTCTTTGGGTCAAACTTAGACAAGTACAGCCCGTCCAAACTCTTCACCCGAGATAATGCGACATACGTTTGTCCGCATTCGAATATGCTCGATCCGATATCAACCTCGGCCATACTAAGCGTTGCCCCTTGGATTTTATGGATAGTAATAGCCCATGCAAGACATAGCGGATACTGCCCGACCGCAATAGTTGGGAAATCTTCTGATTGCCAGTATTTCTTGGACATTACCATACGACACCCATTAGAGAATAACACGATGGGTGCGGGCTCAGGATTGTCTTTCCCATCTTCATAGCTAAAACCGACTACCGTTCCGATTGATCCGTTACAAACACCCCTCTCTAGGTTCAGATTAACCGTACACATGACGTTCGCACCTTTTTTCAGTTCCAGGTTCTTTACACACGGGGTGTTATTCGTTAGATTGTCCAACTCAAATCCTGCCTTTTGCGGGGTTAACGCCTTTCGGCATTTCGCAAGCAACGGACTAGGGATTACTTTATCGCTGCCATCTAAATACGTAACACAGTCTGTTTTACGCTGAAAACTGTAACTAATTGTATCGCCCGCAAGATTATAAAACATATCGTTATTAATCCTATCAACCTTAGCTTTTGTAGGAAACAGCTGAGTAGGCACTACTCCTCCATGACTGTCTTTATCATAATCTCGATTTACATGTTTCTTCAATACTTCGACATCCTCATCTCGAACGGTTCCTTTGCGAATGTTGCCAAGAATGCGTCGCATAACTAAATCGCTCTGGCGAAACATAGTGTTTAACACGATATGGTTATCCATAGGAAACGTTTCAAACCAGTCGGTCGACTCGAAACAAAACTGATCGCTCCCCGCTTCGCAACTGTCTTGTCTTGAAACTGGCGGAAGTTGAAAGAAGTCGCCCACAAAGATTATCTGTAAACCACCAAAAGGGCGACTAGACTTACGAACCCGCTTGCCAACTGTATTCAGAATATCAAACATACGGGCAGACATCATACTAACCTCGTCAATAATAAGAACATCGGTCGTTCGCCACGCATTTCTTGCAGCATGATTATATATTACACTTTCTACTATTTCATCAACCGTTCCTTTTGCTAACTTAATGCCACTCCACGAATGGATAGTTCGAGCATTGCATTCAAGAAGTAATGCCGCACACCCCGTCAATGCACACACCTGCACCTTTCGGTAGTGTCGAACGGCAGATTGAACCAAATGCCGAATAAGAAGCGTCTTGCCAGTTCCACCTTCACCAGTAATAAACAGATTATCCCCGTCTTCAAACTGTTGCAATGCACACCTCTGTTCAACTGACAGTTTATGGTCCAATACACGTTTTGATATCTTCGCATTTAGTTTTTCTTTATTTTCACGCAACTTATTGCCAGCACTTGTATTTACCGTTCCTGTTTTAATAGTTGACTGCAAGAATGCATCAAGCTTGTCACTACCAACTGACGCAAGCTCATTCGCGGTGGGGGCAGACTGCTTCTTTTTATTCTGTGATTTGCTTGCAGATTGTTGTTTACGATCAAGAGCATCGTTAACTTGAGCTTCCGTAAGTTGGGTATCTTCCATCACTTCCCGCATATCTTTGCCATGACCAAGCATTTTACACGCAATCTCTCGCAGACGAGAAGTGATACCTCCGTAAGTTCTGTCATGAGTTCTCGCAATATCGGTGATAGTATCGCCGCCTTTAATCTCAAGAAGAAGACGCGTTTCTTCGTCTTCTGTCCATCTCTTTCCCTTCGCAACTGGATTGGATGTGGATGATGGAAGACCCGTATCAGCTGGAACATGATTTCCAGTAAAGAAACCTTTTATATCTGTCATTGTTATGGATATGGATATATACGTATTATACTTATATATCAATAAAAAAACACATTTCAATTTATAAGAGAACCTTCGTAAAAAATACAATATATACAAGAGCACCTTAACTCATAGTCAATACAACATATGAACATGGTTACACGCGATCATGGGATCAATGATAAGCACTAGCTTCCTCGATAGAGTTGTCATCATTATCAAAATCTTCATCATCCATATGGCCATACTTCTCCAGCGTAGAATAAACACGCAATACATTTTTTAATAGATCGCTGTCTAGGGTAGTTCCGCTATAATTGTTCCAATACCAGTCATCAAACTTCTTCAATACCGCAACCATCATTTTTGCCATAGCTTCATAGTTTGTCCCATCGTCATCTAGAAACCACTTTTTACCCCCTCCAGGCATCTTCAGGTAATCTACGGGAAACCATGTAAATCGATCAAAGTTTACACCAGTTATCTCATAATCGAAATAATGGTTCGGAGAATATACAATCTCTTCATCACTGTGTGCATTCGGATAAAACATAAACATACTATCGTTCATATCGTTAAAGATTTTAAATAAATGATTGCAAAAGTCTGGACCCCACGGCAAAGTATCATTCAACATATCTTCGAGTTCTTCCCACGAATAATAATATTCGTAGTCGTTATATTTACATTCAGGTTCTAAGAATGACATCACACATGGGATCAGATCCAATGGAAGTCTGTTCTCTACGATATTTGTAATACTCGTATCTACATCTACATCTACATCTACATCATACTGGTTACTACGTGGGCTGGTGGTTTGAATATCAGTTGTCATTGTTAAGTACTTTTAAAGCTTGGGTTAAATAGGTTACTGCTTCATAACATATTTAATAAGTCGCGTTCAATTTATTATACATTGCTTTCACTTTGTTCATCCCAGTTATCTTCCATTACTTCATGATTACTGAAAAGAGTGTGGCGTCTCTGAACTTTGGGGCGTGATACCACCGCGGTTAGAGCAGATGCCTCCGCCTGACGTTGTCTCTTTATTTCATCGCGTTTGTCGTACTCTTTTTCGATAACATCTTCTAGATCCATCTCTTTCTTTGCCCAGCCAAACAACTTCACTCGGTTATCATAAGTAAGCTGTTTGTTTGTGATATGATAAGCGTTCCTTGATTTAGTGTCCATGGTAACTTCAAACTCTGTAGTAAGCCTTTGTTTGTTATCTATAATCTCGACGTATTCTTTATGCATGTTTGCTTTGACAACATCCCATTCTCCAAGTTTCACATCAGGATCAGAATACTTCCATAAATTAGGATCGTTCCATGGACCGAGTATATCCATACGATGCTCAATCTGATTGTGTAACACTGAAAACTTTTCACGAAGAGCTTGGATACTTTCTTTACTTTCATCATACTTGAAATACTTGGAAACAGAGAGAATAAGTGAAACGTAGGTCGATATAGTAATTGACATCACCGAGATAATTTCGTCTGATAATCCGAACTGCTGCTTTGTCGCATTGAAAAAACCAGAGATAGTAGAAAAAACAATAACTGATGTCTGAATACGATTTATAATATCTGCTAAATCACCAAACTTTAAGTCGAGCAGGCGTTTTGACTCCTTACATTCTTTCAAAATAATCAAGTTACTCTTTTTAATATTCTTTAACTCATTACTAAATAAGATATACTGCGGCTGGTTAAACCAATCAGTATTACTATTTGGAAGAGTTCCTCGGGATGGAATGATAAGTGGATCATTCTCGCCATCATCCCCTCCATCTCCATCTTCATCATCGCCACCACCACCATCTTCTGCACTAGGTGTTTTTGGTTTAATATCTTCACCCCCAGTATCAGGGGCACCTTCTTCCATAACTGGATTGTCAGTAGACAATACAGAGTTTGCTACAAGCGGCTCACTACTAATATCATCAACATTTAATGGAGTTTCTTTTTCTGCCATATTATTAATAATACTAGATTATACTATATACATTATTACAATGACTTTAAATTATTAGAAAAGACAAAATCTATAAACTCTAATTTTATTTGTAAGATCTTTTACGTTTTCCATGCTTTCGGGATTTTCTATTTTTTCGGGATTTTTTGTGTTTTCGGGATTTTCTATTTTTTCGGGATTTTCTATATTTTTTACCGCCTTGTCTTTCTAATGCAAGATTATCATTTTCAAGTAATTCCCGTATATTGAGTTCAATACGTTGTCGAACTTCAGGTCTTAGTCTTTCATTATGAAATAGTGTTGGTATGTTGAGTACTAATACTCCTTCAACCAAAAAACTAGCCAATACAAAAAACACTAATAGTGTTGTGATTAGAGGGTCTTGATAAACTTGTGGTTCTCTAAAATACTTCATTAATAACCCTTCTATTAAACCTGGACGAGGAGTAAAAGGAAGAGTAAGAGTAGGATTGATGTTGTTAATGTTTTGATATGACACATAATGAACTGCTAAGGTAAGGGATGTAAATAAAACCAAGTTTTTAAACTTTTGTATCATATTAGATGCTTCTAACCTTTGGATATGATTATTAATCACCTCTTGTACATTTTGTTCTCTCTCATGAATCGCAGGATCTAATCTTTTTAATTCAGGTAATAGGTCACTAGTTAATCTATCTCCTTGTCGAAAAGAAACACGCTCCAATACGTCTTTGAAATAATCACTATTTATGTCTAAAGCATCCTTATTATCAATAAACTCTTTAAAACTTTCAGGTATTTCGTTAAACTTTGCATCGTCTAATTGTAACTTTTTTTGACACACTGGGCATTTAAACTCTTCATTTATTCCAAATGATTTATCAGTCCATAATGTAAACCAGCATAAATTACAAGAACCATGCAAACACTTATTATCTCGTAATGCATGAGGACAACATAGAAATTTAACAGGTGGTGTAAAATTATCTTCATAACATATTACACATTCGTCCTTATCATCACCCCCTTTTTGCTGATTATTTAAATATAACAAATCAACCATAGTGGCAATTGTAATGGTTATATTTTTTACATTTTCATTTTTGTTGTCGATATCTTTTTCATATAAAGATGTATATTCTTTGAACCTTCTATCGATATCGTTTTTATCAATATTCTTAAATGATGGTTCAAACCGCTGTTTAAAGTTGGCTTTAAACTTTTGATATTCTTTTTGCTTTGAACTCATATATAATAAACGTATATAATTACATCTGAACACGAAAAATGTAATTATACATCCTTTATTTTTTCATATACATATTATGATTAACAATCTTCTATACTAGGCGATACTGGGGATTGTTTTTCATCCGAACTATTCCGACGTGTTTTTATTTTTGTTTTTAATAATGACAGCTTATTCATATCAATTACTAACTCCATCTTTTCACTAATTTGTTTTGAACAACTATAACAAATTGCGTATAGCGTGTTCTTATAATGAGGAAACAAACTAGAACATGTAATTTTATTACATATAGGATCCCCACATTTATTACAACTCACAATATTACGTTTTTCGTCGCATTCAGAACAAATATCTTTTCCCTCTATTGACATTGAGAATAAGGTTCTTACAAGCATATCGTCATTCACCGGTTCTATCATATTAT
>Ga0115008_10000436_pt1 | contig 30879 bp, 27 predicted proteins | sample FraStrMetagenome_FD_87164 | JGI IMG/M metagenome (GOLD analysis project Ga0115008, IMG submission 87164) | Marine eukaryotic phytoplankton communities from Arctic Ocean - Fram Strait ARC3M Metagenome | ecosystem: Environmental > Aquatic > Marine > Oceanic | place: Fram Strait | collected... | reverse complement strand
TTCCTGCAATGGTGAACTTATCAAATGATAGCGGGACGCGCTCTCGATCCCCTTTGCGCAATTTAATAACAAATCATGTTCATAAAATTATCTGTCCCATCGCCAACACGCGCACAATCGGTTTGTCTGCTTAGGCCACGCATAGCTATCATAATTATAATTCAGTAACTTCTGTCCCCTGTCTGTCCGCCATTGTCATGTATAACATGTTGTTTTTAATTAACCTTTTTGAATTTTATAATTCAATCCGCCATGATACCCGCCAACCACAAACAGATTGATTTCGACTAATGCCAACGGCGAAAAACATGTAGCGGCGTAAGAGCAATGGTAAAACTCGCTGCGGGTTTTTAGTTATCTTTCTCATCGTCTGCTCTTCAATGGCTATGATGAGCAACAAACCCTCTCTTAGCAAACACCGCAATTTGGTCTCATAGGCGCTGACATCAGGCTCAGTAAGCCTGACTCAACATCTTGTCTTGCTAAATAATAGCTTCATTAATTCCACCAATTATTTAATTGATCAAACTTTTTTCCAGCAATATCGGACACAACACGTCCCCACTCACTCGTAGTCGACCCAATAGTTTCTCCTAAAGTAGTCCATTCAAAATCAGGCAGTTCAAGGGCCCTGAACTCTTCAGCTGTCGGCATCGCGTCCCTTGCCGAATTCCAAGCGGTCTCAGGCGAAGTTCTAGCAGCTTCCCAGATTTCCTTTCTTGAAGGGACTTCTATATTGCATACTGTAAGTTGGTCTTCTGGGATCGCCAAATTTGGATCAAATAATTTTTGAAGCTCTGTCATGTCGATCATCGTTTGACAGAGATCGTAAACCTCTAACGCGGTGACACCAACAATAACCGCTGCTCCCCACAATGGGAGAGCTTCACCCGGCATCGAAGCGACGTTTCGTAAGGCTGACCTTCTGTTTCGTTTCCCTATTTTACCAGAAGTTGCGCGTGTAGCGTTCCGTAATGCTAATTGGAAAGCTCGACGTGAGCTGAGCTCTAGTGAAAGCTCTGCAGATGTAGAACGAAGTTCTCTCTGAATCTGACGATTGGCTGCGTGTGCAGCCCTCTCGGCCGCCAGTTCTGTGGAAGCTTCAGCGACCTCGCCACGAAGCTCTCTCTGAACCTGACGACTGGCAACGAGCTCCGCCTGATCTTCCACAAAAAATTGCGTCGTGGTTTGGGTCAGAAATCGGATCAATTGCGTTTATCACAAGCGCCCCACATCGGAGAAAAATATTCTCTGCTTCTGGGGTGCGATCGATTTGCGTCAATGGCAGCCTGGAAGCACTTGAGGCCATAGACCTGTTGTCAAATGATTTGGAACAGAAAACCGGCAGAACTTTTAGGGATCAACAGGTACTGCGTGGCGCTACATAGGGGCTAAGGATAGGTGGCTCAAAGCGGTCATTGATATTGCTTCAGCGAACGGCAACAAAGTCTGCATCTTCGGCCTTATGTATCAAACGCACCAAGGTGTGAGTGATGATTAGGACTCCACAACTGACAGGTGTTCAGGCAAGATCTGATAAAGCGGCGAATAAACCAATTCTTTATGCATTTCGAATGGCGGTTATCTCTTGCAACTGTCATTTGGAGCTTAGTCGTACCGGCAGGAATTTTTGCCCTTCCTGCGTGGGCCACGAAGGTTGCTGGTGTGTTTAGTCAGTATGCGCCCCTGTCGTGAGGGGGTGTCGATCCCAAGACCGTCCGGCGCGATCAGCCGTCCCACTGCCCGGCAGTCGAAACGCAGTTTCGATGAGAGGGGGATAATCCAGAAGTTCGCGAAGAGATGAAGGCGATTGCCAGCAAGCGGCGGCGGTTTGGTTATCGCCGGATTGGCGTGCTTTTGGAACGCAAAGGAATGATTATGAACCACAAGAAACTGTATCGGCTCTATACTGAGGAAAAACTGGGTGTCAGACGGCGAAGGGGCCGCAAGCGTGCGCGCGGGTCACGAACACCTATGCCGGTAGCCCTGCGGCCTTGCGTGCGCCCCCTCTCGGCAGATTTGGCATAGCCAACGCGCCTGCCGGGCAACGGATGGCTGACACCAGCATCTCGGGCGCTCGCGTTGCAAGGGAACTTGATGCGCTTGTGCGCATCTATGGAAAGCCCGCCTGTATCGTCAGTGAGCGTGACCTTGTCCGCCATTGGTCCGAGGACAATGGTCGCGCGGCACAGAGTTCACAAGCCGGGCGATCCTGAAGTGGGCTGGCGACAACAACGTAGATTAGCATTACATTGATCCTGGAAAACCTCAGCAGAATGGCTTTATTGAGAGCTTCAACGGTAGCCTACGTGATGAATTGTTAAACGAAAAACTGTTCGACACGCTAGATGACGCACGCCGCAAGCTGGCCCTTTGGAGGTAAGACTACAACAACATTAGGCCGCACTCATCGCTCGGAAACCAAACACCCGCTGAAGCGCGCCGAGCGCTTGAGCAACTTGAGGGCTCCGCGCACGACCACTGCCAGACAGTTGTTTGTGAAGCAAACAACGAGAGGACGCTTGCCCAAAACGAAACTGAGGAATATGAAACTCAAGCCCGCAAACTCTCGTTATGAATGAGGGAGCCTCGGGGGGCAGGTCAGTTGATAGTCATCGTTTCTGGGTTGGGAAAACGCGTCGGGTGCGCCCCCCCTAAAAGCGCTCGGCGCGCTTCGGCGGGTGTTTTGTATTCTAGCGATGAATGCGGCCCAATGTTGTTGTAGTCGTATCGCCATAGCGCCAATTTTCTGCGGGCATCATCCAACTTGCCGAACAACTTGGCAATACCTATGAGACCGTTCATCCTATCGTTCTTTCGGGAACCGTTTTGTGTAGCGCCTCAAGATAGGGCTTTGCGGTCGGTGGCAGTTCTTTACGAACGAAGTAGCCGGGTTCGCGCCGTTGCCGCATAACGGCCAAAATCATCTCTTTGTTTGCGGCGAACAGCGATGGGTTGGGCTTTGGCAAATCGTGTTTGATGATTTCATGAAGCTTTTGGATCGAGTAGTAAGGCACCATTGGAAACATGTGATGTTCGACGTGGTAATTCATGTTCCAGTAAATCCAACGACCAATCGGATTCAAATAAAACGTGCGCGAATTTAGCCGGTGGTCGAGTACATTTTCGGCAAGCCCACCATGCTGAAGCAACCCGGTCATCACCATATGCCAGCACCCATAAGCCCGTGGCCCGCCGATGAGCAGGAAAGGGATTGTCGACTTCAAGCCCATGCCGGTGAACATCATGCCCAATGCAACGAGCGTTGTTGCGGCGTAGATCAGGACATGAATGCGAGCCCAAAAGATCGCTTTGGGCCATTTGCTTTCAGGAATGTAATTCATCTCGTCGGGGGACAGGTAGCCCAGCGAATTTCTGATCAGAACCCGAAGAGATTTCCAGACTTCGACGACCCCGAAATATGCCAGAACCTTCCGACCAAGCTGGATTGGTAGGACCCATGAAATCTCTACGTCACGTCCAACGATAATCGTATCGGTATGGTGTCTCGCGTGGCTCCAGCGCCAATTCACAGGGTTTCGCATCACCTGAAAAGAAGCGACCTGATAAACAACATCATTCATCCATCGGGTCCGGAATGCGGTGCCGTGTCCACATTCGTGCCAGCGAGAATCGCAGGCGGATCCGTAGATCACACCGTAGGCAAGCCAAAATGGTACTGCTACCCAGCTCCCCCAAAAATAGATGCCGCCGGTCGCGAATAATAAATGCAGCACAATCCACAAAGCTGTGTCGCGCATCGCTGGCCCGTCACGTCTGCGCATCAACTGTTTCAAGACTGTACGCGGAACATCAGTATGATACCATTCAGCAGCCACCAAGCCAGCCTCGATGGCGTGCTTTGCGGAATCGCCCGTAAGCGAATAGTCACGCGCTTGCGAATTTGGCCGGCACAGATCAACATCCTTGGCCACGTTCATGCCCCTTCTTCCTGCATTCCAAGGCGCTGCACGGTCCAAAGCCATACCTGGTATTTCAATGTTCATAGGCGTTGGACACGAGGTGGTAGTGCCGTGTTCGGCGAGTTAAACGGTTTCAAAGACGATTTGTCAACTTGAGATCACGTTAGCTGTCTGGTGCGGGCATATTTGTATGCCTACGCATCTGGTTCAAAACGTGGCGGCTCTAAAAGTTGCTTATTGCCTCGGTGGCCGTCAAAAAGCTCAGCGCGGTGTGGTATGCAGGATCCAAATCCGGGGCTCCAAGAACAAAGTCGGAGGGACCCCGCAATGTGCGCGTCTTGAAAGCATACCCTTTCCCTTTCTGCCAGTAGTTCTCGAAAAAAACCTGGTCGGCGCGTTGCCAAAGATCGAACAGGCTTTGGTCTTTGGTCAGTCTGATACCAAGCGCACAGGCGCGTACCGCTTCGGGCATAGGCCACCAAGCATACTGTGGTGACAGCACTTTGCCAGTTTTGGCTGAAAGGGACAGCGCAATACCGGGGCCCTGCAATCCAATCTCAAGGCTACGACGCAAGACAGAAATAATATGCCCGACGCGAGGGTCATCTTTGCGTGTGGCAAGGTGTTCAAAGGCAAATCCGCAGAATTCGATCGAATGCCCGACATCACGTGCGTCGTGTCCGGGGACATTGAACAACAGGCCGGTGGCCCCATCAAAATGCCGCTCAAAAATATGGTCGATAAAACGATCCGCGAATTCCGTTGGATACGCCGATCCATGTCGGTGCAATAGACCGGCGACGGCAAGAACAATCATACGGGGACCGAAATCATCGGGTTCCGCAGCGATCACCGCTTTACTTAGATGGCGGCTTTCATCCATTTGAAACCGTCCATCCTCAATGGCGCTGATCACTTTGTTCAGGTACGCCACATAGTATTCTGTTCTTTCCGGAGCGAACATGACCGAGGCCGCAAATAACCCCTTTGCCGCGAAGGCATCCGAGTAGGTATAAATGTCGCCGGCAGGCACCTGTGGTTTGGATGCCGCATTTGTTTCTATAATTGGCATCAAATCCTTGTCGTACAAAAAATAATTGTGGCCATCACGCCGGTGCAGCCTACTGAGAGCCTCAAAGAGAAGCCGCGCACGGTCCTCCAGCCGAGTCGCAAAAACCGGATCGGATTTGCGATAGTGCCGGGCAAAAGTCGTCAATGCCTCAAGCCCGCGTCCCTGCATCCAACCATAGGTGAAATCAGGGCTCCGAAAACCGGATCCGGAATCATAGTCTTGCCCCGAAATTGCGTTAACTTTTGTATCAATATATGCACCCTGAAGCGGTTCACGAGACAGCATCCATTCCAGCGTTTCCCGGTTGCTCGCATGGTATCTGGTAGCAGCTTCTTTCAGCCAGTTATCGTCCATAGTGTTTCCTTTAGTGAACCATCCACATACCGACAAAAGTATAGAGCAGTTTACGAGAAACTGGAAATAGACAGGACCGTCAACTTGTAAGCAAAGTCTGTGGGTTTTGTCGCAAATCTTGCCGGCTGTTTCGCTTTCCGGCTGATTTTGCCCCAAGATTCCCCAAAATGCAACGCTGTCAGAGGGATTTGGCTTGAGGCGAGCAGGGCGGTTTGGCGGATGCCAAAGTACAGCTCATTTCGATACTTTCGAACCTCACCGGAGATCATTCGCCTGGCGGTGATGATGTACGTTCGATTTCCACTGCAGTTATGAAATGTCGATGACCTGCTGCACGAACGCGGTATCGATATCAGTCATGAGTTGGTCCAGTTTTGGTGGAACCGTTTCAGTTTCCACTGATTGGTTCACCCCCCTTCTCCCGAAACCACCGTTCTGGTAAAATCAAGGAAGTGGCCTGCATGGCCCACATCAGGCGCAAGTTTGTCGATGTGTTTAAATCCCAAGGATCACATGCCGCCAAACAGGCCATACGACGGATCGCTCAGATCTACGCTGTCGAGAAAGCAGCACGTGGATCGCCACCAGAACGGCGCGTCGAACTCAGGCAAGCAAAGGCCAAGCCCATCCTTGATGATCTGGAAAGCTGGCTGCAAAGCGAACTCCCCAAATTATCTGGCAAGACGCCCTTAGCCAATGCAATGAGATATGCTCTCACCCGCATGAAGCGGCTGCGTGGGTATTTGGATCACGGGTTCCTTGAGTTGGATAACAACACAGCCGAACGCTCCATGCGCGGCATCGCCATCGGTCCTAAAAACTACATGTTTGTTGGATCCGAGCGCGGTGGAAAGTCCGCAGCTGTCATCTACACACTGATCGAGACCGCCAAGCTGAACGGCGTCAATCCACAGGCGTGTGTCCGACACCCTCAGCCGTATTGCAGACCACAAGATCAACAGGATTGATGAGTTGCTCCCATGGGACTATCAGGGGTGAAAGCGGCGCTTACCGGGGAAATGCGCCTCGCGTGCTAAAAGGATATCCTCGGCACAACGTGTCAGGTCGGCCTTGTTCTTCTCGGTAAGCTTGGGATTTGGGAATGCGTTCCAACCGAGAGTGTTGGAATAGCGAATATCCGTCTTCAGCCTACCACAAACAGTGGCCACCCACACCATTAATTAACCTCATGAAACGAATAATTGAGGGCCACCTTCCGTAGTGAAATCCCTCAATCTTGCACTGTTCCTTGCCTTTATCCGATCTGTCCGAGGACAGTTTAATGTAGGCAGTTTGGGTGAGTGGAATATCTTGTTTCTATTTTCAATTTATTTTCCTAATTCGGCAAACATGAAGGCCCTATGGGCTCTATTCGTATTCCCACTTGTGAAGCCAGGGATCTTTGGTGGCCTTTTGATAAACTTTGATCCGTTCTTTGAAGTCTTCGACCATGTCCGCGAACGCTGGATCGGCGGCCAAATTGTTGACCTCGTCCGGATCTTCATCGAGATCATAAAGTTCGAACATGGGACGGTTTATATAACTGTCAAAGGTTCGTTTACCAATCGTGTCGCCTTCACGCATTGCAGATTGCAGAGCCCCCGAGCGCCACAAGTCAGAGGCTGTTGGATAGGCCAACTTCCAAGCGATGTTGTAAAAGAATTTATATTTGCGCGTTCGGATCACTCGCATAGGATAATAGTTGGTAACTTGGTGGAAGGAATGCGCGGAAAAGACCTCGTCTCGCCATTCCTTGGCATCGGGGTCGTCGAGAATGGGCAGAATACTTTCGCCCAGAAACTCTTCCGCTTTTTCCATTGGTCTGCCTGCAAAATCCATTATCGTCGGCGTAATGTCAGCCCAGTTGACCATTGCATCGTTGACGACGCCACGCCCTTTGTGCAAGGGGCTGCGGATGATGAATGGGAGGCGCATGGAAGGCTCATAAAGTGTCGTCTTGGAGACAGGGAAGGCACTGCCATTGTCGGTCAGGTACATGATCACAGTATTGTCCATAACTCCCGCGTCTTCGAGATGCTTGATCAAGCGCCCGATGCCGCGATCAAGGCGATTGATCGACTGGTAATATTCAGCCAACTCGGCCCGGGTCTCCGGTGTGTCAGTAAGGAAACTCGGCACGATAACGTCATCGGGATCAAATTTGAGTTCCTTATCGCAAGGAAAGTCTTCCGTCGGATTTCCGAAATCATCGGGCCTCAAGGGATGGTCCGGGCGGACATTCTCGCGATGCGGATTGTAGGAAGCAAAATAGAGGAAGAAAGGGCGATCGTCCTCCTGATTGATGAAGTCGGCGCAATGGTCTGCCTTCAACATGTCATCGCGCACCCGGCGATAGGCTTCGTCATCATCGTCGCCATGAACTTCCTGCGCGTCGTAGGAGGAGATGGCCTTCGAGGTTTCCTCCGGATCCCAATCAAAAGGGAACTGAGACACCGGTCGATAGTGTTGCTTGCCAATGCGCCCGGTCCGGTACCCCGCTTCTCCCAAATAGATCGGCAAGGTCTTGATTCCTTCGGCGATGGAGAAGTTGTGAGGCGAGTGAGTGAGCCCAAAGGTTCCGTTGGTGTGATTGTGCAAACCGGTCAGAACGACCGAGCGGCTGGGGGCGCAAGACGCGGTGGTGCAGAACGAATTGGAAAAGCGGATACCCTCGGCAGCAAGCGCATCGAGGTTGGGAGTCTTAACAACCGGATTACCGTAGCATCCAAGCGCCTCGCGGCCGTGGTCGTCGCTGATGATGAGTACAATGTTGGGACGTTTCGCGGTTTGAGACATGAAATGGTTTTCCTTTTTTTTCTTCCGCCAATGCGGGGTGCACCGTTCGGTCAATAGCTAAATGTTTGGCGTCGCAATCGTCACCCTACCCGGGTTGCGGTAGAGTAACACTGCAAATTCGAAGACTAAGGAGAATGCAAATGAACATCAACGAAGTTCAACGACATGCTCACTCGCTATATCCCGCATTCCCCAAGTAACCTGACGTTTTTCCACCTCTGACGGTTGGTAATCGTTATATTTTTTACATGTTTAGAGCACATTTAGTTTGCATATTCATTCTCAAGAGTTGGATACACCTTAGCAGACTGTCCAGTATTGCCGGACCAATTCACCTGCACATCGCCAAGTCGCAATAGAAGAGCCTCGTCGCTCTATTCAGCGACCCGTTACGATAATCAGGTACTCATTTCGTACGCACGCAGTGTTGCCGGCCATGGTATGATTACTCCATATGGAACCAGATCAGACCGGTGCGCACCTGTTCCAACGCGCGCGATCAAACCAACGATGGGACCAGTTGGCTGACCGTTTCGGATGCTGTCATCCAGTGCACGGAGCGCGGCCTTCCCCGTACACCAAAGACCATTCGCAAGTGGGCGGCACGGTCACAACTCTTCCCAGATAATGCCGATATCTCTGCCAGACGAGAAGACACGGAGAACGGTTTTCGGTGGTCAATTGAAGCCGAATCTTTGGACCGAAAGATTGACGAAGAACTGGAATTCGAGGCGCGCAAGCCGGGCGAACCGGTCTACACAGGTGCGTACATCTCCGAACGGTTACTGTTGACGCAAACGGAGACGTACTTGTTATTTTTTTGTTGCAAGCCCGCCAAGCGGTTTCTGCGGAAACTGGTAAAACGCTTTGGGCTTCCGAGAGTTTTCGTCACCGATGAATTGCGCAGCTATGGTGCCGCCAAACGCCAGCTCATTCCAAACGTCGAGCACCGCCAACACAAAGGATTAAACAACATGACCGAAGTTTCGCGCAGTCTGACAAGGCGACGAGAAAAGATATTTAGACGCTTCAAATCGCCTAGGCACGCATAAACATTCCTTACATCTCACGATCAGAAATCCTGTCTATTTCGCCCCCGTCGTCACACACTTTCCGCCATTTCATACCGACACGCCAGGTCGGATGCTCACCTGCTTTGGGACGAATACACGGAAACTTTGACAGTGTAGCCGCGGACTCATGCTGCCCCTCTGTATCTTCAGATAAACAACCTGACAGTGCCGTTAAAAGAACAAGAACTGCTGTCGAGGCGATCACAACCCACATTGCGGGAAAGTTGATCAGTTTGATGCGCCGGGTCCTTTACAGAACGCCCCGGTTTGAGCTTCAAAACCCGTGCAATGCGCCGCCATCCACTGCGAGAATTTGGCCAGTCACATACCGGGCTGCTTGCGAAGTGAGAAATGCCGCCGCCCAGCCGATATCTTCTGTGTCACCCATGCGGCCCATTGGGATCCGGCCAATGACTTTGGCTTTTCGTTCCGGATCGGTGGAGAGTGCCGTTCGGGACAAGGCGGTGTCCACCCAACCCGGGGCAATTCCGTTGACCCGAATTGACTTTGGCGCCAATTCCGTACTGAGCGCCCTGACCATGCCGACATAGGCTGATTTAGCAGCCGAATACCCGATTACATTTGGTATACCTAAAAACGAGCTCATTGAGGCGGTGAACAAAATTGACGGTGAATTTTGGGTTTCGAGTTGTGGCACAAAGGCGCTGACTAGAGCAAACGCTCCGGTTACGTGGGTATCCATCACATTCTGAAAATCCCGAAGGCTCATTTCGTCAACGGGATATTTCGCGGTTCCGCCGGAATTGTTGACAAGACAAGATATGGGTCCGGTCGTTTCCGCAATAACACCGGGCAGATCACACGTCCGGTCAAAGTCTGTCACATCATGGACAATATAGCTGGCATTTGGCCCAAGCGTCGAACAGGCTTCGATCAATTTTGCCTCATTTCTGCTGGCGATTATGACCTCGGCACCTGCGGCAACCATACAGTGCGCCATTGCCAAACCAAGGCCGCTGCCTCCGCCAGTGATCAGGGCACGGTGTCCCTTTAGCGAAAAGGCGTCGGGAAACGCCAAAGTCATGTGAGGGCCTTGTTGTGCAGGCGAACCATTATTTTAGTGAACTGACCGGGATTGGCGTTCCACCGTCGCATGGCCTCTGACGCGTCATCGATTGTTGTAGTTTCGGTCACGATAATGTCTCCAGATGTCGCGGTCCCGCACAGGGCTTTGATGGCAGTGTCGAAATCTCGCGGCGTGCGCCGTGTGATCCCAAGATGTTGATTTCTTTCATGACGAAATACTTTATCTCGTATTGGACGGGATCTTTTGCATATCCCACGTAAACAACACGCCCGCCGAATGAGGCAGCATCCACGGCCTTAACAAAGGTCTGCGGAAGGCCAACGGCCTCAATCACAACGTGAGCGACATCATTTCCAGTCGACTTCCAGACTTCCGTCACAACATCTTGCGTCGATCCATCAACGGTATGATGTGCGCCAAGCCTCTTGATTTGCGCCAGTTTCGGGGCACTAACATCAACTGAAATAACCGTTGCACCGCGACAACGTGCGCCCAATACCGTGCCTATTCCGATCGCGCCCAAGATACCCACGGTTTCTTCAGATTCAACCCCGCCGCGCCATACCGCGTGGCAACCAACCGCCAAAGGTTCGACAAGAGCCATATTTCGTAACGAAAGTCTGTCAACGCTGATCCGCTGTTGCCACGGTAATACGATGTACTCGGTGATAGCCCCGCCGCGCTGGACGTCCATGGTTTGGTTGTTTTCGCAGGCGTTCGGGCGCCCTATTTTGCACGATCTGCAAATGCAACAATTGAAATAAAGAAAGACCAATACATCTTGGCCTAGCGTAAATTTTTTGGACACTTCCGCGTCGATCTCAACGATAGTCCCTGATCTTCCGTGGCCCGGAGACCGTGGGTAAGTGACGAGTGGGTTCAGCCCCCTAAATGTGTTCAGATCCGTGCCGCAATAACCACCATAGGCTACCCAGAGCAAGACGTCGCCGTCGCCGCATGCTGGAACGTCCACTTCCACTAAGGAAATATTTTTTGACTCAGATATGCTCAGAGCATTCATATCCGCGTCCTCAATCCCAAATTATGATACAGCAAAGCGGTCTAGGGCATCCGAGGCCAGCGTTGTCCCGGCTCCAGGCTCCTGCGGCACAATGAAATTGCCGTCTTTTGTTGTAGCTGGCTCGGTAAAGCACTCCCTCATCCAAGGGATATATTCCAACATGGTACAGGCTGGGTGCATGACGGCCAGGTGCAGGTGAACCTGCATCATATCCCCAACATGAGACACAACCGGCAGCCCACGGGACTTGGCCATATCCGCAACGCTCAACCAGGGCGTTATCCCTCCAAGCCGTGCAACATCCGGCTGAGCGAAATGCAACGCACCGGCGTCCATGAATGTTGCAAAATTATCTGCGAGATAGAGCTGTTCGCCTAATGCGATTGGAGTCGAAATGCTTTCAGCGAGGCGTTTGTGGCTAGCCACATCGTCATACCAGACTGGCTCTTCGAACCAAAAAACACTGTGATCATCCAGGTGCCGCCCGATCAACAGCGCATTTGGCAAATCGAGCTTTCCGTTCGCGTCTACCATGAAAGTAATGTCATCCCCCACAGCCTTGCGCACCGCCGATATCCGACGCTTGTCGCGCGCTATATTGGGGCTGCCAACCTTGATCTTGACGCCCGAATATCCTTCTTCCTCAACAATGCGTCGGCAATCATTAATCAAGACTTCATCCGACCAATTCAACCAACCGCCATCTGTGTTATATGCAGTTACAGTTTTTTCGGAGCCTCCAAGAGACTTCCAAAGCGGCAAGCCTTCGGCCTTGGATTTAATGTCCCACAGCGCAACATCAATCGCTCCGATTGCTAACTGCACGATGCCGCCACGCCCGACCCACTGGGTTGGTGGATGGAGTTCCATATTCCAATAGTGACCGACTGTTTCTCTGGGATCTTTACCGATCAATTCCGGGCCAAAACACGTATCAATACATTGCGTGACAAGGCGGTCGGACGGTAGATGCGCATGCGTTCCAGTGTAGCCATAACCAGTGATACCCGCATCGGTTTTGATTATGACGCCGGGCGCGCCCCAGTGCGTCAGAGTGTGGGTACTGTCTTCGACCCCTCCACGCGTGACCGGAACATGCAGAATAAACGTGGAAATTTCCGTAATTTTCATTTGGATTTCCATAGCGGTTTCCGGTCTGATTACTATTTTCACCGATATCATCGGTATCGTCAAGTGGACGGTCCGCTGCTTCAATCTTAAACATCCGACATGAACAAACACAAGAATCTACCCGGTTTTAAAGGCCACCGTCTTCCTCCAGAAACCATCGAATACGCCGTTTGGTTGTACTTCCATTTCAGACTGAGTCTGCGTGATGTTGAGGATTTGTTGGCTGAACGCCGGATCACTTTCAGCCATGAAACTGTGCGCTTTTGGGTGGAGAAATTTGGCTGCCAGTATGCCAAATCGATCCGTCGAGACCGACTACCTGCTGGCGATAAATGGCATCTGGACGAGGTTGTGATTGGAATTCGAGGCGTGAAGCATTGGCTGTGGCGCGCAGTGAATCAGAACGGAAACGCGTTGGAAATTCTTGTGCAAAGACGCCGAAATACTCAGGCGGCTAAGCGATTCACGCACAAATTGATGAAGCAATACGGCGTGCCAAGGGTGATGATTGACCGTCAACTTGACGATACCCTACTGTAACATCCAATGTGCCATGGCCAACTTAATGCAACAGTGCCGTTATTATTCAAATCCTTCCCTCCCCAGTTAGATTTCAATAATAACCTGGCCGTCTTCGACGGTCACCGGATAGGTTTGCAAATTAGCACAGACCGGCGACCTCTTTGCCTCGCCAGTTCTATAGTCAAACTGGCCGTTGTGCATTGGACATTCGATAATGTAATCCATTACCAAGCCGTCGGCGAGGTGCGTATCTTCGTGGGTGCACAGGCCATCGGTGCAGAAAAATTCATCCTTGTGGCTGCGGTAAATAGCGAAGGTCCGATCTCCCACATCAAAGCGGATCAGATCTTCGGTTTCGATATCGTCAACCGCACATGCGTGAATTTTTTCACTCATTTCACAAAATTCCTTATTCGGCTGCAATTGGGTTTTGCCAAGTCTTTTTACCGGCTTAACCGCGCCAAGCTAACCGGATGAACATCCCGACCAATATGCCGAGCCTGAAGGGCTTTCGCTATCCCCGAGAGATCTTCGCCTAACTCAGCACGAGATATTAATATGGCATCGTTATCGCTTGGATATAGGATCAACGGCTCTGGCATGCAACAGGCCCCGGATGACGCCCCTTAGTTCGGCAAGCCCACGCAAGCGACCGATCAACGGGTAGCCGGGAACAAAATCTCGGGACTTTTCCGATAACATGTGATGCCCGTGGTCAGGGCGGAACGGGATAGTGTGATCAATGCGGCCGACTTCTCTACGTCGGTTTTGCTCACGCAAAAGCACCTGAATAAGGGCAACCATGTCGGTATCACCCTCCAAATGCGAGGCCTCACTAAACGACCCATCTTCTTCCTTGCAAACATTGCGCAAGTGGGCAAAATGGATACGATCAGCTACTTGGGCTGCGATCGCAGGAACATCATTGTGCGGATTGGCCCCCAAAGAGCCAGAACAAAGTGTAATTCCGTTGGCTTGGCTCTCGTATGCGCCCAATATCCATGCCAAATCCTCACCAGAAGAGACAATGCGCGGCAATCCCAATAAGTCGCGGGGTGGATCATCGGGATGAACGCAAATCCTGACATCCAATTCTTCAGCCGTGGGTACAACTTCATCGAGAAAGCGCCTGTAGTTGCTCCGTAATTCATCGCGCCCAATATGCTGATAGGAATCCAATGCCGTCGTTAGACCTGCTAAGTCAAGATGCTCGAATGCACCAGGCATGCCGGCTGTTATAGCCTTCAGCAATACATCGGTTTCTGCGTCAGTCGCGCTCTGAAACCAAGCTGCGGCCTTGTGCCTTATAGCGTCCGGATAGTCTTCCTCTGCGCCGTGACGCTTCAACATGTGAATATCAAACGCTGCCATACGTACAGTATCGAACCTCAGGCACGTCGCACCGGCGGCGGCAGGGGCTGCAAGATCTGTACGGGTCCAATCCAACAGCGGCATGAAATTGTAGCAAATGGTCTTCACACCTTGCGCTGCTAGGTTGGACAGGGATTGTCGATAATTGGCGAAGAGCTTTGTTAAATCTCCTTCGCCTTTTTTAATGCGTTCATGAACCGGCAGGCTTTCAACAACGTCCCAAGAAAAGCCTGCGTTCTCAATCTGAGATTTGCGTTTGGAAATTTCAGCGCAAGACCAAACTTCACCATATGGGATTTCATGAAGCGCTGTTACAATACTGCACGCTCCTGTTTCGGCCACTTCGGCCAAGGAGATAGGGTCAAGGTCTCCAAACCAGCGCCAGGCTTCAATCATAACAGTAGCTCCTCCACAGCACCGCGCGCACCCAAAGCAGAAAGGCGCTCGGCAGAGACCGACAATGGCTCCTGCAGGCGTTCAGCCAGGTAGGCAGAAAAAATTTCATTTATGTTCAACAAAGCCGCTACCCTGTCAGTATGGGTTTCGAAGGACTCGGAAAGGGCACGTAAACGAGTTGCCAATGGGTCACGAACATCAATCTGCTGCCCGTTTTCGTCAGTGCCACTTACGTAACTCATCCATGCGGCCACAGCTAAGTACAGTGCTGGGGATTCTCTGCCCGCTTCTATATTATCTTTCAGGGTCCCGAGTAAGCGCTGTGGAAGTTTCTGGCTACCGTCCATCGCAATCTGCCAGGTTTGGTGTTGAACCCGTGGGTTGGTGTAACGACCAAGCAACGTATCCGCATAGTCGGACAATCTGGCACCCGCTGGAGCCACAACAGTTGGCGAAATCTCGGACCATAGTTTTTGAACATAAGCGACAAACTCTGGGTCGGCCATCGTGTCTGCAATCGTTTTGTGACCGGCGAGATAGCCAATATAGGCCAGTGCCGAATGTGTGCCGTTTAGCATCCTCAGCTTCATGTGTTCATGCGCGGTTACGTCGGCCACCATTTCAACCCCGGCTGAGGCTAGGTCCGGCCGCGCATTGCCCACAAAGTTGTCCTCGACAACCCACTGGGCAAATTCTTCGTGCATAACTGGAGCTGCATCTTGCCGTCCGATCAGTTTGGCCAAACGCGCAATATCCATTTCTGTCGTGGCAGGTGTGATCCGATCTACCATGGTTGACGGAAAACGTCCTTGCTCAGCTATCCAGTCGGCCAATAGCGGATCAATTTGGTTAGCGAACTCAAGCACCAAACCTCGCACTAGTTTTCCATTTTCCGGCAGGTTGTCGCAGGACAACACAGTAAACGGAGGATTCCCCGCCTCTCGGCGCTTTTGTAATGCCCGCACAAGAAACCCGATTGTTGACGATGGTAATTCATACCTCAGATCATGCTGGATATCAGGGTGGTTTGCATTCAACTTCCCCGTGGCCGGAGAATGACAATACCCTTTTTCGGTTACTGTTAATGACACTATTTTGACGCACGGATCCGACATCAAATCCAAAACAGCGTTGGGATCCTCCAGTGCGACGAGAACGTCATTGAGCACCTCAATGGTGTCAGTAGTTTCCTTTTCCACGCCAAGTTTCACAGAAGTGTATGCCCAACCCTGGGGAGCCAATGCATCGCGCGTTTTTGGACTTTTCAGAGAGACACCTACAATGCCCCAATCACCTCCGGATGACGACATAGAACTGGCAATAAAAGTCGCGCCGAAAGCCCGAAAAAAAGCCCCTATACCAAGATGGACGATGCCCGTTGCCGGTCGGGGGCTATTACTGCGGGTTAGACGGTCGTAGGGCATTTAGCATCTCCATAATAACCTTTGTAACGACAGGGTGGTTCAATGTTGTTAAAAATTAGCCAGCTTGACTCAGTGAAACATGTCCTTCTCCTAGCCCAACTGTGAAGGTGCAAAACTTCCAAGCACAGTCGGCCGCCAATGCGTTCTTCAAGCATTTTGCCCATCTTTTGAATGGCGCTTACAGAATGCTGCTACGAAGGTTTAGACATGTTTCCCTCCCAGGAAAGAGGCTCGTTAGAGCCGGTACGCTTGCTTCGCAAGCCGGTAAGTAAGGTCGTACGCGACTTCAGTTGCCTCTTCTTCGCCTAATCGCCCAGTTGCGACGAGTTGAGCGAGAAATGAGCAATCAACCCGACGCGCCACATCGTGGCGGGCGGGGATAGAACATAAAGCTCGGGTATCATCGTTGAATCCGACGGTATTGTAAAAACCGGCGGTTTCAGTCGCCAATTCGCGGAACCGCATCATGCCTTCATAACTGTCGTGGAACCACCATGGCGGCCCCAACTTCAAGGCTGGATACACCCCTGCCAAAGGAGCAAGCTCGCGAGAATAGGACGTCTCATCTAGTGTAAATAAGATTACAGTAAGGTCAGAGCGGTCTCCAACTGCGTTAAGGAGTGGCCTGAGCGCGGAAACGTAATCAGTTGGCCTTGGAATATCATGGCCCATATCACGGCCAAACAATCTGGTTATGTCCTTTGAGTGGTTGCGTACCGAACCGGGATGAATTTGAAGGACCAAGCCATCATCAAGACTCATACGAGCCATTTCAGTTAGCATTTGGCCGCGAAACATATCCGCTTCATCAGGAGTGCACTTCCCTTGCAACGCTTTGTAAAAGAGCGCCGAGGCAATATCTTTTGACAAATCTTCCGTGCGGGCGGTTGCGTGCCCATGATCAGTGGAAGTCGCGCCAAATGTCTTAAAAAAGGCACGACGCACACGATGTGCTGCCAGATAACCCGCCCATGTCGTAGTGTCTTCGCCGGTCAGTTCACCCAACTTAGCCACATTATCACTAAAACCATCAAATTCCGGGTCAACAACTGCATCCGGACGATAGGCCGTTATCACATTGCCGCCCCATCCGCTTTCTCGGATCATTTTGTGCCAAGCCAAGTCATCCAAGGGGCTTTCGGTGGTCGCCAGAGCTTCGATGTTAAATCGATCAAATAGTGCGCGAGGCCTAAATTCCTCTCGCTCAAGGCAATCCGCAATCTGATCATAAATTGAATCGGCAGTCTCTGCTGACAGGTGCTCAGTAATTCCGAACACCTCTTGAAATGCGTGCTCGACCCAAATTCGAGAAGGGGTGCCCCGAAAAAGGTAAAAATTTTCCGCAAACAAACGCCAAATGTTGCGTGGGTTTACTTCTGTGTGTTCTCCGTCAACACGAGAAATACCTAAAGCCTCCAGCGGAACACCTTGAGAATGCAACATGCGAAAAACATAATGATCGGGAACAACGAACAGTTCAGCGGGATTGCGAAAAGGCTGGTTCTCTGCGAACCAGCGCGGGTCTGTATGCCCATGTGGACTAACGATCGGTAGGTTCTTAACGCTTTCAAAGAGCCCTTTAGCTATTTTACGTACAGCGGGATCTGTCGGGAACAGCCTATTTTCGTCGAGCAGTGTCATCATTATTCCTAAATGATTCTCAGTAGCCCATGTGATTGGGCTCTTAGACATCTAATATTCTAGCCAATGGTTTTTTTGTCAACTAATATTCTAGTTGGCGAGAACGACTGAAATCGTGTTAGACTTCCCCAGCAAGTGTGCGGGGACGAATATCAATGAGTACAAAGGTGCTGAATGCCAAAATGCAATCCCTACCAACGTTAAAGCAAGTTACGACACCCTCGGTATCGGACCAGGTTTTTGAGGTCCTGCAACAACGCATCCTTTCGCTTGAACTTCCACCGCGCACTAAAATTTCCGAGGCCGCAGTCGCGGATCAAATGGGTGTTTCGCGGCAGCCAGTTCGAGATGCCTTTAAGAGACTGGCAAAGTTGGGCTTTCTGGATATTCTCCCACAGCGCCGCACGACAATTAGTTTGATATCTGAAGAAGCCGTTCTACGCGCGAGGTTCATTCGTTCCGCACTCGAAGTTCAGACAATTCGAGAAGCTTGCAAAAAATTGAACCCGTCTGACATGGCTGCCATTGCCAAAATGCTTAATGAACAAAAAGCAGCAATTGCAGTTGGGGACATAAATAGGTTTCATCAGCTCGACGAAGCATTCCACAAGAAAATTTGCGATGGGTCGGAGCTTGGATATGTCTGGGATGTCATTCTCGATTGTAAGGCACACATGGACAGGGTTCGAATGCTGTCACTGAATTCTGGATCGCAACAACAATCCCTGAACGAGCACTTGCAAATTTTCGCCGCCCTGAAGCAAAAAGATCCAGACTTGGCGGCAGATGCAATGGCAAAACATCTAGACGGTATCTTGGCTCACATAAGTACACTCAAAGCCCAAAACCACGATTGGTTCACAAGTGATTTGTAGTGCCCGTTCATCGGACGCAAAAGCGAGGGCGATGTGCGCCCACGTATCTTATATCGAAATCGAAGTTTCTCGCCATTGTTCCGAAAATCATGAGTGGTTTGAAGAAGAATGATAAAAAATATTGTATGCGTTGGCGAATGTATGATCGAGCTTTCACCATTAAACTCTAATCAAACATATCAGCGCGGGTTTTCTGGTGACACATTCAACACTGCTTAGTACTTACGTCGATTAGCGGCAAAGAACTGGGAAATTTCCTATTTGACCGCGATAGGTGATGACACAATTTTGCAGGAATTCCTTAAATTTATGAAGGCCTAGGAAATAGGAACAACATTCGTTGAAACAAAGTCAAACCGGACTCTTGGCCTCTATATGATCCATTTAGATGGAGGAGAACGCAGCTTTACGTATTGACGTGGTGAAAGCGCGGCCCGAAATCTTGCAGATAGCATTGAGCGATTGGAAAAATCTCTTCTTAATGCAGATCTTATATATTTTTCTGGAATTACTGCCGCGATTGTAGGTGAGATCGGGCGCCTCAACTTGTTCCGGGCCTTAGAAGCCGCAAAGTCTCGCGGCCAAACAATCGTTTTTGATCCAAACTTACGCCCGCGACTATGGCCGAGCATTACAGAGATGGTGGATCAGATAACTAAGTTTGCTGAATTGGCTGACATTGTTTTACCTTCATTTGAAGATGAAGCAGCTTACTTCTACGACACTACGCCGGCCGAAACCGTAAAGCGTTATGTGAACTGCGATGCAAATATTGTAGTCTTCAAAAACTCTACAAACGAGATTGTTGCTGTCCACGGTGAATCGAGGACACAGATGCAACCAAAGAAAATCGCACTGCCAATTGATACCACAGCCGCCGGTGACAGCTTTAATGCCGGGTTTTTAGCGATGTGGATATACGGAGCTTCCCTAAGCGACTCGATCGCCTTCGGCGCAAGCGTTTCAGCGAAGGTTGTTTCTGGGCGTGGTGCTCTCGTCCAACTTCCTTCGGACTTAACCAGTAAATTGAAAAATGCCCCGGAAAAATCACAAAGATAGGTGAGATACTCTCCAAAAGCTGGACAATACGGGCGTGATTTAAGCTACTCATTGTGACCTTGGCCTACCCGCCTTAACCGGGTTTCTTCTGATAGTGCTGCACCAGAAACTCCGGCAATGTGTTGGTCAACGCGTGGGTCTGTCGGGTCGTTAACGAAGTTCCAGCAACGCTTTCGCAAACAAAGGATAGGCCGCGCCGATGATCTCGTCCTGAATCCCCGCGCGGGCCGCCGCAACGGTAACTTTGTTATGGGCGGCTCTGTTTAAATCAGGTGGTAGTAATTTGGCATATTCGTCGCATAGCCGCCGGAAAACTTCTTGGTTTTGGGTGAATGGTCCGGTCAGGACAATATGTTGCGGCGCCAACACCAGCGCCAGATTTCGCAGCGTTACGGCCATTTGGCGTATCGCCACATTCAGAGTATCGATATCAAAATGCTCGGTCTCATTCAGAAATCTCTCGAAGTCCCATTCATCTGAAGGTACATCCGGGTATTTTTCCTTAAGTTTTGGCCACAGCGCCCACAAAGCCGCCTGCGTTTCCAGGCAATTATGCAATCCGCACCGGCAGAGTTCCACGGTTTCACTATGCACATACGAATGTCCAACCTCTCCAACTCCCCCCTTATCACTGGTCAGAATGGCACCATTCAAAGAGCAGGAAACACCAATTCCGTGCCCCCAGTGAATAAGCACTAAATTTTTGTCAGACGGTTTGGCCAAACGGGCAATCCGCGCACGCAATTCACAATTCAGATTCTTGTTCAATATAACATTCAGGCCGGTTTTTTCCATGATCTCAGATAACTCGATGTTCCAGGCTTTTTTCCATCGGGAAAGCGAAAAAATCCACTTTTTGTTCTGCTCGTCAACAACGCCAGGCAGCGAAAATGAAATCCCGACAATATCAGTGTTTTCCGGGGCTTCTGAACGTATGTCATTGATCATACCTAAGAAAAATTCGCTCAGCCGCTCGTCACCATTCTCGGTCAGTTGGGTGTCCTGAATTTCCCTTACCTGGCTGAATAAAATATTTCCGCCAAGATCAACCAGTGCCGCGTGAAATGACTGCGAAATCACATAGAATACGATGACCCCCAAACGTGAAACCACTGGCCGCAGCAGGATTTCTGGGCGACCCTTCGGATAGGGCGGCCTGGGCCGGGCCTCCTCGACCAGACCACGATCGATCAGCTGCAAAACCAGCGCCGATACCGTTCCGGGGCGCAGTTCAAAATCTTGCGCAAGCTGTTTGCGGGTCACATTATTCAGCTTGCAGATTTCCATGAAAATACGACCCTGGCGGCCGGTTACGGCATGCGGATCGCTGGACATGAATTGCTCCGAATAAGAGCTGAACATAGGGATGATCGGAGGGTTTGTATATTTTTGCATTTTGTCTGACCGCCTTTATTCTGGGTAAACCGTCAAATGAGTAAAGAGAAATATATAAACAGTTCTTGCCTTTAATTACATTAATGTTTTAAAAATGCTAACTAAACATAGTTTAAACAATTGGACAACCAATGCAGATTGATATTTCTCCCACCAGCATAGAGGCTGGTCAGCGCGCCGCCAATCAGGGCGCTGAAGCCATTCGGGACGCAATCCGAACGCGCGGCAAGGCCGCTGTAATTCTGGCGACAGGTGCCAGTCAGTTTGATGTACTAGACGCTCTGGTTCAACAAACTGACATCGAATGGTCAATGGTTACCATCTTCCATCTGGATGAATACGTCGGCATCGACGCCACACATTCGGCCAGCTTCGTGCGCTATCTGAAAGAGCGGTTTCTGGACCGTGTTTCCCGCGTCAGAGATTTTGTGTCTATCGACGGTGGCGCCGCTGATATCGACCTGGAAATTGGTCGGGTCTCCGACGCAATAGATCTTGTTTCAATCGATGTGGCTTTTGTAGGGGTCGGTGAAAATGGCCATTTGGCATTTAATGACCCACCGGCAGATTTTGACACACATGCCCCTTTTATGCGCGTAAAACTTGATGAAAAATGCCGAATGCAGCAAGCAAATGAAGGTTGGTTCCCATCCTTCAGCGACGTTCCCTTGCATGCAATATCGATGAGTATTCATCAGATTATGAAAAGTGCGACGATCATTTGTACAGTGCCGAATATGCGCAAATCTGATGCGGTGAAATCTGTACTGGAGGGAGAGATCAGCAATATGTGCCCCGCCTCAATTCTGCAGTCACATGGCGAAACATACTTTTATCTCGATAAGGCCGCGGCATCAAAATTGCGAAGTGAGCTGGCAGGTTGACAGCACCTCTTACCATCTCCGGGCTTTCCGTTGCGCCGCGTCGAAGTGAAGTCCACGAGGTCTATTCTGGCAAACCCGGACAAATCACCAAATGCGAGACGGCTGAGGATGGCATTGTCACCCGGCTTCAATCCGGCGAAACACCCGCCAACGATCCGGGAGATGAGTTCACCACACCCGGACTAATCGACATACAAGTCAACGGGTTCGCCGGTGTTGATTTCAACAAGCCGGGGCTGACGGCCAGTCAGATGGATCATGCGCTTGGCCATCTTGCGGCCAGCGGGGTTGGCTGCGTTTTGCCAACGCTGATAACCGCCCCGGAAAAAGACCTTATCAACCGCCTCGAGGCGTTGGACCGGGCAGTCTCGGACAGTGTTCTGGGACCACTCATGGTGCCCGGCTATCACATCGAGGGCCCGTTCCTATCGCCGAAAGAAGGCTGTTCGGGGGCTCACCCCGCAAGCGCTATGCGCCCGGCATCAAGAGCGCTTGTGATGGACCTCCAGGCTGTGTCATCGCGCCCTGTACTGATCCTTACCGTCGCGCCAGAGCAGGAAGGAGTCATTGACTTGATCCCGTTCCTAACCGAGCGAGGGATCACTTGCGCCATCGGCCATACTTCGGCCTCACGATCCGACATTCGAGCGGCGATCGTGGCCGGGGCAACCCTTTCAACACATCTGGGCAACGGAATGCCGCATATCCTGGACAAGAATGAAAACCCGCTGTTCAGCCAGCTTGGCGAGGATGCGCTGACCGCCAGCTTCATCGTCGATGGCATTCACATTCATCCGCAAAATCTGCAAACCTATTTTCGCGCCAAAACACTGGTCCGTTCAATCATCGTAACAGATGCGGTTTCCGCTGCGGGAAAAGACATGCCACCAGGTTTCTACAGTATTGGCGATGAAAAGATTGAGCGCCAGGAAGATGGCACGGTTCGGATACCCGGTTCAAAATATCTGGCCGGTTCGTCTGTGACAATGGATCAGATGGTTCGAAATTTGATGCGATGGTATGATTTTTCACTGGACGATATCCTGCTGGTAGCGCGCAAAAATCCGGCACTGGCCGTCAAAGGGCTCGCCAGCGATCTTACCGTTGGAGCGCCCGCTAATCTGGTGCGTTGGCACTGTCAGGACGACGAACTGTACGTCCGGGAAACCTTTGTCGGACCCTGGACCATCAAACCGCACCCGTAACTGCCCCACCACATGCAAGCCGAGCATCATCACAAAAAGCCAACCGGAGTCAGCTTTCGGTGGAAATCAATTCTTCCGCCAGATGGCACCGGACAAAATGCCCCGGCCTGATTTCTTCAAGCCCTGGCATGGTAGATTTGCAAACCTCCGTGGCATGCGGACAGCGGGTATGAAAATAGCAGCCGGTCGGCGGATTGGCTGGGCTGGGAACTTCGCCCTGCAGTGGAACCATAGCCGCCTTTTGGCGCGGATCAGCCTCTGGCACAGCCCTCATCAGTGCCGACGTATAGGGATGCATCGGTCTGTCAAACAGCGCTTCGCTCGGCGCCAGTTCGACAATTTTTCCCAGATACATCACGATCACCCGATCACAAAAATGCTTCACAACACTCAGATCATGGGCCACGAACAAATACGTCAGATTCAGATCCCGCTGCAGTCGAAGCATCAGGTTCAGAACCTGCGCCTGTACCGATACGTCAAGCGCCGACACCGGTTCATCCGCCACCACAAGTCTTGGATTCAGCGCCAGCGCTCGGGCAATCACGATGCGTTGGCGCTGGCCGCCGCTGAAAGCATGTGGAAAGCGCTGCATGTATTCCGGCCTCAGTCCAACCAATTGCAGCAATTCGGCAACCCGTTTGGTGCGTTCCTCACGGTTTTTCATGCCACCAATCACTAGTAGCGGCTCGCCAATAATGTCGAATATGTTCATCCGGGAATTGAGCGATGCATAGGGGTCCTGAAAAATCATCTGGATATCGCGGCGCAGCGGAAACATTTCGCGGTGAGACAATGTTGCAATATCCACCGTGCCGCTATCCGACGAGTTGAACAGGATTTCGCCTTTGGTCGGGTCCAGCGCTCGCATGATGCAGCGCGCGGTTGTGGTCTTACCGCAGCCACTTTCGCCAACCAAACCGAGGGTTTCGCCTGCAAATATTGAAAAGCAGACATCATCGACAGCACGCACCTGGCCGATAACTTTACGACGCAAACCTTTGCTTCGTATTGGAAAGAATTTGGTCAAGCCTTTGACGTCCAACAACACATCGGCCTTCTCAGTGTTGGGTGCATTGGACATCAGGTGACCTCCTGGTTTTCAGGATAAAGGAAACAACTCACCGAATGTTGTGCACTGATCCGGCTCAGGTCGGGCGGATTTTTGTCGCATGTTCCAGCAATGAAATCTTTGCAGCGCGGATAGAACGGGCAGCCGGGTGGGCGATTGAACGGATTTGGAAGTGATCCGCCAATAGTTGATAATTCCTCTTTGGATACCGTATGTATGGTTGGGATCGATGCAAGCAGAGCCTTGGTGTAAGGATGGCAGGTGTTGTGGAAAATATCGTCGACCGGTCCCTGCTCCACGACTTTCCCCAGATACATCACCACAACATAGTCGGCAATCTGGGCGATAACCCCCAGATCATGGGTGATGAAGATCATCGCCAGATCTTGCATGGTCTGCAGATCGCGTAAAAGCCCGAGTATCTGCGCCTGTGTCGTTACATCAATCGCGGTGGTCGGCTCATCCGCGATCAGCACGCGCGGGTCACACATCAGCGCCATAGCGATCATCACCCGCTGCCGCAATCCGCCGCTCAATTGCCAGGAATAGACATCCATGCGATCCTCCGGATCCGGCACACCCACTTGCCGCATGCGCTCAATGGCGATTTTTTCCGCTTCCTTTTTGCTGATCTTCCGATGCAGGCGAACCGCTTCGACCAACTGGTTTCCAATCGTGTGAACCGGGCTGAGGGCCGCCATTGGCTCTTGCGGAATCAGGGCGATTTCATTGCCTCTGATATCACGCATTTCCTTGCCGCGATCATCGAAGCTGCGCAAATCAACCATTTCGCCATTGGGTGAACTGCGAAACAGGATCTCACCGGCAACGACTTTTCCGGGCTTTTGCACAATTCCCAGAATAGACTTGATGGTCACACTTTTTCCGCAGCCGCTTTCGCCAACGATACCGACGACTTGACCGCGATCAACGTCGAACGAAACACCGGCAACGGCCTTGGCTGTACCCTCGTCCATGACAAATTCGGTCTTCAGGTCTCTGACCGACAAGATTGTATTTTTATTCACCAAACGCTCCGATCTGCGGGAATGGTCGTCAATGATACGGGTCGGCAGCATCACGCAAACCGTCACCCAGAATATTAAGTGTAATAACCGTTACGATGACCGCAACACCCGGCAACAACAACCACGGCGCCAGCGCAACAGATTGCAGGTTCGATGCCTCTTGCAGCAGCACTCCCCAACTGATCGCCGGCGGGCGCAGGCCGAGTCCAAGGAAACTCAAAAAAGTCTCGTTAATGATCATCACCGGAATGGCAAGCGTCACTGCCGCGATGATATGACTGCTCATAGTCGGAAACATGTGACGAAAGACAACGCGCATCTGGCCGCAGCCAGACATTTTTGCGGCGATCACAAAATCTTCTTCCCGCAGCACAAGGAAGCGGCCGCGCACCTCCCGGGCCAGACCGGTCCATGTTAACAGAGCAAGTATCGTGGTAATTGCAATGTAACCCTGGATAACCGACCAGTCGCGCGGCAATGACGCCGACAAAGCGAGCCAAATCGGGATCGGTGGAATTGATTGCAACAATTCAATTAGTCGCTGGATTACCATATCCAAAATACCACCAAAATACCCCGATATACCTCCAAGAAATATCCCAATTACCGTCGACAGGAATACCGCCAGCAACCCAATCGACAGCGAAACCTGAGTGCCATACAAAACTCTTGACCATTGGTCGCGCCCTAACCGATCCGTACCGATCAGATGAATTGGTTTGTCGGTATCGGGATTCACCAGAGCCAACAGGTGAATGTTGCTTTTGAACAGACCCAGAACTTGCCATTCATAGCCCCTGCCAAACAGCTTTAGCCTGACTTTTTGGTTCTCGTCGGTCACCCATTCCATTTTCAGGGTTCTCTGATTGCGCTTGCCCACCACCGCGTAAGAAAATAGCGCCGGACCGTCATCCCAGAAATGAATACTTTGTGGCGGAATGAAAGACCCCCTTGTTTCGCTTTCATTTGGGTCCTGAGTGCTGAAAAAACCCGGAAAAATTGCGATGATAACTATCAGAATAACGATGAAACCCGAATAGAAGGCCAGCCGGTGTTTTTTGAAACGCCACCACACCAGCTGCCAGTTCGGTGCCACGGAAACGGCATCATCAAAATCGACCATCTCGACTTCGGAACCTTCAACTGCTGATCCCATGTTACGATTCCTCCATACGGATACGCGGATCGAGCCAGGCCAGCAAAATATCGGACAGCAATGTGCCAATTACCGCCAGTCCAAAATAGGTCAACACGATAGTCCCCGCCAAAAACATATCCTGAGAAATCAGCGACCGCAAAAGCAGCGGGCCGATTGTTGGCAGGTTCAGGACCGTTGCCACAATAAGACTGCCAGAGAATATTAGTGGTAAATACCAGCCCAGACTGGAGACCAGCGGGTTCAGCGCCAGACGCACCGGGTATTTCAGAACCAGCCGCCATTCAGACATACCTTTGGCGCGCGCCATTTCCATGTAGGGTTTGTTCAGCTCATCCAGAAGATTAGCCCGTAGAATCCGGGCCAGACGCGCGGTTCCGTCCAATCCAAGGATGATCATTGGTAGCCAGATATGTTTGCTGAGATCGACAGCTCTGGCCCAGCTCCAGCTTTCGTTGGCAAATTCTGGCGAGAACAGGCCGGTTATTGTAATCCCGAACTTTGAAAACGCGAACCACATCAGGATCAGCGCTGTCATGAAAGTCGGCGTGGCAACCCCAACGTAGTTGATTACGGTAAAAAAGTAGTCGAAAAACGAGTATTGCCGGGTGGCGGATAATATCCCGATCGGCAAGGCAATGGCAAAGGTGAACAGCAGCGTCGCGAGGCCCAGCACAACAGTCAGCAGTAAACGTTGGCCGATCAGTTCAGAAATCGGTTTCTGAAAATCAAGCGATATGCCCAGATCACCATGCAGCATCCGCCATACCCATTTGAAATATTGGGCATATGCTGGCTGATCCAGACCATATAGTTGGCGTAAAGCGTCAATCTGCAACTGGTCCATCGACGATCCAGACGCAGCCAGTTCAGCAACATAGCTGGTCACAAAATCACCCGGCGGGGCCTGTATCAGAATAAACGCAAGCACTGAAAACACAAACATCAGCAACGGAAGCATCATCAGACGTTTGAGGATGAATACCAGCATCAGACGATCCCCCTCCAAGGTAGTTTAGCCCGGAGTATTTGCGACTCCCGCATAAAAATCAAATTTTTTGGGTGGTTTGGTTCGGGGCCGGCAGCATCGTTGTCGTAAACGATGTGCCGGCCCGCTTGTTTTTAACCGATTACTAGTCGGTAAAGAAGAACTGCTCAGGACGAGTGTTCCCAGGCGTGCGGAGCGGCCAGTCGTTGCCTGCCACTTCGGCCACGTTCCGCAGTTTTGAGTTCACAACCACAACACCCTGCACCATCGGCGTCAGGCCAACGGTCCCGATTTCCCAGACATTATCGGCCCAGATCCGAAACAACTCTTGCGCCAGCTCGATCTGCCGATCACGTCCCGACAGTTTGCCTTCGTCAATGATGTCCATAATCCGCTGTAGTTCCGCGGGTGGCGCCATGCCTTCCGCCCCGTTTGATTTTATCCACTGAGGAACCAGCGGCGCCAGTGTCAGACTCGGGTTGCTGCGTGGGTCAAATTTTGGTTGCCCGGAGAATGGAAATCCAGTGGTATCTTCATTCCAAATTTCAACCTGCAGATCGTTTGATACCCGCATCGCGAAATGCGGTGTCCGTTCACGAAGCTCGATATGCGCACGCACACCAACCTCGGCCCAGTCTTCAACCACAAGCTGGCCAATGTCCGCCCAACTTGCAAAAGCCGGCACAACACCCACCTCAATATCCAAGCGATCGCCATTAGGCAGTAAACGGAACCCGTCACCGTCGCGTTCGCTCAACCCGATACCATCAAGTAAACCGTTGGCAATGTCTGTGTCCAACTGGGTGTATTTGAACGCATATTCATCGCCGGGGTAGTACGGATGGAACGGTGCAGGCACGCCCTGCCGGGCTTCGCCGATGCCGAGGAAAGCCAGTTCCTTGATTGCGTCACGGTCAATCGAGTGTGACAGTGCAATCCGGAAATCTTTTTCCCGCAGTATCTCGCCGATGGCTTCGTCATTTGTGTAGGTCTGATTAAACATGAGCACAGCGTCAGAGCCACCAAATGTCGGGTAGGTAATAACCTTGTAGCCGCCTTTGTCAGAGTTTTCCATCAGAACAGGGAAATTGCTCATCGCCAAATGCCGGCCCTGCATGTCAATTTGCCCGCCAACGGCTGCAAGGTTAAGAGTTTCCTTGTCAGCAAAAAACTTGAAAGTGACACTGTCAATATAAGGCAGCTGGTTACCATCGGAATCCACAGCAAAATAGTAAGGATTGCGCTCGATAGTAAATGTCTCGTCAGCGACGGTGCTGCCGTTCAGGGGCACCCAGGCTGCAGTGCCGGGGCGGTTGCCGCTCAGATGCGGCAGTGCCTCAACCGAGAACAATTGCGTCCAGACATCAAAGCCAGAGTCACTCACTTTAGCGTTCAGATCGTTCTCACTCGCAAAATCCGGGTGGAACTGCTTCAGATAATGCGCCGGTGCAAAAACCAGATTGTTGATCGACTTGTCAGCCCCATCCTGCCCGGCCAGAGCCAACAGGAAAGCCGTATTTGGCTGACCAAAAGTCCAGCGAACAGATGTGTCGCTGAGCTTTTCAACTTTGGCGACAGAACCATCGGAGTTTTGCATCCAAAGTGGAGTCGAGGGTGTCAGTTCAGAATTACCCAGAATCGAATTGTACCAGAACATAATGTCATCAGCGGTTAAAGGCTCACCATCAGACCATTTCATCCCCTCACGCAGCAAAACCGTCCACTCAGAGAAATCGTCGTTGGATTCCCAACCCTTGGCGATGTGCGGAATGACCTGTCCGCCGTCAGGGGCGTGCCGCACCAACGCATCATAAACAACGCGTGTGTAGTTGTTGTGATCCGAGGGTCCCAGAAAACCACGCCGCAAAGTGCCGCCGTAACTGCCGATAGCATCGGTCACGTCTTGGGTAAGAGGTTCTGACGGAAGGCGTTCATCTACCGGTGGCAATGCCCCCGATTTCACCGCTTCATCAAACATCGGTGCGCCTTCAAAAGCGTATGCCGCACTGAATGTACCCAAACTGATGCCCAGAGCCAGCGTCGTCAAACCAGCCCCTCTTGCGTTTTGTTTTAGCCAGACTTTCATATTTCACTCCCTATCTAGATTCAAGACCCCACACACCTACTGGCGCTCAGCGCTCTATTGCCGTCGTCGTTAAACTTAGCTGGTGTATATCCAGCCCATATCAAATTGTCTCATTAAAACACTGGAGTTAGTTTCGCGGACTGTCAATAAAAACATTTCCTGTAACTAAAGCGCGTTTGCATCCCGCATTTACTCATTGTCTGAACCAAATCTAGTTGAGTGGTTTCAGCAAGTTGTGATTCAATTGAATTAATACGATTCAAAGGGGATCTCCCTTGCATCGCGCTCGGGGTAGCATTGAACCAAGTCACGCCAGGTCGCGATGTAGGTCGAGCGGCGCCCTGCTGACAGGCTGTACCGGGCACTGTCAGAGGAAAACCCTGAATACTTGAAGCGATGTGGAAACGCTTGGTCCGATCCGAAAAAAAGACTGCATTGACGTTTACTTTCAAGCCAGTTCTTGAAAACATCCCTACTGACCAGATTGGTATTCTAAACAAACTAGCCGACGCCAGTCTGAAGGGTTCGTAAATATTGAGTTATTGGCGAGGAGTAAGGCGCATACAAAGCAAGGTTTAAAATGTCTCGAAAATTTGGAATCGGAATTATCGGTGTCGGCATGGCAGTGCGACCACATATGTTGTCATTGCAGGATTTGGCAGGCGAAATCGAAGTGTGCGGAGTTTATGCGCGTACCCGTGCCACACGGGAGGCATTCGCTTTGGAAACAGGTTTTCCAGCGGCAGACAGCATTGATGCACTGCTTTCCAACCCGAACCTCGATGCAATATTGCTTTTAACTCCGGCAAATGCGCGGGTAGAAATCGTGCGTAGTGTAGCTGCAGCAGGCAAACATATTTTGATGGAAAAACCTGCTGGCCGAACCACCCAAGATGCAGAAGAAATCGTAGCCATTTGCGATGATGCAGGTGTCAAACTTGGAGTGGTATTTCAAAATCGGTTCAGAGCAGCGTCACTTACGATGAAGGATTTGTTGGACAGTGGAAAGCTCGGCGAATTGGCGTTGGCTTTTTTAGTCGTTCCATGGTGGCGAGGTCAGGGATATTACGACGAACGCGGTCGAGGAACCTTGGAGCGCGACGGTGGAGGTGTGATGATAACGCAGGCAGTACATTCAATGGATTTGATGTTGTCATTGACCGGTCCCGTGGCCGAAGTCGCTGCGATCGTGGGCACAACTTGTTTGCACAATATGGAAACTGAGGATTTCGTTGGAGCAGGATTGAAATTTGCGAGTGGTGCACTTGGATCGTTGATGGCGACGGTCAATTGTTTCCCCGGAGAGCAAGAATTCATGGTGTTCAACTGCACAAAAGGCTCTGCAAAACTAGCGGGTGG
>Ga0115008_10000429_pt1 | contig 30968 bp, 15 predicted proteins | sample FraStrMetagenome_FD_87164 | JGI IMG/M metagenome (GOLD analysis project Ga0115008, IMG submission 87164) | Marine eukaryotic phytoplankton communities from Arctic Ocean - Fram Strait ARC3M Metagenome | ecosystem: Environmental > Aquatic > Marine > Oceanic | place: Fram Strait | collected... | reverse complement strand
GTACTCTCGTAAATCCGTTAACTTCGAAATACATCTCATAATATATTACCCGGTAATACATGTACACGTGTACCGGTATATTTTATTTTATATTTTTTTAAACTGTATGCTTTTATTTTACCGGGTATTAACTTCTACTCTTGTACCAGGTATAAATTACTTTGTAGTTACAACTCATCCTCTTCATCAGTTACAGGTTCGGAAGAGGCGATCCCTGTACTTACGAGTATGTGCCTAAGGTTTTTGGTCTTTGGTCCATGAAAGCATAAATAATGATGATCGCCATCCACGACCGACGACGTTTAAAGTTCGCGTATTATATTTGGTACAAATTGTGGTGCGGGGTGCGCAACGATCATTGAAATGCTCAAATATAACTCCATCATTATTGTTGTTGGGTTGAAGATATTCAGGAACAGTGCGACTGATAGCGAACTAACGACATCATCATGGGCAAGAAATCAGGATATGCCGTTCCATGGGTAGAAAAATATCGCCCCGCAAAACTCGCAGACGTAGTTGGTAATGAGGAGACGCTCATACGCTTGCAGGCAATTGCGGAGGATGGAAATATGCCCAATTTAATTCTTTGTGGTCCGCCTGGTACTGGTAAAACTACTAGTGTTCACGCTTTGGCACATCAGTTGCTGGGGGATTCATACGGGGTAGGCGTGTTGGAATTAAATGCATCTGATTCGAGGGGTATTGATGTAGTTCGAAATCGCATTAAAGGATTCGCTATGAATAAAGTGAGTTTACCGGCAGGGAGGCATAAAATTGTTATATTGGATGAGGCAGATAGCATGACGGGCTCAGCTCAGCAAGCACTACGCCGAACAATGGAGATTTATTCGAATACTACTAGATTTGCACTTGCATGTAATATCTCTACGAAAATTATTGAACCGATCCAATCTCGTGCTGCCATCTTGAGATACAGTCGACTCAGTGATGTTCAAGTCCTAACAAGGATAAAGCATGTTTGTTCAGCCGAAGAAGTGTCTTATGCCAATGATGGTTTAGAAGCAATTATATTTACTGCCGAGGGAGACATGCGAAACGCTTTGAATAACCTGCAAGCTACTAGTAGTGGTTTTGGGCATATAAACCAAGCAAACGTGTTCAAAGTGTGTGATCAACCACATCCAACCATTATACGAGGAATAATTGATTCATGTATAAAAGGAGATGCTCCCGATGCGTGCGACAAAATGAAATCATTGTGGTCAACCGGTTACAGTGCAAGTGACATTATCGGAACTTTATTCAAGGTTACGAGAGCATACACAGAAATTTCGGAAGCTTTGAAACTTGAATATCTTCGAGAAATTGGTTTTACTCATATGAGAATTGCTGAAGGAATAACAACATTACTCCAATTATTGGGTTTGGTATCGCGGTTGAGTTTGAAATTTGAGCATCAGGCGATTCCACAAAATTAACCGCTTGTCTGTTAACACAGCATTTAACGGTTACAAACTCGCCTTTTGTTCTCACATGTTTTGATGACTGTGGCTACAGTACACTTCAAATACAAAGTGGAAGTGTAGTTAAGGCGCTTCTTTCAAAGGAACAGCTGATGTATTAGAAAAGATCTTTTTATCTCTATGTACCGGTACTTCGGTACTGTAAGTATTATTGGTATAAGATACATTAACGTTTTACAAGAGATTTAGTTCAGGACACGCTCTAAAAAATTACAAATTTCATACATGTATATGCCTACGAGTAAAAGCACTGAGTCAATATTTTTATTCAATTCAGTATCCCCACCAGCCACGATACCAACAATATAGGGTCGGCAAAAGAAGTGAAGAACAAAGAATACAATGCATCAACGCCTTACAATAAAACCAAAACTAAAAACAAAATGAACACAAAAGCAAATTACATTTTCCAGAGAATAGCTCTAAGTGCATTTTTAATTGTGCACGTATGCAACGGACTATCCTCCATCTCTTCTTCGTCGTCGTCTGCGGCATCCATCATTCAGGAAGTACGTGCGGTATACGATAAGCTGGAGTCGAGGCCCGCCGCGCGGCTGAAATATTCGGACACAATAAAGTTTTCTTTTGAACCTGGAAACACATTTCATGATGATGGGTTCGATACTTATGATGATGATGATGATGATGATGATGATGATGTGGCATGGCGTAAACGAGTATTTAAACGTGTTCGCAATTCATATAGTGGGACGAAACCTATAGCGATATATTTCCCTGGTTTGGATTGCACTGGAATTAGCGCCGAGGGTCAGTTCCATGACTTAGCTAACACCTACGAATTATGGCGAATGACTGTAGACAATTGTGACACTAGTACTTCCTTCACGGATTTAGTCGGGACCGCTGTCCAGTTCATTAACGATCTTGTTGAGGGCGGTGATCGAAAGGTAACAATCATCGGCGAAAGTTTCGGGGGGTTAGTTGCACCTGCAGTTACTTTGCGCAGTCAAACGATGGTCTCAGGTTTAGTAATGGTCAATCCAGCTACTTCCTTCGACGACACGATGTGGTCAACTGTTGGCCCTCTTCTAACGTCGTTACAGTATTTGAGTAATAGTGATGACGAAAGTAACTTTCCTACACCCTACTCTGTGTTAGGTGGGATTGCACTTTCGTTGACCGTTCCTGACTTCAATCAATTGGTACGTAGTAATTTTCTTTCTTGTATTTATTAACTCATTTATCTCAAAGCATATAATTATTGCGCAAGTAGCAACAAATCATCGGGCTTATAACTAGTATTTCTGTGTCAAATTTTGATGACGCAAGCAATGTTTTGAGATCATTAAGTGATGGTTTTGGTATTCTTGAGGAACGATTACCTGCAGAGACGCTCAAGTTTAGATTGTCTCAGTGGCTTCCCGCTGGCTCGCAATTTGTAAACCAACGCTTAGACCAGATAAGAGTTCCGACACTAGTCGTCGCAGGGTCTGACGATAACATGCTTCCAAGCAAAAGTGAGGGCGCAAGACTGTCAAAGAATATCAAAAACTGTACCGTGAAGGATGTTCGTGGGTCAGGTCACTTTGTCTTGGACTCGCGCGTAAACTTAACACAAGTAATCCTTGAATCACCGTTAAGGCCTATTCCTAAAGAAAAGTATGATCCTATAGTCGACTGGAAGGAACCTACTGAGGAACAAATTCAAGAAACAATTGAGAATCAGATCCAAATTCAAAGGGATTTAACCAGTCCTATATTTTTTTCTACTTCTGAGAACGACAAAATTGCGAAAGGTCTCGCCTATGTCCCTGGGAGAGAGGATAGGCCATTGTTATTTGTTGCCAATCATCAGTTTGGTACGGCATTTTAATTTGATTTTGTGTCATAGGAAGGTCGTTCGATTACTTATTTATTTGTGTTGTGTTGTAGGTGGGCAAGACCTTGGATTAATTATTTCGCAACTATTGGAGGACAGGAAACTACCTGTGCGTGGGCTAGCTCATCCAATAATATTCGGCGCGGCCACCACTAGACCCCAAGAAGATTTAAATAACTCTGCTGCACAAGGAGGGATGGGTGACTCTGGAACTCAGTCGACTTTTGAGAAGTTTGGAGCTGTTATGGTAACTCCAAAAAATTATTATCGGCTTATGGAGACAAGACAGGCTGCATTGCTCTTTCCGGGTGGCGTGAGAGAGGTTTTTCATGGAAAGGACGAAGCTTACAAATTGTTGTGGCCTGAGAAAACCGATTTTGTTCGAACTGCTGCGAAGTTTAATGCAACAATTGTCCCTCTATGTGCCATTGGTTCGGCGGACAGGTAAGCACGATACGAAACTTTGTTATCATGTACGTGTTACTCATTTACCATTATCATTTAGTGTCAACATTTATGTGGACGCTCCAGACATGTTGAAACTACCTTTCGGGCTTGGTGAGAGAATAGCAAACTCAAGTTCTGCTGTCGGTGCAGCTCGTTTCGATCAAGGAAACGAAGAAGAGCTTTTTGCAGTTCCATTCGCTCTACCCAAACCTCTTCCCGCGAGGCATTATTTCTTATTTTGTAAACCTTTTTCAACAAGTGACATAGACTATCGTGATAAACAATCGTGCGATCAACTATACGTTGACATTCAAAAACGTATGGAAACGGGTTTCGACAACTTGCTTCATACTCGAGAGTCGGACCCTTTTGCTGACAGTTTAAAACGCCTCACGTACGAAAAGATTAGTGGTAAGAAAGCAACCAGTTTTGGAATTGATTCATTACAAAATAGTAAAACATAGAAGTTATCTAGAGAAGAATTATTTTAAAAAATATGTGTCCAGAAAGACTCTCTGCGAAAGCAACATGTTCAGCATCCCTTATTCAAATGTACATAGTTCCATCTTCCACGCGCCAACAGATTACTTTACGTAGTGGCATCTCATACAATAAATCAGCGTTACGACTTACGCGTTAGCGTCTGTTCTATCATTTACTGATAATGAAGCAAATTCGCAATTCATGATATCTTTGTTGCTGTTGTAAAGAAGAGAGAGCGGTTCGGATTCATTTTGAAGAAAAGCATGGGCTACAATCGCTTTTCTGTTATCTTGTCATTCTTGCTAGAAAATGGAAAATGTAAGGATTTATATTTTTGCCAACACAGTGTCCACAAATACAAGAGTAGAAGTTAACAAAATAAAAGCATACAGATTAAACAAATTTAGGTGCTCCAATCTTCTTGAGCAATACATTCGCCATTACTTCTGTATTTTGTATTCATAATCCAAAACATGTGATGAAAGTATTTCTTATACAAAAATACTTTACTTTTTGAACAGTTTCGAAGTTAAACGAAAAGAAATAGATAGAAAATTTCATGCATGTTATCATTCGATGATATTTCACAACTTCTCCTAGGGGTTGAGTTTTATTCGACTTAAAACTTTCGAAGACAAAGCCCGCACACAAATAATCTCCTGTCCGAACCAAAAGCTATGTTTTCATTTTGAAAACTCTACATTCTCTTCATATACCTGCTGCTTTCTTCTGGAGAATTTCCTTCTCTTCATCATCTTGCGAGTGGTCCCTCTCGGCTTTCTTGCCTTCACCTTCATTTGTATCAAGAGGATCTTCCAGATCCGACTTTTTCTCACTCACATTCCCACTTTCACTTCCAAAAAACTTCTGAAATGTTGATTTTGCAGCTTTTGCTATCTTACCGGATATACCACCTCCACAAGCACGTGTTTCCTCATCGAATTCACGAAGCAGTTCTTCCTGTCTTGAATTCACATTTTTAGGAATTTCAAGTTTCAGATGAACAATATGATTCCCTTTTGCACCATTACCATGCAATCTTTCAATTCCCTTTCCTCTCATAACTAGTTTCGCATCCGGCTGGCAACCCTTCGGAATCTTCATTTCGACGATACCATTAAGTGCCCTCACGTCAACCGTGCCGCCCAAGACAGCCTGGACAAAGCTTATGGGGGCCTCTGTGTGCACATCGAAACCGTCTCTCTGAAAATAATCATCATCTCCAACAATTATTTGAACCAATAAATCCCCTCTAGGAGCTCCAGGATCACCCTCTGCTCCTTGACCTTTCATACGGAGATTCATACCCGTATCCACACCAGGAGGGGTTTCGACGGTTACCTCTCTGTCTTTTAAAACCTGTTGTCCATTCTCGACGATGTTGTATCTAAGCTTCAAATCTTTACTTGATCCAAAAACAGCCTCTTGAAACGTAAGATTCGTTCTCATTTGCAAATCCGAACCTCTTCGTGGACCCCGTGGTCGTCTTCGTCCTCCTTGATCGCCAAAGAAGGCCTGGAAGATATCTTCCATGTCTACCTCGTTCATACCGGGACCACCACCAGACGAATGAAAATGAAAGTTACCACCCCCAGGACCACCCCCAAAATCAAACCCAGCAAATCCTTCTCCAAAACCCTGTCCAGCACCAGCTTGGAAATTCGGATCTACTCCAGCATGTCCATACGAATCATACAATTCTTTCTGCTTCGGATCCGATAACACCTCATATGCAGCTGTAGCTTCCTTAAATTTATCCGCGGCCTCAGGGTTATCCTTATTGCGATCTGGATGATATTCCTTTGCAAGTTTAAAGTATGCTTTTTTAATTTCACCTTTATCCGCACCTTTAGAAACACCCAACACTTCATAAAAATCTCTCTTCCCGCCACTTGAAAATTGCCGAACTTTCATCTGGCCAAACTGCCTTGCCGAATCATATTGATACCACAGAGGCGAGCGGGCATCATTTACTTCCGTCGAGCATGACGATGATGAAGTAGAAGAAGAGGAAGAAGTTTGTCCTGCAATGGCAACCAATGTCCTACGAGAACAATCGTAAGTTCGTTGGTGCACGACCCGTTTCGATGCCGACAATAAAATGGACGATGATGAAGTGCGTATTATGGACGATATCGTAGATCCTGTCATGGTCACCACCTGATTCACTGATTCGAGAAAATAAGAGTGAGAGAGAAAACGAGAGCGAATTTGCAACGACGGAGACTAGCAACACCAATGTGAGTGACGAGATGAGAAATTCATCGAAACTGGACACATACGAGTAGATCTACACACATGAGACAATCATAATCCTAAATCATAACCGGTGATGAAAAAGAGAGAGATGAAACAGGAAAAGAGAGTTCTGTGGAACTGTGACGGTTTACATTTGAATGGTGCTCTGTGTCTAGACATGCCGACGCACAGTAATACGATTCATTATGTATGTTATAAACAATTAATGTGCATTCCACTCCAGAGTTTTATTTTTTCGTGATGTTCCTTCTCACCGCGACATGCGGTATGCGGTGTACATGTATTACAAGTACATATGTACATGTATACGAGGTTTAGCGTGATGAGTGATGACTCCTTTCGGTAGGAGAGCCCTACCGAATCTCATCACCCATTTTTAGCTCCCATTTTTACAGCCCCTCTCTCACATCTCTCACACACATCACACATGAACACATGAACACATCACACATGAACCTAAAATTGAGAAAAATCTTGAAACTTTCTAAGATTTACCACATTATTTATTGCTGACGCCGTGGCATACCTAAAAAGATTTCGATTGGTAGAACAATAAAAATCGCAGATGGCCGAGACATCTTCTGTGATACATGCAATAGGAGGAATTCGAGCAAGGATCACGTCCGGTAACATAATATTTGCTGGATTCATAAACTATCTGGTATTGTTCTTCATCGTTGTTGGGAGTTTATTTCTTTCGAGTGTTGAATCGTTCGGGCTTTATCGCAGCGGTGCGAGAAGATATTATCCACACCAAACAAGTTCCAGTCTTCAAATGGGTAAGTATGATTCCTTTTGGTGAACTCACTGTTCCCTTTCACGAAAGTTATGAGAAATAGTTCATTATTTGTTCGTTTACCATTACTCGTACTTTTGTTCAACAGGACTGCTCAAAGTAGGCGTGCCCCAGTCATGGGATAAGTCTAAGCCAAATCTAAGATATATTCGCAGAGCTGGAGTACGGCAATTTATTTCAACGTACAATCGGGTGAAGGATCTTAAAGGTGATGAACTTCTTTGGGGTGATGAAGTCGAATATGGTATTTTTTTGTTGGATCCCGAAAATAAGAAAATTCGTATTTCGCTTAGAGCAAAAGAGATTATGGATGAATTAAATGCACGAGAAAGAGATCACTCGCATCGCACTGAGGGTGCTAATTGGGTACCGGAATATGGAGCATGGATGGTCGAAGCAACACCAAATCGCCCTTACTCTGGCTATAGCAACGACTTGTTGCGTTTAGAACGGAATATGAGGCTCCGCAGAAGAAGGTTGATGTTGGCTTTGAAAGAAAACGAAATTGCTCCGACAGTTAGCACGTTTCCGCTTTTGGGTGCTCAAGGAAATGAAGGATCTGTTCCGCCATCCCAAGTGGGTGGGCCTGTGACTGAATCTGAATATATTAGCGACAGTATCATCAACCCCCACCCGCGTTTTGGTACTTTATCTAAAAATATTAGACGACGCCGAGGAGAGAAAGTCAATATACGTGTCCCTCTTTTTCGTGATAAAAATACTCCAGAATTTAATGGCCTTATCACAGCCCTAGATAATGAAGGTTGCTGTGGAGGGAACTCTTTACAACTCTGGAGGTACGGGAAGGGAGACAATTCAATGGCAAAGTACGGACGCGAATTTGTCGTCGTCGGCTGCTCCACAAAAGATGGCACCGATGAACCAACAGAAGATGAAAAAATATGCAAATGGCAAGTCAATGTCAACGTGGACGGTTGCAAAGGACTTTTTTACCGTTCTGCTCCAAATGAAATCGTACCTGATGCAGACTGGCCAAGAAATGGTGATATTGTTTCAGGCTATGTTATTCCAGATCAACCAGGTATGTTTTTTTAATTAACTGAATGGAAGAATAAGCTAACCAAAACAATTTTAGGTTGGGTAAGACTTCAAAATGGTTATTATCTACCAATGCACAGTGAAGACAAGCAGATAAAATTCCTGCACCGAGTATCCACTGAGATTCCATCTACATCGGGAGGAATACCAAGCCAGTACGGTTCGTCGACTCCTTTGTTCAGAAGATCTTTGATCAGGGACGATATTGATGAGTTAAAACTGGACGGCGATTTGGCATTAACAACGACTGCTAAAGAATCCAAAGATATTTCGACTGATTTGAAGGATGATGCGAACATCGAGCTTCTTAATGGCGCTCAAAGTAAGCTTCTAGAACGTGTCTGTCCTTCGATTCATATGGATGCAATGGCTTTTGGTATGGGCTGTTGTTGTCTACAGCTCACATTTCAGAATGAGGACGTTGATGAAAGTAGATTCATATACGATCAACTTGCTGTATTAGCACCAATCATGATGGCGCTCACAGCATCAACTCCAATTTTAAAGGGAAGATTAGCAGATACTGATTGCCGATGGGGAATAATTTGCGAATCGGTTGATGACAGAACTCCAGCCGAAAGAGGCCTTGTTGAGGAAGATGAGAAGCCTGGACTAGCCGGTAAAGGCAAGCGTCGTTTGTATAAGAGTAGATATGATTCCATTAGTACCTATATATACCAGGGATCCTGTGGCGACTCCACCAACCAGGTGCTCAACAAGTACAACGACATACCAGTTCCAATCGATGAGGAAATGTATAAAACTCTCCGAGAATCTGGGATTGATCCGGCATTATCCCAACACATTGCTCATCTTTTCGTGAGAGATCCTCTTGTTGTTTTCGATGGTGCTATCCAAGAAGTTGACGATGAAACGCAAACAGAACATTTTGAAAGCATTCAGAGCACTAACTGGCAAAGTGTTCGCTGGAAGCCACCTCCCCCGAGAGATAGTCCTAATGACCCTCACATTGGTTGGCGAACCGAGTTTCGGAGCATGGAGATGCAAATGACGGACTTTGAAAATGCCGCATTTACCGCTTTTGTTGTTTTGCTAACTAGGGTAATTTTGACTTTTGACCTCAATTTATATATTCCACTTAGTCGAGTCGACGCGAATATGCAAAGAGCACACAGTCGGAACGCCGCAGGGACTGGAAAATTTTTCTTTAGAAGACATCTTGCACCATTAGAGGAAGGAGATGATGGTTTTGGTGTTCAATATGTTTCAATATTTTCGAACGCGATGAACGGAACTGAGACATCTTCTAGCAATAAAGTGACTCATACTGAGAACAAAGTAGGATGCGGTTGCGAAGGTGCGGAAGATATGCTTAGGAAAATAACACCATGTGCTGCAGGCGGAGATGAGGAAAACTCCTTCGAAGAAATGACAATGTCGGAAATCATGGTCACAGGAAAAGGAGATTATTTTCCTGGACTTATCCCTCTTGTTTTCGCTTACTTAGATCATATCAAATGCGATGATATAACGAAAAAACGCCTTACCGACTACCTGAATTTCATTAAAATGAGGGCGGTTGGAAAGGTTGTGACTCCAGCAACGTGGATTAGAAACTTCGTTCGTAGTCACAACGCGTACAAATTCGATTCTGTTGTTAATGAAGAGATTGCGTAAGTTTTCTAATATTTGTTTGACAACTGCGAGCATATTTTTCTAATTTTAATATCGTGTCAAAGATATGATTTGATGGTGGCGTGCAAAGAGATTGGTGAAGGCACTAGAAAAGCCCCTGACCTGTTAGGTGGCATAGTCATGGAGCCTATATCAACAGTTGAAGCTTATGATGTCAAATTAGGATCGAAACGTGCTGCAAACAAACAAATTGCTGATCTTGTGAAGAGATATGTTGGAAGAAGTTTGAAAAATCGATCGAAAAACATCGATTTTGAAATTTAGAGAGATATATTATTTATTATATTATCTATTGTAATCACGTGTGATGCTGTTCGAACAAATATGTATTTAGTGCATTAGTACGAGTTCGATTTAACCTAGATGAAGAGGTAATAAGTTATTACTTCCTATACCTGTTCCACCGGTAGGCGTTATGAAAATGTGTAACAGAAGATTTTCTGAGGAGTTTAAATTCAAGAATCGAATGAGGTTTAGTGCACTGTTGTTCATTGCCCGAATACGTCCTGGGTGAACACGCCTCGATGTCAATGAATGACAATTCCATGCACCATCTCTTGCATTATTAATCTTCTCTACGGTGATCCTCTCATCTGGAAAGTAATGATACTCTTAAACGTATTCATTGGCAGCGGAATAATCCACTCATTCTTTTAACTAAGAGGCGGATTGCACAGTTCCGTCTAATACGTACCAGCTGCTGACGTGAAGAGAGCTTGTTCGTTTAATGGTCGCGTGCTTTTCTTTCTGGATCTACTAGCTTTATTCCTAATGAAGTACCTTAAATAGGTACTGGTAATTAAACTATCCAATATTCATACAATTCACCTTTTGTGAAGTAGAAAAATAGAGCGGCGTCCACTCTCTCGAGTCTAGAGAGACAATTTTTCTTGAGAGAGAGTGAAAAGAAATTTAAATAACCTTAAAAATCGAAAATAGACCAATTTATTGTCCAGAATACGAGAAGTTCGCAATGCTGGCGGAATATATGCGAACTTCGTATGCTACGTGAACTCGTTCGATGATGACATTCTTTACATCTGTGAGAAATGGAGGACCAAGGACAGCCGCAACAAAGCCCACTTCTGTCAACAAACATTTTTTCATTTCTGATAGATAATACCTTTCCTAAACCAATTTGAGCGCACTTCTGCGAAATATATTCCCTTTTCAACATGATGGATCCAATGGCAAATATTGGTCCAGACCCTTCAAGGTCTGGCAGTGATGATACGACAGGAGGAGAAGGAAAGGGGATATTCAATCTCCAAGCACAAAATTTCAATAATAAAAAGATCGATGAAGTTAAAACTTTCATGGGGATCGTTAACGGATGTTTTGCTGGAATTTGTGGCTTTCAGGGTCTGCAGGGTCTGCTTTGTTTTCTCCTGTTGGATTTTATCGTTTCAATTGCAATTCTTGCGAAGATGAATTTTAATTTCAGGAAATATTCAAGAGAAACAGCCTTTTCATTTATTACTGCACATATGCAAAAGAACGGTCTTTCGTTTGCTCTATTTTGGACTCTTTTCTATGGCCTCGTTTATCTTTTCTGATTGGTTCACGTCTTGTTTCGACTGGGATGTTAGCGTTGGTGTTTCTTGTAACCGGAGGGTACACGTCCGTCTGCACGTATACAAACCAAAAATAAGTGACATAAATTATATGTTACAAAATAATTTTACAATGTTAATTGAAAATTTTATTTCATGAAATGCTATCTATGTTGTGAAGGACTCGGTGAAAACTGTAGTTTGGAATCCACCAAAATGCCTCTTCATACATTACTAACTATGACGGACTACATACCTGGTACAAGAGTAGAAGTTAATAAAATAAAAGCATACAGTTTAAAAAAAAATAGTTTCTTTTTTATTCCAAACATAGTCTCTACCTCTCTACCTCTACTCGTACGAGCGTACGCATGTGTATGTGTAAAAGAAGTAATGTAGCTAATGTATTTGTACGCGTTAATATTCTATGGTTTTGACATTGTCCAAAATTCGATCGAACTTCGAAGTTCGAAGTTCGAAGTATCCTGGTAGTTATAATATCAAGAGAGCAAGGTTATCAATCGACCTCGACCTAGTACTATTGAAACTTTAGCATAAGAGAAATTGTGGAAATCTGTGGCACTAGCGATTCCCGTTGTTTTATTCAGAAGACGGAGTTACAAGCAGCAAGAAGCTGGCGTGAAAGAAGCACTTATGGGAAAGGAGAAAAACTACTTTGACGAGAGGAGCTTTGAGAAAAAAATTATTACATTCAATTGAATACCTAATATGGATCGTAATTTTTATCAGATGGAGCACTTGCTCGCTGGCATTTCTGGTGGAGCAGTAAGTACGTTTTTGTTGTATCCACTGGATCTAGTCAAAGTTCGTCTTCAGGTTAAAGAAAACGCCAACTCTGTTTCCGAAAATGGTGTTCATCAAAAGCAAAAGAGTAAAAGCTCTATGATAAGAATGATGCGCGGTATAATACGTCATGAAGGAGTGCAAGGTCTTTATGCAGGCATTACACCTGCAATCGTCGGAAGTTCGGCGAGTTGGGGGGGATATTTTTTTCTCTATGAAGGATTTAAGAGATTGAACAAATCTGGTGATGCCGGTTTATTTCAAATGAATTTATCAATGCAAAATTTTACTGCGGCATGTTGCGCAGGTGCAGTCATGGTAATATTCACAAATCCGCTTTGGCTTGTTAAGACTAGAATGCAGCTTCAAATGAAGAAATACACTGAGTCTACTCTACTTATGCAGAAGCAGCATAACCCTTCAGGTGCACAAGTGAAAGTTAAGGCACCCTATAAAAGTGTAGTGGACGCTTTTCGGACAATTGTTCGAGAGGAAGGCTTTTTGGCATTGTATAAAGGAGCAGGTCCTGCAATGTTGTTGGTTTCTAACGGAGGTGTGCAGGTAAGAAATTTACAATAACCTTTTAGTTTATACAAATTTCCTGACTTTATCCACAATACTGAACGTTTACAATAAAAGTTTGTGGTTTATGAACTTTTGAAATCAAAATTTGGAGAATATGCACGGTCAGAGCACGAAAGTAAGGATAAAAACTATTCGACAGTACAATCTAGGATATATAACTCTGTGGGTTATCTGACCATGGGAGCTGTAAGCAAAGTTATTGCGAGTACAATAACATATCCTTTACAAGTCATAAAGTCGAGGTTACAGCAAAGATCGCAAGGGGTCGAATTACTGGATTCTGGTGAAGTAAAGTTAGTCAAAAGAGAATATGGTAACGCCATTGCTTGTATCCGCCGTACTTGGAAAGTTGAGGGTATTAGGGGATTCTTCAGTGGATGCATCCCCAACGCGTTACGTGTGGCGCCATCTGCAGCGGTTACTTTTGTGACGTATGAAAGTACTCTAGACATTCTCCTAGGGCGGTGACCACGGGAATTGATGATGCATAAGTAGGTGCCATTGCCATCGGCATAGTATGCGATCAACAAAGCAAGAAGGACATTTAAGCGTTTACAAATTTATCCCACTCTACTCTTCAAATCGAATGGGCTTAAAGAGCGGTAAAGAAGCACTTGATGCAAGTTAAATCCATTGATGTGTAATATTAGGTGAAACATTATTTTGCGAGTGGTGTCTTCAAGTGGCACCGCAAATCATTCTTCTACGAGTAGATAAGATGACATCGCCCACGAACAGCGTTTGAACTCAATTACATTTTCGGAAAAGTTGGATTTTAAAAAATGGAAGGTGTTACCAGGCATTCGTTGGAAATCCGATCAAAGTGTGATAGGCGGATTTCAGTTTACTCAATTTTTATTTGTTTGCCAATGGCTTTTTCGAAACTGAAAGTTTTCTTCGCTACCCGAAATTTTAGGCTCGCGCCAATTTTCATTATTCATGACAGAATCTTCAAAACGAGTCTTTTGCTTTGAAATTTGTCTTTTCGCAATCCCCAGTTCATGTTTGATTTGATCCGACTGGGCCTTTATCATATTCAGTTCACCGGTCTGTGCTTGAAGTTGCCGTGTCTTCTCCTTTACGGCGTTTTTCAAAACGTTCAATTGGATTTTATCATCTCCCATATTGTCTGAGCATCTTCGTTCTAGCGTAATTTTTAATTTTTCGTTTTGTTGTTGTTGTTCCAGACAAAGAACATCTTTCTGCATGATTAATTCATTTTTTTGCAATAAGCGCTTCTGCAAAGACCCAACCTTATGGATCAACTCAAAAGAGGAAGGGTCTCTACCTTCAAGTCTGCGCCATCTATGAACGTTGAGGGGATTTTCCAGCTCTTCCGATAGTATTTTTATTTTTGTCTTTTCTTCAAATAATTCTTTTTGTTTCCGAAGCAACTCAAGTTGAAGCTCTTCTATATTTGCTTTCCCGCTTGCTGATAAGTTAAGCTTGTGCATCGTATCCTTTAACTTGAGTTTAAGAATCTTGATATCATTAATCCTCTCTCGATATTGTGCCTCTCCACGTTTTAACATGTCACTCTGGATCTTTACTTTTTCACATAATAGTGCATTCGTATCCCGACTTCGAATGAGCTGCGTACCGAGAACATCTCGTTCGTTTTGAAGTTTTTCGTTATCGTGTCGACTTTTGCGCGCATTATCATCCATACTCGTTATCATTGATGCCATTTTTTTTATCTCTGAATTTTGCTTGTTAATCGTGTCGTCATTTGTTTCGAGAATCTCACGAACTCTTGACGCATCTTTTTGATATTTTTCCGCGTGTGCTTGATCATTTTTATGACCATAGCACGCCTTGACATAGGCTGAGTCCTTAACAATAATCTCATCTTTGAGTTGTTCTATTTCTGTCATCAAAACATTATTTCGAGCCTGTAATTGTTCCACTTCAGCAGCGCTTTCATTCAGGTGCTTCAAAGTTCTATTCCTATTGTTCTTTATCTTGTCATGCTCTTGTTTCTGAGATTTGAATTTTTTTTGCCATTCTTGGATTATTCTCTTAAATTCGTTCACTTGATTGGTTTTCGCTTTAACTTCATCCAGCACAAGGTCGATTTGCCGTTTTAGAGATGTTATTTCCATCATCAGCCTCTTTTTTTCGTGTTCAACATCACCGACTTCTGTCGATAGCATCGTCTTTTGATCATTAATTGCTTTAACTTCTCGTTCCAATGATTTTATCTCGTAACTTTTTTGAGACACTTGCGCGTCAGCATCATTAAGCTTTTGTTCCGATTTTTGTAGTCGTCCTTGATTTACGCTACGTTCTTGTACAAGCGTCCTAACGTCTATCCTCATTTGCTCATCACATCGCTTCAAACGGTCTACTTCCTTATGCAAAAGTTTATTTTCTTCACAAGTAAGATCCATAGATTGCTTTTGATCATAAATCAACCGTTGATAACGAAGTGCATTAGTCCTGTCTCGATCTAATTTCTTTTGAAGCTGTAATGTTTCCAATGTCAATCGATCAACTTTATTGCTTTGCCTCTTTTCACAATTATGAGACTCATACAAACTGTCCAATATCGTCTTATTTTCAAGTTTTAAGTCACTATTCTTCGTCGTCATCATTTGTAACTTTTTTTCGAGACATAAATATCGCTGCTTTTCTTCCTCATATAATTGCGTAACTTTCCGTACTTGTGAGCTCTGATTTTTCAAGAGATCTTTCAACGTAGTTGCTTCTTCTTTTGTTTTTTGGTGCTCCGCTCGTTCTTTGTTAAGTGTATCTTGAATACTACATAGCTCAGAATGGACGCATTCTCTCCTTTTCTTTTCACGTTGTGTATCTTCAGATTTCTGGGAGGACAAATGTTCCAAAGAGGTATTTTTGTTCTGAAGTATATGCACCCGTTGTATAAGGTCATCGTTTTCCTTTTCGTGGCAACGTTTCTGCTTATCCAAATCGTCGACAATGAGCTGCTGATTGACAAGCTTATTCTGTAATTCACAAATATTGTCCTTTAGCTCGGCAATGATAGTTTCCTTATCAATAATAATATTTTTCGAATCAACTATTTCCGATTTAATTTCGCCCAGTGAGGTTTTAAGTTCTGATATAGTCGACACCGATTTTCGATCTCTTTCGTTTGTTTTTTCGAGGTTATCCCAAGCATTTTCACTTTCTCTCTTTATGACCCTAATATTATTCTGATAATTCGAATTAGCTATTGCTAGTGAATTACAAGTTTCTGTACTGAACTTTAGCTCAACCCTCAAATCATCGTTGCTTTTCCTCAACGTAGCATTTTCTTCTTTACTTTCGTTCAACCATTTGAAAAGCCTTTCATAATGAATTTTCAATGATTTCACTTCTAAATCACTAGCCCTGTCAAACACTGATAGGGCTTGACGATATTCTTTTTCATCGATTACCCAAGACGAACAAGAAGCAATGTCATCATTAGTTTCAATCGTCCTTCCTGCATATTCACAATCCATATCACCGTCCATATCACTGTTCTCACTCAGATTTTTCAGCTTTGATTAATTAATTTGGACACAGAAAGAATCATCGTAGAATATTTCAATATCCTTATTTTAAAAATATGTAGAATTCTTGCAATATTACAAGAACTTGAAGCAGAGGAAAGTTTTTTCAATCGATGGTCAATTTATATGTATTATATCTAGATATAGATATACAAATTTCGCTATCAGATGTGCTCTTCAATCCTATCGATGCAACAGGCGATCAAAAGGTTCAAAATTTCAAAAACTACAAAAAATCGCTCATTAAAACACCTAAAGTTAAGTTTTGATTATGAAGCATCTTTTCTTTTGTATCGATTGGGACATCCTCTGTCGAATAACCACCGAAGTTTGAAGATTTCCAAATTATCGTTTGAAGTTCATTGCCCTGTTTAGGTAGTTATTTTAGATCTGAAGACGCTGGTCAATTGATTTTACGTATTTCAAGTCAATTAAGCGCTTTGTACATCAACTGAACGATGGTAAGTGAAAGAAATTCTGTTAGCTTCATATGATGAAGTAGAAATATCTTCATTTTGAGTCTTGTATCCAAAAGCAACGTCCATCAGAAATGAAATGGTATCAGCCAGCCTGTATCGGGGACCGCCCTTCAAAGCGTTCGGGTCATACTCTTACTGCTGCAAAAAACTCTTTTGTTTACCTGATCGGTGGCTGCGTACATACGGGGAAAACGCTTCATCGATCGGAGAATGCTCTTACAAATGATGTTTACAAAGGCGACTTCAGTTCCGAATCTGAGGCTTTTTGGACTAAAATCGAAAGCACAGAGGAGAACGATTCGCCGATTGGTCGATGGCAGCACACTTCAACGTACATCAATAACGAAGAGATTCTCGTGTTCGGTGGATTTGGAAATTCGAAAAGTACCTCTCATTTAAACGACACATGGATATTCGACATTAAAACTGAGAAATGGAAGCGTGTAAGTTTACCGAAAGGTAAACACTTCATTCCTGACCCTAGAGGATCCCATAGTGCTTCTTTGTTAGAAAATAAGGTTTATGTATTTGGTGGATATGGAGGATACGGGTATAGCCGAAGGGACTTCAACGATCTTAATATCCTGGATATCAATTCATGGACATGGACTAAAGTAGATACGTCTTCTTGCCCTTCTCCTCGGTCTGGGCACCAATCAATAGTGATGGATGGAAAGCTTTTTGTGTTAGGTGGATGGAGTGCATCAGAACAATTTAGTGATGTTCATTGTTTGAACCTCGATACAATGAGCTGGGATAGAATAGATGATATTTGTGGGAGCTCATGGGGACTATCACGTTGGAACTTCACTGCCATACCCGTCAAAGCTGTGCCTAAATCAAAAGCCATCATTTTTGGAGGGAATTCTGGAGAGTTTGGCTCCAATAGTCTTCAAGGTCATTTTCTTAACGATCTTATTGTTTTGGAAAACTCAAACGACATCTTTTCATGGACCAAGCCCACAGTTGTTGGCACGAAACCCATTCCAAGAGCTAGCACGCAAATGGTTTATCAGCCTGAAACGAGTCGCCTTATACTGTTTGGAGGATGGGCAAAAAAATGGCTCGATGACATTCATGCATGCAAAGTCGACGAAGTTGTCGGCCCCCCATATTTCATTTCAAGTGTCCATGCCTTAGAATGGAATTCGGCAATCGGTCCTATTACTGGCAATACTCCAATGCTTATTAGAGGAAAAGGATTTTTATCTTCTCCAGGGGACAAGGCAACAATTAGATTAGCAACTTTGAATGGATTTGTAGAAGTCGATGGTCAAGTGGATAACGACGAAGAAGTGAGCTTCTGTACGCCCGCACATGATGACAGTAAAAACCTAGAAACTGAGATAAGAATCAAGTTAGGGTCAAAATCATTCACCAACTCAACTGCATTATTTACATATTTTTCGGTATCTGATTGTAGTCAATCAGTTGCTTTTGGACCTGGACTATTACAGGGCAACTGTCCAGGAGCTAAGACTATATTTATCATTCAAGCACGAGATTCAAATGGATTTAACAGGACATGTGGTATGGACAAATATCAAGTCATTATTAAAAGCTGTGGCACCAAGGACGACGTAAATGATATACCTACTTCTATCACCGATCATAACGATGGAACATACGCTATTTCTTTTGTTTTACCGCACGTTGGAATGTTTCAGGTGCGTATAATTTTCCAGGGAACCTTCACTGGAAAAGCGGGCGAAATTCGAGGATCGCCGTTCATGACAACGGCGGTAGAAGAAGCCCAAGCTTGTGCAAACTTAATGAATGGCCCATCCATGATAAATGATATCAAATCTACTATAGTTATGATGAGGCAGTTTTGCTCTACTACGAAGAAAGGGCTGGAGAAGACATTGAAAGATGACGATTTGAAAGGGCTAATTATAATAAAGGGTCATATAACGAAGGTAAATGAGAAAAAAGACGACTTCTTACTTTTGATTGACAAGAATAAGTCAGCACTATCGTATCTGAAAACTAGAATGAAAATTCCAAATATTGATAAAGATATTAAAGATCTTGAAAAAGTTATTTCAGCATGGAAAGAAGTTAAACAATTATCAAGTGACACAATCAAGCGAATATCATCCATTGGCGCGATTTGGCGTGAGAGGGTGAAAGGAAGAATTGAAAACTATGAAATTGCTCTTTGTAAGAAAGAAGAGGATTTTAGGAAAATGGCTTTTTGGATGAACACAAATTCCAAAGGTGAAAAAATGGATAAAAAAAGTGCAATGAAGTCTATTGAAGACGCCCAGAGAGTAGTACGCAGTGAAGGTTTATGCCTGGGAGAGAATTCGCATTTGTGCAAAACTTTGGAATTGGATGGAAACATTGATAACAGTACTTCTATCGTAGATCGAATGACAAATCATTTACATGAAGCAGTTACCATGTGGAATATAAACGGAGAAATCAAAGAAAATATTGAGACATGTTGCAGAGGATTGTGGAGTGACGTTGATTGTGATGACCTTGAGACCCTTGGGAAAAAGCTATTCAAGTCTGTGAAATCCGTGGATGCTTCTGTTCGTTGGAGCGATGCCTTCAAATCATTAGAGAAGAGCAGCAAAAATTTTATGACTGTAATCCCCCTTGTTTTACTCCTCAAAGATAAATGCATGCGACGAAGACACTGGGAGATGTTGATTAAAGCAACAGGTGGAGCTATATCAATTCCATGTGAGGAATCTTCAACCCTTCTAGGAGATGTTCTTTCGCTCAATCTTCACCAATACGTCAATGAAGTCGAAGAAATATGCGATCAGGCGTCAAAAGAGGAGAAAATGGAAAAGATTTTGAATCAAATTTTTCAACGTTGGTCCTCAATAGAATTTACAATGACCCCATTTAAGCAGATCGATGGCGAAAATATACCCTTACTCTCTATTACCGAAGAAGACTTTGAGGCTCTTGAAAACGATCAGCTACTAATACAAGGTATGCTTGCCTCTAGATTCTTACCTCAGTTTGAGAATGAAGTAAAGCAATGGAATAGGAGTTTGAATAACGTCAACGAAACCCTCCTACTAACTTCAGAAATTCAACGAACATGGTCGTATCTTGAGCCCCTATTTATGCATTCGGATGAAGTTAAGAAGGAGCTTCCTGAAGATGCAACTAGGTTTGCAGATATTGATATCAACGTCCGAAAATGTCTCGTAAATGCATATGAAATCCGGAACGTAAACAAAGCATTCAATGTTGCTGGACTTTTTAAAAAACTCGAAGGGATGCAGCATTTGCTTGAATTATGCAAAAAAAGCTTGGCAGACTTCTTAGATGGGAGACGACGCCAATTTCCTCGTTATTACTTTGTCAGTGAAGCGGATCTTCTTGACATACTTTCAAATGGCAGTACACCGGAGAAAATTTTGCAACACATCCCAAAAGTATACCTATCCACGAAAACATTTACCTTCGGAGCTAAGAAATCGTCAACTGGAAGGCCAATTGCGACAGATTTTGTCGCTGGGGTAGGAGACGAAGTTTGTTCATTTGAACCGCCTGTCTCTTTGGAAGGAAAAGTTGAGATATACATGCAGACTGTCCTCGATACTCAAAAGCGCTCTATTTTTGAAACTGTGAAACGCAGTCTAGCACGATATCCTACAATGGATCGTCCAAATTGGTTATTGACGAAAGATCCGAAAAATGGACGACCTCTTGATCCAGCTCAGACGACATTGCTTGTGCTCGGAATAAACTATGTTGAAGAGGTTGAACAAGCATTTTGTGAGATTTCATCTGGAAATATAAATGCATTGGATGTGTACAATCGTAAACAAAAAGAGCAGCTTAATGATCTCATTCGATTGACACAAACAAATCTTTCAAAGGGAGATAGAACACGCGTTATGGTCAGCATCACTATGGACGCCCATGGACGAGACATCGTACAAAAAATGATTCGAAATAAAGTTGATTCAGTGGACAGTTTTATGTGGCAATCTCAGCTCAAGCATAAATTTAGAGTTTCGCCAGCTCATGCTCGTTATTTATACCGAGACCCAGAACTAAGGGGAGCGAATAAAGAACGAGCAGAAATTGCTATTTGTGATGCCATTCTGCCTTACGATTATGAATATCTCGGAAACGGTCCACGACTAGTAATAACCCCTTTGACGGATAGGATTTACGTCACTGCAACTCAAGCTCTTAACTTAAAAATGGGTTGCGCCCCTGCTGGTCCAGCAGGAACTGGAAAGACTGAGACGACAAAAGATCTTGCAAACGCATTGGCCAAATTAATATACGTCATTAATTGTAAGTGCTGCAATTCTTTAGTACACAAATGATTTAACCGTTCTAACTTTTCTTTTTAGGTTCACCCGAGATGGATTATAAAGGCCTAGGGAATATTTTCAAAGGAGTTGCCTCAAGCGGAGCATGGGTCTGTTTCGATGAATTCAATCGTTTGATACCTGAAGTATTGTCAGTTTGTACAGTTCAGTTTAAATCTGTTTGTGATGGTATTGCGGCAGATTCAAAACAAATCCGAGTAGAAGGAGACGAAATTAGACTTGATCCGACCTGCGGTGCATTTATTACTATGAATCCAGGCTATTTGGGTAGATCCGAGCTTCCAGAGGGACTTAAGGCGTTATTTCGCCCCATGACCGTAATGGTCCCTGACCTGACTTTGATATGTGAAAACATGCTCATGGCAGAAGGTTTTGTAACAGCGAAAGAATTAGCGTCAAAATTTTACTGCCTTTATTCATTGCTCAAAGCCCTCCTTTCCGCCCAACTGCACTACGACTGGGGTCTTCGAGCAATTAAGTCAGTTCTTGTTGTTGCTGGAGGTTTCAAACGAGCAGAACCAGATCTTCCAGAAGATGCCCTTCTTATGCGAGCTTTACGAGATTTCAACACACCTAAAATTGTTCGTGAGGATGAAGTCGTATTCTTTGGACTTCTTGGTGATCTATTTCCAAACATAGACCCGCCTCGAAAGCGAGACGAGGAATTAGAAGGATACGTTATCCAAGCATGCGAAAATTTAGGCAACGACCCAGATGAAAACTTCTGCCTCAAAGTTGTACAAACAGAAGAGTTACTAAATATTCGCCACTGTGTATTTATAATGGGTCCTGCTGGTGCTGGAAAGTCGCAATGTTGGCGAACATTGAAGATGGCAAGAGATTTAAGAAGTCCGGAAATGCCCACTAAGGTTGTTGACTTAAACCCAAAGTCAGTGAAGACTGAGGAACTTTATGGTTACATAAGTCTAGCAACTCGTGAATGGAAAGATGGTCTGCTATCAAATATAATGAGAAGCCTTTCAAGTGCTCGAGACGAAAAACCAAAATGGATTATGTTGGACGGCGACCTAGACGCAAATTGGATCGAATCTATGAACTCGGTCATGGATGATAATAGAATACTAACGCTAGCATCGAACGAACGCATTCCCCTATTGAATCATATGCGAATGATATTTGAAATTCGTGACTTGAAGCACGCATCTCCTGCAACTGTGTCCAGAGCAGGCATACTTTACATATCTACCGATGATGGTACGCAGTGGCGTTCATTGATCAAGAGTTGGCTTAAATTGCAATCATTCGAAGAAGACATTCTTTTAACGTTGAAAGCATGCTTTGATAAGTATATCGACGAAGCTTTAGTATGGCTTTCAATAAATTCTTCCCCTATTGTTCCAATAGAAGATGTTAACCGCGTCAATATCCTCCTTTGGATGCTAGCTGGAGTACTTGACAAAAGTAAAGGAGACTCTTCCACAGCAGTAGAAGCAGCGTTTGTATACTGCGCAGTGTGGGCACTCGGCTCTCCATTAAGCGGTAAGTCGCCTTATTAGAAAAATTTCTCATAAGATATCGATCTTACAATTTCTTTTCTAACACAATCAACTGCTTCTTAAACTAAGTATCTGATGATGGAACCGACTTCAGAAAGTTATTCAGTGAGTGGTGGCGTTCTAAGTGGGGCGATATTAAATTTCCAGCAAGAGAAACAGTCTTTGATTACTGGTTTGACCGCGAAGAAACGTCATTTGCTTCCTGGACTAAATCACCCTATTTCTATTCTGTTGACTTTAATAGTAGGAGCATGTCCATGAACCAAGTGACAGTACCGACACCAGAAACGTGTTCTGTTGCATACTGGATGAACTTGTTAGTAAATATGAGGAAGCCTGTCATGCTTGCGGGCCCTGCTGGAACAGGAAAAACTCAACTTATCAATGGAATGCTCAGCAACTTCGACTCAAATATCACAATGAGCTCAACTATCAACTTCAATTTCTACACTACCTCTGGAGTCTTAAACTCGACGATGGCCCTACCTCTAGAAAAGAAGACAGGAAGCAACTTTGCTCCACCAGGAACAGCAAAACTCATTTACTTTGTTGATGATTTAAACCTTCCTGAGGTAGATGCATACAATACGCAATCTGCAATAGCCCATTTACGTCAGCATATGGAATATGAGCATTGCTATGATCTTCAAAAGATGACATTGAAAAATATATCAAATACGCAAGTAGTATCGTGCATGAATCCAACTGCTGGCTGCTTTTTCATAAATCCTCGACTTCAGAGATGGTTTGCAACATTTGCCATTGGCCTTCCGGGCCCAACATCATTGCTTACTATCTATCAAACTTTTCTTGATGGTCACCTGAAAAATTTCAACGAAAACCTTCAAGAACAAAGCAATAATCTCATCAAGGCTGCCCTCGGGTTACATAGCCTTGTTTCTTCTACGTTTCGGAAGACAGCATCAAACTTTCATTATGAATTCAATATCAGGCATATCAGTAATGTTTTCCAGGGTCTCCTTATTTCCTCTCCTGAACAATTCAACTCCATTGACAAATTTATTCTACTCTGGTTACACGAAAGCGAACGCGTTTACGGCGACAGACTTGTTAGTTTCAGCGATTTATCAAAATATAATACTCTCGCTCAAAATCAATGTAAAAAGATTTTCCCATCGTTTCAAACAGCAAAATTTTATGCACACGAGAACGCTGAGCCTTTAGTATTTTGTCACTTTGCCGATTCAATCGAAAATCCAATCTATGACCAAGTAAGAAGCTTCAATAAAATGAATAATTTACTTGAAGGAGCTTTGCAGGATTACAACGAAACAAATGCTACAATGGATCTGGTCCTTTTCGAGGATGCAATGAAGCATGTCGCTAGAGTGGTACGCGTGATTCGCAACGAAGGCGGTCATGCTTTACTAGTGGGAGTTGGAGGAAGTGGAAAGCAAAGCCTTGCTCGATTAGCAGCCTATATTTGTGGCTTTGTTACTACGCAAATAGTTATTAGTAGCACATATTCTGTTAACGACTTAAAAGAAGATTTGAAACTTATGTACAACAAAGCTGGCGTGAGAGGCGAAGGAGTTTTATTTCTACTAACTGACTCACAAATCACAAATGAAAGATTTCTCATTTACATCAATGATTTACTTTCAAGTGGAGATATCCCGGATTTATTTGCAACAGACGAAGTTGATGCTATTGTATCCGCTTTAGCTAGCAAGGTCAAGGTAGCTGGATTGATACCAGATCGAGCTAATTGTTGGAGTTATTTCCTCAATGAAATTAGGAAGAATCTGCATGTCTGCCTTTGTTTCTCACCAGTTGGAGACAACTTTCGAAATAGATCCAGGAAATTTCCAGCCCTTGTAAATTGTACAGTAATTGATGTATTCCAACCGTGGCCACGAGAAGCCTTGTACAGTGTTGGTCAACGATTTTTAAATAAAGTCGATCTCGGGAATTCTAAGGCGAGAAAGGTAGTAGAGAGTTTTTTACCCTTTTCGTTTGATGAGATGAAGAAAACATCGAAAGAATATGCAAAAAAAGAAAGACGTCATGTATACGTTACGCCCAAATCATTTCTAGAGCTACTTAAACTATATAGTTCTCTACTTGAAAAGAAGAGAAATGAAACAAATTCCGCAATTGAGCGCCTTGATAATGGTTTATCGAAGTTACGTGAGACTTCGGAAAGTGTTTCTAAACTAGAAGAAGACCTTAAGGAGATGCTAGAAGATTCAGCAACGAAAAAAGAAAAAGCGGAAGGTATCGCTGAGGTTGTGGCAAAAGAAAAAGCAACTGTCGAGATTCAGACAGCGAATGCACAAGTTGAAAGAAAAGAAGTTGCACGAATTACAGCGGAAGTCTCAAAGAAGCAGAAGGATACAGAAGAAGATTTGGCAAAAGCGGAACCTGCTGTCGAGGCAGCAATGTCTGCTCTAGATACTCTGGATCAGAAAGACTTAAGTAGTTGTAAAGGTATGGTAAAACCACCGCCCAAGCTAGATGAAGTGTTTGCCGCTACTATGTGCCTTCTGGCGGGTATCATGAAAACTGTCGTTGTGCAGAAAAACGGCAAGGTAAAGGACGTGAGTTGGGATGCTGCAAAGAAACAACTTATGAGCAATATCAAAGACTATATGAATGCTTTAAAGGAAATCAAGCAGCACATCGACAACAATACTATAAACCCACAAAATTTCAAGGAAGTTCGGCAGTATATTGAAAAGGATTACTTCACTGTTGAGACGATCAAATCAAAGAACCAAGCGGCTGCTGGACTATGTTCATTTGTCCTCAATATCGTTACCTATTACGATATTGTTACGACTGTAGAGCCCAAGAGAAAAGCCCTTGCTGAAGCTAATGAGCAATTAGCAGGTGCAAATAAAAAACTCAAATCCGTTGAAGAAACCGTGTCTTCTCTTGAAGAAAAGCTTGCGAAATTGACATTTGATCTCGACAACGCCAATAATAGTAGAAAAGAAGCAATGGATATGGTTGCTAGAGGTGAAAAGAAGCTGAATTTAGCCCAACGTTTGACTAGTGCATTGGCGAGTGAAAATCAACGATGGGCAGAAAACGTTCTTATAATGCGTGAAGATGCTAAACTGCTTGTTGGAGATGTGCTTTTAGCCAGTGCTTTCATCTCGTACATTGGCCCATTTACCAAGCCATTCCGAACCCATCTTATGAACAAAGTTTTCAAACCCTATTTGATCAATGAATTTCGAAAGATAGCTGATGTCGATGGCTTTATACCATTAAGCAGCGATGCAGACCCGATGAAAATTCTAACCTCATCGGCTGAAGTAGCAACATGGAATGCCGATTCATTACCTGCAGATATTGTGTCAACTGAAAATGGAAGCATCGTTTCCAATACATCGAGATGGCCATTACTCATCGACCCTCAACTTCAAGGAATACAATGGATTAAAAACAAAGAAAGTAATCCGTCAAGAAATTTACAGATAGTCAGATTTGGTCAAAAAGATCTCATAAAAAATTTAGAAAAAGCCCTAGAGCATGGTTTTACAATACTAATTGAGAATATTGGAGAGAGTATTGAAGCAGTTTTGAATCCAGTCATACAGCGGGCTACGATTAAAAGAGGGTCGCGTTACTTTATCAAAGTTGGTGATAAAGAATGTGACTTCCATCCGAATTTCCGCCTCTATCTCCATACGAAGTTAAGCAATCCACATTATCCGCCGGAAATTCAAGCTGAAACTACTTTGATTAATTTTACTGTAACAATGCTGGGTTTAGAAGATCAATTACTTAATTTAGTTGTTCAAAAAGAGAGACCAGACCTATCGGCTTTGAGTGATGATCTAATAAAGCAGCAAAACGGATTTACAATTAAAATGAAGGAGCTTGAAGATAACATCTTACAAAAGCTTGCTTCTGCCGAAGGCGATATAACAGAAGATGTCACGTTGATTGAGGGTTTGGAAGAAACAAAAAGAATAAGCGACGACATACTTTTAAAAAGCAATCTAGCCAAGGAAACCCAATTGAACATTCATAAAACTAGCGAAAAATATCGCTCGGTTGCCAAAAGGAGTTCGCTCTTATTTTTCCTTATGAACGACCTTGTGAAAATTCACACGTACTACATATATAGTCTTTCAGCCTTTCAACAAGTTTTCTATCGTGGAATAGATCTTGTGAGTCAAGCTAAAGACCAAGGAAGTTTTGACGATATTCAAAGCGAAGTGCAAAGTAATGATGGTCATTCCAGTGACGAAAGCAATGGAAGTCATGATTTGACTTCGCGTTGTGAGCAGTTGACAAATAGCATTACTTCTACAACATTTAGTTACATCAGACGCGGTTTATTCGAGGCAGATAAACTAACCGTTGCGGCTCTCTTAACGCTGAAGATAGAAGTCAGTGAAGGTAAAATGGACCAAGAGGACTTTAATTATTTACTCCAACAACTTCCACTGAATGAAGATCCTGGAAATATGGGCCCATTGCACGAATGGATGCCTGAAGCATTATGGCCAAAAGTCAAATCACTAGAAAGAATTTCTAGATTCAAAGGTCTAGGAGACAATATGCAGAGTGACAGCGATGAATGGAATATGTGGTTTGAAAACGAGGCAGCGGAAAATGCAAAACTTCCCGGATCTTATGAAATATTATCTCGTTTTGATCGACTCATACTTTTACGCGCAATCAGGCCTGATCGGTTGATGAAAGCGTTAAGCAGTTATGTCGAGGAAATAATGGGAAGAGAATACGTATCCCAAAAGCCTTTCAATATAAAAGAAACTTTCAAAGAAACAAGTTGTAGAGTACCCGTATTTTTTGTCCTTTTCGCAGGAGTTGACCCAACACCATGGGTCGAAGCCTTGGGAAAAGAATTAAATATAAGTTCCGAGAACAAAACGTTTATTAACATTAGTATGGGTCAAGGACAAGAAGCGCCAGCGGAAGCCGTGGTCGAGCGTTTTGCAAGGACTGGAGGATGGGTAATGCTACAAAATTGTCACCTTATGAGCTCTTGGGTGCCAAGGCTTGAACGACTATTGGAAGTAGTTTCCGAAAATGCTCATCCTGATTTCAGATGTTTCCTGAGCGCTGAGCCACCTCCTATACCTTCAATGAAGAATATGCCAGAAAGTCTTATGCAATCATGCATCAAGGTCGCCAATGAAGCCCCAGCTGACATTCAAAGTAATTTCATTCGCGCCTGGGATAACTTCTCTCAGGATACGATTGATTCGTGTTCGAAACCATCATCAATGAAAGCCTGCCTATTTAGTCTATGCTGGTTTCATGCAATTGTATGCGGCCGAAGAAGATTTGGTCCAATCGGATGGTCACGTAAATATAGCTTCAACACTGGAGACCTTATCATATGCGCGGATGTGCTCAATTCCTATTTAAACGTAAATGACGATGTTCCTTGGGACGATTTAAGGTACATATTTGGAGAAATAATGTATGGTGGACACATCACGGATGCATGGGATAGACGGACGTGCAACACTTATTTAGCGGTTTATCAGGACTCGACCATATTTAATGGAATGGAACTGGCATCTGGTTTCAAAAGCCCGATACCTGACAATTTTACCTATGACCAATATGTATCGTATATAGAAAGCGACATGCCACCTGAGAGCCCAGTCCTATTTGGTTTGCATCCAAACACAGAGATTGGTTACTTGACTAATAGCACTGAGAGATTGTTCACAAATATTTTGACAATGAACGGGTCAGGCTTAGGTACTGGTGACACTTCCCAGGACGAGTTGGTGAAAACAATGATGAATACCTTGAAAAGGAAAACCCCGGCGGAGTTTGAAATGATCAGCTTAAACATGAAATCTAAATCACATTTAAATGGGCCCTCTGGTCCATTTATAGTCGTTGCTTTGCAAGAATGCACTAGAATGAATGCTCTTGTGTCAGAAATAAAAAAATCTCTTGATGATCTAGACAAGGGACTGAAAGGTCAACTTAACATGAGTCAAGAAATGGAAGACTTACTTGTTGCCTTGAAAATCAACCAATGGCCAGGTCGTGACGTGTTCAGCAAATGTACATGGGAAAAGCTAGCGTGGGCAAGCCGTAAAAGTTTATCGTCGCAATTTGAGGATATGATTTGCAGAGTTGAGCAACTTCGAGGATGGGTCGAAGACCTTAGCACGCCCAAAAGTATGTGGTTATCTGGGTTATTCAATCCGAATAGTTATCTTACGGCTGTACAGCAGGTCACGGCAAGAAAAACAGGAATAGCACTAGACAAGATGACGATTGAAACACATGTAACTGCAATGTGGGATTGCTCTGAAATAAATGCTCCTGCTGTTGATGGAACATACGTACATGGTTTGTACATTGATGGTGCACGATGGCCACGAGAGGAAGATATTGGTGTAGATTATGATATGAACGGCATAAAATGCGTTGGACAACTGTGCGAAAGCAGGTTAAAGGAGCTAATTCCACCTATGCCAGTAAGTCTAAAACCATCGTCCGACTTTGTTTCAGCGAGAAATTGATTATTTTTTCTATACAGGTTATATACGTTCAAGCTGTATCAGTTCAACCCCAATGGGAACCATCTGCGATTGGCTATTTGCGAGATGATCCGTCAATATATGAGTGCCCAGTATATACTACAACCTTCCGTGGTCCAACTTATATTTTCCTTGCAACTTTGCCGACAAAGGATAAAGCCTCAAAGTGGATAATGAGTGGAGTTGCGCTTATCTTACAAACGGATAAATAGAATATCGAAATACTTCCTACAAAGACTCTCCGACTTCGAAAGAACTAATCTTGCTTCGATATGTAATCTCTGTAATAAAAATCGACAAAATTGACAGTCTATTCCTTTATATGACGTCTTGGAAAATGGGAGTCTTTTTCGGCCTTAACCGTCCATCACTAGGCTATTTCGTGTTTGTTTCAACAAAAATAGTTAATGATGATATTAGAAAGAGATTGCATGAAATGGAACCATCACGTAAAGTCTAAAACTTCGTTCACATGTAAGAAAACTTAGTTCAATATAAATCGCGGTCTGCCACAAAAACATTTTGATATGCTCAATACTCGATTGAGGTAGATTTATAGTTTATAATGCACAAACATCACCCTTTACATTGTCCTACATTTGGGGCGAGCATTCATTGCATACTGAATTTATGTTTCAGTCAACACAAATAGGTTTGTGTTCAGTTTATCCCATATCAGGTGCTTATCCATGATTAACACTTCTGCGATGTGAGGCTATAAAATATACCAGCCAAGTACTTAATGTGATGGAGGCCTTTCGAATGCTAATCGGGACGACCAATAACTTCGCGGTATTCGGGAAAAACCGACTGATACTATTTTTAATGTTTGAGTTACGAACATCCATAACAATACTTCAAGAAATATGCAACCCAAAAAGATCTTTAAAGGATAAGAGGAAGACAAGATAAAAGCAGTAGTACATACACTATGAAAAACAATGTTGACATTTCACATCATTGGTAGACTCGACGAACGCTATGTATGGTTTTGAAGCCATTTCTCAAGAGGCTCGAAAAGTTGCTTGTAGATAAGTGGGGTAAGCCTTATCCAACCGAAATGGGTGTCATCAATGCTCGAATGAGTAACACTGTTGGTCGAGCTTTGAATCGATGCATTAGAGGTTCCAGGATCCCTGCAAGTGACATGTCGAATCGATTCAAATGGGAGCTTGGTGTAAGCTTTGGCCTCATATTTCACGATGAGAGCATTTATAAAGTACAATAATCTAGATGAGTGATCTAGCTAAGTGATTTAACCTCACTTGGGCCTTCTTCCGTGGGCCTTCGCTGAAGAAGCGATGAGCTGAATCTTCCTATTTGTTATTTTAAACATCTACCCTCCAACCTCGATAACAAGAACTTTTGCTATTAGATGGTCTGTTAGCCTTTTTTAAGAACTTGTAACTTATTGTGAATGAGGCGATAAGTGGAACAGACTCGAGCGACTGAAGCTTTTCTATTATTAAGCGTGTAGAATGTGGGCTCTAAGTCTACTTTTATTTCATGTAGAGGCCCTTAGACGCCTCAAGAGATATTTTTTTAAACTGTATGCTTTTATATTATTAACTTCTACTCTTGTACCAGGTATAAATTACTTTGTAGTTACAACTCATCCTCTTCATCAGTTACAGGTTCGGAAGAGGAGTAGTAGCAGTTG
>Ga0115008_10000428_pt1 | contig 30992 bp, 24 predicted proteins | sample FraStrMetagenome_FD_87164 | JGI IMG/M metagenome (GOLD analysis project Ga0115008, IMG submission 87164) | Marine eukaryotic phytoplankton communities from Arctic Ocean - Fram Strait ARC3M Metagenome | ecosystem: Environmental > Aquatic > Marine > Oceanic | place: Fram Strait | collected... | reverse complement strand
TGCTATCATCAATCGTTACGCGCAGAAGTTTAGTGATGATCGGTACGGCGACTGTTATGGTGACAAGTAATGACTGTGTTGAACGTTACTTTAACTCTGATTTTGAAAACTATGTTTTTCATGTAAAGAATTTAGGAGCATGCTCGTGCGAACGACGTCCTAATGTTGATATTGATGAAAATGTGCAAGGTGCTGATAATAAAAGTACTTGGTGGTCCAATGTTTTTATGAAGCTGAGTTATTTCAAAAGAGCGAATGATTCTATAGACGAAATTCAACAGTCCCTCCCTCGGCCTCTTATGCCGAAGGATGTCGCGTTTGATTGGCCAGAACTTCGCGAAGGGCTGAAGAAGCGAATAGAAACTGAAATGAAACTTATGAGCCTGCGATCGGAAGTACGTGCGCTGGCTATTTCGAACCAATCAACAGATGATCGTAACAATGCCGCCGAAAAGCTTGCTGATAAAATCGCTAGCGTTGCCTATGGTACGGGGATTACGGCAAAGATGAGGCAGGAATATTTATTGAAGTACGGTTGTACAGCGTGGACTGATGAATTGATGAAAATATTGCTTGACCTCGGGGAAGGGAGAGGATTTGTTGAGGTAGGATGTGGGAATGGGCAATGGGCTCGTCGACTGGTTGATTTAAATGCAAAACAAGCACCATCGAGAAGCGATGTCCATGAATTCGTTATAGCTTACGATGATTATACGTCGTTGCCACTTCATCCTAATCTCATTGAATCCAATCAAGAGTTACGGCGTAAATCATCGGAGTCATTTTATTCCAACGTGAAGAAGGGAAATCATTTGAAAGCATTTGAAAAAGAAAATTTTTCAACCAGAGGCCGAATATTGCTTCTGGTGTACCCCGATCCTAGTAGCATGGCGAAAAATACCTTGGATTCCTACGTGAATCAAGATCCGCTCAACGATACCGTTGTTTATATAGGGGAGGGAAGGAATGGCGCAAACGCGGACGAAGAATTTTTCAATACGCTCGAGTTTCAAGATGGACAGAAATGCTGGGTTTTGGAACGAATCATAAAATTGAATCCCTTCGGGAATGGATATGAACGAGCATTCGTTTTCAGAAGAAAATAATCAAGTTATTTAGATTCTAGTCTTTAAGTGCTCGAATTTTATCACTGACTCAAAGTCAAGAGCCAGTGCATACTATTTCTAACTTGTTAACATCTATTCTTGTAACACATTTTTAAGTTGAATAATTTTGAACTCGTCCTTTCCATCAGTCATTGGTTCGGATGAGAGGTAGTAGCTACGATCGAAACATAAATTATGTGTCATAATTTTCCCTATTATTGAGAATGTAGTAAATAATAGAGATTAAAGACGTTTTCTGACCCATTAACAATGTCCTTTAGACCACTCTAAATGGTGGTCATCTGGTTGCGCTTAACTTTGTGGCTATTACTTTCATAAATGAAAGGATAGCGCGAAATTCAGTGTGCATGGATTTCCTAATGAGATAAGGAGCTCCTTACATAAACACAGAATTGATATCAAATACGTCAGAGGGATGTGCTTCGATCAAAAGAAAATTAGTAATGATTACGAATACCGGTAAGTGCCGCTGAAATTTCAGCAAGTTATGTTTTACCGATGAAACATGAAACTAGCTTCCTTGGTTATAAGATCTACAGAGAAGCTGAAGGGTGACGAATCGTGTGATGCTCAACATGGTCATGTCGTCATACAGACTCGGGGTGAATCGACTTGACCCGCATGATGTACAGCATCAAATTAATTTGTGATAACTTGAAGACATCTCTCCTTCCATGTCATGGTGATGAACCTCAAAACCATGAAAAGCTTTTAGATGGTAGCGAAGTCTCTGAAACAACTACGGCTTATTCAATTCTTCAAACTGTAGTCGTGTTTGAATCAACATCTGAGTAATTTCATACAGGCCTAAACACTTCTTACATAATGTACGAGAAGATATTTCTATTGATAAATCAGTGATGCAAGGTAAAAATATTGTAGAAAAATTACATATTTTTGAAAGACAACATGTTGATTGCAAGCAACATAGCATCATTGTCACAAATTTCCGGCAAATGAGGTTACTTCTTTCCTAGTTGATCGAAATATGAAGAGACTAAAATATTATTTCTGTTAAAATCAAATTAGATTCGGCTATCTACGGGCGGTCAATAGGGGTGCACATCTTCGTAAGCCATTCCTTCCCTGGTGCACCATCTTCCATTAAAGCCCCAACTTTTTCAAGTACTGTCGCATGGTAATCATCAAGCCAATTCAATTCTTCTTCCGACATCAACTCTACTTTTATCAAGTTCTATGCTCAAAATTCAAGTAAGAATAGGGGAGAAACCTACACGATAGAAAGATAATGACGCACCTTTTGAATAGGAATGAGTGTCAATTTTTCAAAGCGCATAAAATTCTTGTCGTTTGCGTTCTTGTTTGGTGCTTCAACTCCTTGGACCTCCAGCAAGTTTTCAATACGAATACCAAATCTTCCATCCTCATAATATCCGGGCTCATTACTTACGATCATTCCAACCTTCATTGGTTCTTTATTAGCAAAACGTGGGCTTATGCTGTGTGGCCCCTCATGTACGTTAAGGGCTTTATGTCATAGAGGAAGAAATATAAATGTAAACGGGTCATATTATCTACAAGCCAAACATTAATCCTTACCTGCACCAACTCCATGACCTGTCCCATGACCATAATCCTAAAACAATATCATTGTTGTTGATAAAAGCATTTCGAGGTCAACTATGTACTTTCTATCTCAGTTGCTCATACTCACCTTTCCAATATCCCACAAAGCCTTCCTTGCAAAGACATCTAAAATTCAATCATGAACAGAATCAGCAATTTTTGGACCTTTTACACCAAAAACTTTTTCAAACAATAAATTTACCTAATACAAATCTATATGGATCAAATAAGCAAATATCAGATCATGACACAAACAATCACGAAAAAAGAAATTTCGACTAACCCTGGAGTATTCTCTGGCCAAACCATAGAATCCACACCAATATTACCCTTGAGTACTCGAGTGTAATATTCTTTGAACTCGTCAGTTGCTTCTCCCATATGCCAAGTCCGCGTAACGTCAGTCGTACCGTACTCATACTGTCCACCGGAATCGATCAAAATGGGTTCGTCTGTTCCAAAATACTTCATCAATTCATTTTCTTTTGCACGGTAATGTATAATGGCCCCGTTGCTACCAACACCTGCAATAGTAGGAAAGCTGGGTTCAATGTAACCCGGTTGTCTCGCTCTTGCTGCACACAAAACTATATCAAGTTCTACTTCACTGATTTTTCGTCCGTTGTTCACGACTGTGGTTAGCAAAAATTAGCACCGAGACATTTGGAATCTACAGCATTTACCATAAACAAACATGTAGTTTGATTTACCTTCATTCTCAAGCCATTCCATAAACTCTGCCATAGCCACTCCATCAACTATATGGGCTTTTCTCATTCCGTCCATTTCATTTTCATTTTTGCATGCTTTCATTGGAGTGACGGCATTTTGCTTATCAATCAAAGAATCCTTAGGAATCACACTCGCGATGGCATAATTGCTATGCGCAGTGTCAACCCATACTTTCGAATTTTCCTCAGCAACATGATTGCGGACGTCATCCAATAACGTTTCGTACGGAGCGACAACAACACCTGCATCTCGTAGCTGATCACGTACGCCGTCATCTGTTAGTTTGCTGGATTCGTCACAATAAAGAGTGGCCGAGTCCATAGACACAGTGCAGTATGCCACTCCCACTGGATTGCATTCAACATCCGACGCACGAACATTTAGTAAATATGCAACATCATCCAACGTCGAAAAAACTGAAAGGGTGGCGTCAAGCTTTTTCATCTTCTTTCGAATGCTAGACAACTTATCTGACACAGAAGCCCCTGCATATTCCAACGGATGTACACGAAAAGCCGATGAAGGCAACGCCGGACGACTATCACCCCAAATTTCATCAACAAGATTCACTGTCTGTCCGAGCTCCTCAAGTGGGCATACTATTCCATTTTCCTTCTCCAACGCTTCATTCAATTCCTTACAAAATGACGCGGAATGCACGAATGCGTCAATGCCGACACGAAACTTTCCTTCCCCATTCTTTTTTTCTTTTGCAAGCTTCGTCAAAAATGCAGTAATTGTCGGAGTTTTCTTCTGTCCTTGTTTCATGAGAGTCCAATGTTCAAAATCGAGCTGCATCCCGGCCTCATTAAAGTATCGACTATCAGTCCAAAGCAGTGCATTTTTATATCCCACAGCTTCATGTCCCTCCACTTCTGCCATATCCTCCTTCTCCTCCTCCGAATCCTCATCATCATTGCTAACAATAACATCATCCGCCAAAATCAAAGCTGTTCCGGCACTCCCAGTAAATTTACTAACAAACGCACGACGGCGATATGCCATAGCTGTATACTCCGATAAATGAGGATCATCCGAAGGAACTAGGAAGGCATCCAGATCAAACTCCTTCATTTTCGAACGAAGTTTGGCAAGAACTCCCCCCGTCGCAAGTTCCACCGTGGAAGCAGCAGCAGGAGAAGCTGCCGCCGATGATGATGAGAATGCGGTAGACATGCTATTCAATAAAGTTGTAAACGCAGGCTTGGAATAGGAATACGAGGAGGAGGAGGAGGAGGAGGAGGTATGCAAAACACCGGTATAATTCACGGTAGATACGGGATTGAAAGCGAACGAATGGAATGTGCGCGGATGGTTGGTAAACAGGCAGGTACAGGCAAATAAAAAGACGGATCGACGAGATGCAATGAACGGAGTAAGGAAGATACGACGAACGTGGTGTGGTTGGTTTGGGATCATAACTTCTCTACTTACGGCACACAAAAATGATAAATATCTCTATCGGTCAGTCTTGTATCTATCTGTTTATCTGTCGTATCAGTGTGAATTGTGAATCTGTCTGCCTTTCAATGTATACCAACAAAGTTTCGAACACAGTGTGTTTCCATATATACGAATACGAATACGAGTGCATTTAGGCCGGTCCATGTAGGAAGTCGCTGAGTGAGTTTGTCAAGTTCGTACGAGGTACGAGTATGTAGGAGTAGAAAGAGTTCTGTTTCATGTTTCATGTTTCATATACATCATACACCTGTACATAGTTCTACAGGATGTACCCGGTACCGGTATCATATCATCACATCGGAACTCTCAAGGGGAAAATAAAATTCGCTAAACGTTCTCATTACGTATATCCTATTCGCATCATATTCACACGTGGTCTCTCGCGCCTAAATGATACCCAAGCTCCAAGCTCCAAGCTCCCTTACCAATTACCAATGACTTTTCGTACGTGCACACTTTCGTACATGTATGTAGACTACACACACAAATCTTTCTTGGCTTGATAAAATACACATTGACAAGTCACAGTACAGTACCCCTCCTCCAATATCTTTTCCAGACGAGCATTGGTTACTATATAGACACTATCTATCAACCTGCTACCATCCAAGAAACGATGAGCAGCATAATTCGAACGCTAGCTTTGATCATCTTATCTCCATTGATATTTCATGGCCGGTACGATGCTCATGCCGATGGATTATCTATTAAGTTAGGCAGTTTTCGAATGCACATTGGAGATTTGTCATCTACGTTGGGTAGCAGTCAGGAGGTACACGATGCTTCCACTGGAACCGTTACATTCGATCCGAAAGAATATGCACCGAAGGTGGCGCCGAAGGATGAGGAGGAAACGAAACACTCCCAGTGCGACGTGGCTTTGGCGGAACAGACGATTGCTGCAGAGAAGTTAAGGTTACGGGCAGAGTCGAAGCTGGAAACTTACATGGAGAAATATCATGTTCTTGAAGACCAGCTTAGTGAACGCACTATGATGTCCAATATGTTTTCCAAGTTGGTGAGGAAATTACCGGTACATTACCAAAAACAGCTCGATGCCAAAGATGAAGAGATTAAACACGTGAAGGCATTCTCGAAGCTCCGATTGGATGAATGTAGGGTAGACTCGCAGGAAATGGTTGAAACCATCGAGAAACAGCATGAACAAGTATTAAAGGAACGTGACACTTTACATGATCAAGCTCTAGACAAATTAAAGGCAGCGCATGAGGAAGAAATGAATAAATTAAAATTAGAGATGCAAAATCAGAAGCTGGTGCATGAAGAAGAAATGAGTGCAACCACACGAGAGCACCAAGACAAGGTTAAGCAAATGAATAATGAAATGCTTCTGCTGGTAGAAAATCACAATGCAACGCAATCTAGCCTCGTATCACGACACGAGAAGGAAATGTTATTCCTGAAAGAAAAGCATGAAGAGGAAGTTGTATCGCAGACGGAAAAGCATGCTGAGGTCGTCGCTAATGTAACGACGGTATACAAGACGCGTATTGAAGCTCTCGATGTATCAATCGAGGAAATGAAGAAGTCGCATGATGCAGATGTGAGCAGAATGACTACAGAGTGTAAAGAACAAATGACTAAGGAGTCGAATGATAACATCAACAAAATAGCTTTGCTTGTAGAAAAGTTCGACATTGAAAGGGCAGATGTAAATAAAAATCATAGCCTACAAGTTAAACGTCTGGAAGAGGAGATCACCGATATCATTGTCGATGGAGAAACAAAATATGAAAAGCTTCGACGCAATTACGACGAAGAAATTAGTACTATGACAGCAAATTTCAAAGAGGAATATAGAGTTTTGGACAAAAGGAATGAGGATCTTTCGAAAGAATATGAAACTAAAGTCTCATTGCTTAAAGCAAAGTCCGAGGTAGATTTAGCAGATCTTTCCAAAATTCTTACAAATTCTACCCAATCATATGAGAAGGTAATCGAAAATTTGAATATGAAAGAAGCTCACTTACGTAGTGAATTGAAAGAATGCGAGTCGGACGTCGCACATTTTTCAGAGTTACACTTTTCACAAGGTTTTTGTAACACAACGCGCATTCAATTGTACTTGGAAACTGAATATGATAGATTATCTGATGAGTTTGCGAAAGTCTACGAGAGTTCATATGATCGAATTCAACGAAAAGTGTCCGATATGATAAAACGTGCGGGAAAACGATTGATGCCAATGTTTGAACCATTTTTAGAAAAAGTACAAGCTTTTTTTGTTAAAGATGTTAGACCGCATGTTAAAAGCATGCAGATCGCAATCAGCGAAGGCGTCAAACCTACGCTGCAAAAAATCGATGCTGCTTTATATCCACTCAGGGAAAGGGTCAAAAAGTTTGGGAAACATTTACTCAATAAACATGTTCATCCACATGTCGAACCTTACAAACATAGAATACCAAATTTGACAAAAAGTCGAATGCTTTGCATCATCTTTTTATTGTTCGTCTTGCGTCTGAGGATGACTAGGAGAACGCGTAAGGATAAAAAGCCATCGTTGACATCGGTTAAGAACGAACCAAAAGAAGATCAAGTGGGAGGGAGAAATGGGAAGAAAATTAAAATGGAAAGTAATCAGTAAATTCATGTAAAAATCTTATTTGAGATTAAAATGGTTTTGATCAATCCGTCTTCCCACTGTGTTAGGTACTTGTAGAATGTTCATTTGTTCTAATATTGCAAAATGAAGAATTTGTGAAGTTATACATTATGTTCAACATATAAATAAACCTCATCTAGGGAATCAAAAGCTGACGTGAAGAGTATGAATAATTCACACCCTTGCGAAAGCGGTTGTTGAGTTGCTATAATAACTCGTGTTTCAGTAGCTGAACTTTAAGCATGCCCTGATATCCGTCAACATTTGTGTTTAACGAAGACGGATCAAAGCGAATTATGAACTTACACTCAATGCGATCAAGACAAATAGAAAGAAGAAATACTTTCTCAAGCTATCTCCAAGTTCACTATATTGGTAACGATATCAGACATCAATACCGGTTGCTAATGTCATTCAAATGTGGGTGTTCATTTAGCGACCCTGACAAACCACTTGGGAGAAAATACGCAAAAATTATGAGGAATAATAGAGATATTACATTAGAATTGTAAGTACTTCATTTTAAATTAAGAACAATGAACAAAAGATTGGCAAAATGAAGAGCGCAAGATTGTAAGATTTGTTTGAAATACTTTTAACAGGCTGAGGCTGAGCTGTTGGCAGATTATCTGGACTTCGTCGTGGAGACATTGTTGGAGGAAATGTATCATAAGTCATTTGAACACTCTCACATGATTCTCCAGTGAAAGGTATACATTCATCGACCAATTCATCAAATACGCCCGAGCAATTATAATAGGTATCAATTTTATCGCCAGAGGCAAAGTTTTCCGTCTGCAAAAAATCGCCAGTATTATACACATAGACAGACCCGGGACTATCAGAAAAGCAGCAATTAGATATAGAGCCAAACCCATATAGTATTTCAATTGGCCAACCAAATGCCTCATTACCAAGAAAAGTAGAATTTTTTATTTCTGCAACCCCATGTTCAACTAAAATTCCTGATCCCTGGTTTCCTTGGTTTCCAATGAAAGACGAGTCATAAACTCTTAAGAACTGACCTCCCTCGGATGGCAAGGTACTTTCTCTAGCATCACCATAAGACCAAAGGCCGATGGCGCCACCCCAAACCCCTGTATTGCCCTCCCAGAAACAATTTCGAAATGTTGTCGTGGAATCTGGTGTACCTGCAACAATTACTGAGGTGTTTGAAGAATTCTTAAAGGTAAATCCATCCACAGTAACATCAATATCACTTTCAGAGAACACGAAAAGATGGGTGATACCACCATCAAATAAACATCCTTCAACTTCGTTTTGTTCACAAACAATTTTAATACCATGTTGTTCGATTAATATATGAGAATGTTGACTGCCGTCTAAGTACTCTGTATGAGGTAACAAGTTCAAGTCCGCATCGTAGTAATCAGGAATCAGAGTTGATCCACTGCATACAGAAAATGTTTCATTACCTCTCGAGGATTCGACAAGTAACTTTAACATATTCCAATTTGAAATACAATCATCAAGACGCAAAGTTGGATCATTTGTATCCTTCAAGGTAGGAATTTTAGTAGGTAACTTTGATGGCGTAACAGACGGAGTCGAAGTGGGAAATGCGGAGATTGTCGGGCGGTCAGTAATTGTTGGCATACTAGACGGAAAAGCTTGATATACAGTAGGTTCAGAAGTCGTTGTAACCGAAGGTGAATTAGAGTTCACGTATGAAGAAGCAATACATTTGTCAGAATCAACTTTGATGCACTCGGCTGTATCCCATATATAAATCTCATGACAAAATCCAAATTCTTCGTTTTCATTGCTTCTTTCTGCTACGAAATTATTCATGTTATTTCCAAGTGATGATCCATTATCCACAAAAATGCCACCTGTGTTGTGAATGAAACAAGATTCGGTGATATATGTAACCGAATTATTCCCCCAAGCTTCAATTGCCCAACCCTACAAACAATAATAAAGCTTAGAACAATGAAAGAAATAGTACAGATGCACAAATAAAGTTGTACACGTACGTTTCCAGCATTGTTTTCAAATGTAGAGTGATCGACGTAAACAACTCCGTCATCGTTGAAAATTCCTGAACCCATGGGAGATATATTTCCTTCAAATGTACAATTTTCAAAGTGGACTTCCGCCTGCCAAACGTTGACTGCTCCACCGTCTTGCCCATTATTGTTAAGCCATCGACATTCTCTAAAAGTGACGGAGGTTGAATACAGATCATCAGCATTGGACCAAATCGATACAGATGTATCATTGGCGCCATCGAAGGTAAATCCTGAAACTATAGCTCCATTAATACTATAATCTTCGTGAAAATATAGGTAACTAATACTCGGGCCCGAGAAAGTACAATTGTTCGCCAGGTCTCCATCTCGACCACACATTAGCAAAATGTTACTTGCGTAAACGAAAATTTCATGAATCAAAAAACCGTCAAAGTACTCGTCTAACGGTATTAGCAGCGTGTTAGGACATACAACGAACACGCTGTTATCATCAGCGTCTTCTACGTCTGTTGCAAAATCGAACCAATTATCATAACACTCATCAGTAGGCGAAGAGGATGGTTGTTGCGTTAGACTTGGCTCAAAGGAGATGCTGGGATGGGACGATACCGTAGGACCACCTGTTGGATGGTTTGAGATACTCGGAAGCGCACTTGGCGTAGAGGTGGGATTCACGCTAGGCTCTTGACTTATCGTAGGAACCATGCTTGGATTCATTGTTGGATACAATGTAGGGAGCTCACTTGGAAAGAAAGATGGAGCCAAACTCGGTGTTAATGTCGGAATATTTGATGGTTCATATGATGGTTGCAGACTCGGTATCTTACTGGGAGCGAAAGTAGGGATTTTACTTGGTAACACACTAGGTGACGATGTTGGATCAACGCTTGGCGACTGTGAAGGTAAAGAACTCGGAAAAAAACTAGGAGTCGCTGTAGGCGAACGCGTTGGTGTAGACGATGGAGTGGTCGACGGTAAAATGCTCGGAGTAGAAGATGGAATGGTCGACGGTAAAATACTCGGATTAGTCGTTGGCGTGGACGTCGGGTGGGAAGTTGACGGTGAAACACTCGGAGTCTTCGTTGGGATCAATGAGGGAAGGACGCTTGGAGTCCACGAAGGCGCTAACGATGGGGTAGAAGTTGGAAGGGCAGAGAAAGTTGGAACAAGCGAGGATGTTGGAAGAAGCGATGGAACATTACTTTCAACGAGCGTTGGAGTAAGTGATGGAATTTTCGATGGAACATTACTAAAAACGAGAGTTGGACTAAGCGATGGGAGTTTCGATGGCAAAGCTGAAAGGAACATAGAGGGTCGCTCACTCGTTACATTCGAGGGAAATTCAGATGGTACAGCGCTTGGTATAGAAGAGGTCATTTCGCTAGGTACAGTCGAAGAGCTCGGAGATATCGTAAGCCCGTCTTGTAACGAGCGCCTGCTCTGATTTTCCGAGTTTTTAAAAACATGGATATTGCCGCATTGAGCAAGACTAAAAGATAGAGTGAAATATGCGATAGCTAATTGAAACTTCATTTTTGTTGTTGCAGGAAGTAAAGGAATATGTCAAATGATTCGTGGGAAATACCCTCACTCTTTTTCTTACTTCTTTTCCTCTCACTCCGAGTACAAGTTTTATTCTGAACAGCCGAAATCACCAAGGATAGACAATCCGTTCGATTATAGTTGCGTTTTTCGGGGACTTCAATGATATCTAACACTGAGATTTACACAAGTCACAAACCTAACAACGTCAAAGAGTGAAATATAATGGCTATGAATGGAAAAAGTTATCGGAGACGTTCAGCATGTAGTGGATATGCAGTCTGCATCTGCATACATGTTGTACATATGTACCTACGATTTTCTATTTGTTCCAACGTGCGAAAATACGACTGGTGTTAATTGTGGAAGCGTTTCGAAGGACTTTTTGATTAATTGACATATGTGAAAGTAATATTATATAGCACGACCGATATACTCCGAAGTACTTTATTTGATTCAGACATATTTATTTAGGAAAACAGGGTGTGAACGTGAGCAAGCCAAGGACGATCTGAGATATACCGGCTTGCAACATAAGGGTTCCACGTGTTGGTTCAATCATCACACAAAAAGCATACGAATATGCCAGATACTTGTACAATTTTAGTAATCGACGGCATCATCCTCAACAACAAACCGAATTAAGGAAAAGACGGGTTTGGTTCAGAGTAGAAGTACTGTTTGAGCAAAACGCAACTGTCACGAAGAAGATAGAACAATCACTTCGTTATCTTTTGGTCAAACTGTTCTCACGAAGCACTCTAAAATGTTCCGATCCAATTATTTTGTGAAGAGAAAGAAAATATTCGTTTCCATCCTGACATTACTCTTTTTGCAAATTTATTCATGCACCTCTTCCGCATCGATCCAGAACAAGGTCGTAAACGGTTTTAGACGTTTTGCTGGTACTTATAAGGAACCGGAAGAGTATACTGAGTTGCTAATGTTTACCACGGATGAAGGTGTAAGCGGATACGCAGATAAAATGGAGCAGCTTGTAAGTCAGCTCGAGGACCATTTAAAGGTTAAGGTTCAACGTCTAAATATTTGGAAATCAACGCTTTATTTTAAGCTATTTGAAAAGTTCGACGGGGGTTATTGCAATGGATTGCCGTTGTTAGTTAACCGAAGTACTGGTGCCAAGATTTGCGGCTCCAGCACCAAAAGAAATCTATTAAATTGGGCTACTGGTAATGGCCAGACGCAATTCATGGGAGACTATTTCGCAATGCCTGATGACGCAGCCGAAGGAGATGAAGGAGACGCTATATTTTAGTAGAAGATGACAGGTATTTATTCGATTCTTGGATGTATTTACTCTCAAAATAATGTCATCGGCGCTGCAAATATAAATGAGTAAAGTTAACAGAGGGAGTAGTTCTAAGCTCTATATACATCTCGGCGTCATCCAATTTGTCTCACATAAAAAAATTAAATTAAAGGGGTGTATCGCACATGTATAACTTTTCGCAATACTGTAAGCGAAGCAGCTCTTCTTGCCTTGAGGTTCTTCATGTATTCCTGCCGAAAGACTATCAGAAACGAAGAATATTTCCCAACTGATCTTTGCTTCATGTATAAAAATTTTCGGCACATGTCACAGTGTAATCTTTGGCGAGCAATGACACTACGATTGGACGTGAACAAATACGTTTCATGCATCTATTGAGTACATAATCAATGTTATGTACTCTTTCATCTTGTTTCTGAAGTCTGTATGAGCAGAAAAAAGATTCATTATGTGTTGTAAAGATATCGCATATTGGTGTATATTATATACGACAGTCACCAACAAAACATCCGACAGTCCGGTGCCACATTTAGCAAAATACAGTGACTTATAAGAAATTGAAACGGGTGTCTCTTCCAGCATCTTGTTTTTAAATCAAAACTTCGAAGTTTTATGCACTGTTTCATAGCTTTTGCAACTTTATCCTATTTATGATAAGTTTTGTAGTGCGTTTCATTGATTTGCTACAGTTCGTTTCTTCGATGCAAAATTAAGCAATAATTTTTCACTTCTTCCTCAAAATGGAAAATATGTACCTATATCTTAGTGATGAGGCTATCCTTAAAATGAAAATGATGAGTTAAAGCTGAACTACCCAAGGTAATAACGATAACAACCAGCTAACGTCCAAGCCCCCGCAAAACCTAGCAGAAATCTCTTTTGTTGCTTGATTGTTTTTATTGCCTCTTTTGACAATCCTTTCTGATCCAACGATGGCAAATCAAGCGCTGCATTCAAGCTATATAGAGAGACAGCTGCGCACGTAGCTACCCCTGTATATAGGCACGTGCTACAAGAATCCGAAGTCGAATCCGTCTCCGATATTACTTGAGATTTCTGTAGTGAATCTGGAATTGCCTCTTCTGAATATTTTTTCATCGTATCAAGACCCTCTACAAAGCACAATTTAAGGGTGGGACTGTCAAGTCTTGAACAATAACCAATTCTAAAAACGATCAACAAGTTTACGATTAATTCACAACTATAAAAATCAGGAGAGACAAATTTACTAGTTTCGATAAAAGTCGGCTTTACAAATTCTAAATCACTTCGATAGATACGGTATCGTCTGCTCAAAAGATTATTATATAATCCTTCAGTTATCTTCTGTGAAAACCGAGCGAAAGTACTGCTGGTAACAGTTTCGAATTAAATTCCGCTGAGTAGGCGTGTATGAGACGCAAAATCGACAATCTATTACGCACCTCTCAAGTAATAACAAATTTATAATTAGAGTCTACAATTCCTCTTCGAAACCAACAAAAAATTGTGTGATAGCAGCTGTGATGTGTTGTATGTTGTATGTTTTGCCAAGAGTTTTTGCCAAGAGTTTTTGCCGAGAGTTTTTGCCAAGAGTTTTGGAGTGTTACGAAAGTTCGAGCAATGGGGAGGATGCGAAGTTTTATCATGGCCATCCACGAAAGCATTCACGAAGGATGTTTGGTGGAGCCACAACCTTCACCTTTGTTTTTCAAAAAAAGAAGAGGAATTCGAAGCTTGATGACCCTCCTATTTCATTCTTACTACATGCCTTTCCATCCCAAATCAGGACAGCCATCTCCAATTTTTAAATTTCTAACATTTTATAAAAATGTCCACGACAACTACGAAACGCCCAGTCCGTCGCATTCGCAAAAGACGTCAGACTCCCGCGGAATATGTCCCCCCACCCGAACTTTTGAACATAATTAGCCAGACGCTGCCTGCAGACTACGAATTTGAAATACCCAAGACGATATGGCGCATTCAAACGCTGAAGGCGCGCCATGTATGTCTGCAAATGCCAGAGGGGCTGCTCATGTACGCTACCGCGATTGGAGATATTTTAAAACGATTTTCTTCGCCGTCCAAGGATGATAAAGATAGTAATAGTGATGATGGTCTCATTGTATCCGTGCTAGGAGATGTAACGTATGGTGCATGCTGTATAGGTGACCTAGATGCGAAAGCGTTGGGGTGTGATTTGTTAGTGCATTATGGTCATTCTTGTTTGGTGCCCATGACGACTACGGCAGTGCCCTGTTTATATGTGTTTGTGGAGATACGTATCGATGTACGCCACTTTGTGGAGTGTGTTGTAGCGTCGGTTCCTGTCGGCACTCGTTGCGAGTTGATGGGGACTATACAATTTCGGTCGGCTGTCGCGGAGGCTGCCAAACTGCTGAATAGCGATAGTGAGATGTATGGTGGTGCAAGGCCTTGTCGAATACCACAGGCAAAGCCGTTGTCTCCGGGAGAAGTGCTTGGTTGCACAGCTCCCTCGATCGTTGAATCAGATGATAGCGATGTAGAAACTGTGCTGCTATTTATTGCCGATGGTAGGTTTCATTTGGAGGCAGCCATGATCGCCAATCCGAAACTTCGTGCTTTGAGATACGATCCGTATTCCAAGGTATTGACTGAAGAGGGTTATGATCATGATCACATGAAACGTTTACGGCTTGTCGCCATAAAACAGGCAGCAAGAGAAAACGTGAAGGTTTTCGGAATTATCTTGGGTACACTTGGTCGCCAAGGCAATCCAGCAATACTGTCTAATATTCGGCGTAAGTTGAAGGCACATGGAAAACGATCGTTCGTAATCTTGATGTCAGAGGTCTTTCCGAAAAAATTACAGATGTTACCTCAAGCGGATGCCTGGGTACAAGTCGCCTGTCCAAGGTTGAGCATCGATTGGGGACACTTTTTTGACAAGCCAATATTGAGCTCTTATGAGTTGGAAGTTTGTTTGGGAGAAGCTTCGTCGCAATGGTCAGAGACTGGCAGTAATGTGCCGTATCCTATGGACTTTTACTCTAGGGACAGCGGAATATGGACCAATTATCATGACCATAATAAAAATAGAGTATTCCAGCATTCATGATAAATCCTATTGTAAAAATATCAATAACAACACCACATTCTGCGAGAAGGCGAACAGTAGAATGAAATACCATGGTTATAAAATACTTCCTTTACCACCATCAAAATGTTGTCTATCCCGATATAACAGAGAAAATATTCCAGGTGACATTTTAAAAACAATACCTCCTACTTTTATCACTTGTCTGATTCGTGTGATCATTACAAAAAAATATTAATGACCTTTGTGGTTCCTACTATGATCAATAAACAAAGACTTGCGGTTCTTCTCTTCATGATCATAAGCTTTAACACATTAGTCATTATTACACTTGCTCGACGTTCCACCCAAATCCTTTGATTCTCTAAATTCTCAAGTTTCTCCATGGCGCTTGTGATTGACTTGATAAACTTCTCAGACTCACCAATAGTCGCAAAATCGATCCAAGTGACTACCATATCCTTACTATCTATCAAAATCCCCGGTTTCTTTCACTTACGCGATTTCCACGCTCAAAACATTTCACTGACAAATGTACAAAGACATGCGTCGAATTATCCTAAAAATAGACAAATTGTCAAGTATACGTGACTTATCCTTGTTTGATATGTTCCGCCTCATCTACGAGTGGCTATATGCTTGTGACGTGAAGTTTGGCCTTATGTTTCGTAGCACTCTTAAGCTCCTTGTCTATCATGTTATTTGACATTTAGGTTGCCAAATAGGCGACAATTTTTCACGTTCATCGACAAAGCTCATTCACCAAGTAAAGTACATGTATATTATAAGAGAGGATAGAATGGCATGTACATGTAATCCAAATATTCTTGCTTTATATGCCATTTGAAATATTCGGAATATCATCGAAATCGTCATCGTCCGGCGACGAGGATGATTCATCCATGAGTTGGCGCAATAGTGCGACACCTTTAACCAATTCCTTCATATCAACTCCCCCAATTGGTAAATCATTTATTCGACGAGAACTTTTGCTTGATCCATGTTTTTTGTTGTAAAATTGGGATGCACTTTCACCAGTTCTTTTGACATTTTTAACTGCTTTCGCGAAATCTTTGCTACTAACTGGCCGTATCTTTATACCTTTTGCAGGACCGATTACATCATCTTTATCTATGTCGGAAGTTCCTTGCACAGCACTTTGGCTGCTTTCGTATGTTAGTTCTCGAATCGGTTCCATAGCTGCAAAGCGACACAACTCCTTCAAATCAGACCCTGAAAATCCTTCCGTCTGTTTAGCAACTGCCGGTAAAAGGTCCCTAGCCTCCTCCGTCATTGACTGTTTACGAAGCATAAGTTCCAAAATAGCAAGTCTACTCTTCATTGGAGGCAATCCAATTTCAAAGGACCTAGGAAGACGCCTGAGTATTGCAGCATCAACATTATATGGATGGTTTGTGGCTCCAAGAACCATGACAGGTTTGCTGTCAAGGTTTCCTGTCGTCATTCCGTCCCAGAGTGTAAGAAATTCGGACTTAATAGATCCTACCGTCGCATGATCATGCCCATCACGTTGTCCCAAAAATGTATCTAACTCATCGATAAATATAATAGATGGTGACAGCTTTTCCGCCAAGGAAAAAATTGCTGCGATTGTTTTGTTACTTTCACCAAACCATTTGCTCAGAATGGTCGATAGACGCACGTTGATAAATGCAGCCCCACTTTCCTTCGCGATTGCCTTTGCAAGCATAGTCTTGCCAGTACCCGGCTGTCCATACAAAAGAATCCCCTTCGGCGGTGTTACAAGACCCGACTCACTCCGGAATAGGTCAGGCCGTTGCAACGGCAACACGATTAAGTCCCAAATCTCCGCCTTGATATCATCTATCCCTCCAACATCTGAAAATCTTACCATTATATCTTTAGGATCTATAACATTGTCACTTGCCACAACCATCTCATGTTCTGAGAGTTCAATAGGCTTTCTCTTTTCCTTAGTCGATGTTCCCCCTTTTTCTTCACCTTCATCGTCATCACCTTCATCGATCGAGCGGTCGGAAAGAAGACGTGCAAGTCGATCCTGTATCTGCCGTACATTCGCTGACGATCTAGATATATTTGTCGGGTCCATAGACTCGCGTATATACTTTGAGATATAAAATGATGCCACACAACATAATCCTAGATATGCCACATCGAAAACGATTTTAGCGAGTTGTTGTTTGCCTCCATTACTGTTACCATTACTGTCGTTAGTATGCCTGCTACTAGTTGCGGACATATTTCTTAGTGATTGGGTGGATGGTTTTGAGTTCTATTTAGAGAGAGAGTAGTAGTAGTAGTAGTAGTAGTAGTAGTAGTAGTAGTAAAGAACAATCGTCATTAAAAATTGTTTCTTCCTAGGAGTCGTCAGTCGTATTTTACTACCGGTATGTGTAGAGACGGGGAGTAGAGTGAAATGTGGTGCATCTCAAAGACCGAACTTTGGATCGAACTATGGTTGGCGGTTGGCGGTTGGCGTTGGCGATGTGCGATGTTAGTTACAGATTACGGACGAACATACTCGGACCCTGGGGGCTAGGTGTCGGTTTTGTTCTCGGAAAATGTGTTTTTTATTTTTTACCGGCCCAATCTGTTCGTTTTCGTGAAGCGTTTTCGTTTTCGTTTTCGTTTTCGTGAACAGATTGGGCCGGCCTGATAGTAAATTTTCTCCGATGTGCCTTTATCGTCGATTCCTTTCATAGATTAGTCATTTTAGACACTAAAATGGTTCTTATCCTTCAGGTCAGTGCCTTTACCGATTTTATATTAGTCATTACCAAAAACTTTTGCTTAACAGGTTGACAGGATGAACCATATTCATGCGTGATTACAACCTTGGCCGTTGGTCAATCCCATCGAGTTGTTGATGCCGTGCACGAGAGTACGTCTGGCATCATTCATTTTGAATAAGTCATCATTCACAACGCACCGTATATCATTAGGTTACTCATCATCGATTCATGAAGAAGGGAACAAGAAATATCACAGGTCCTCATGGGCGGCGATGGAGTTTAGTCTTTAAGTTATTTGTTGGTGTTGGGAATTTCCTTCCGCTATTGCTGTGTTTCGTTGCAGCTGAGAACAGCTGTCATTCATCTGACAGTCCTGTTACTTCCAAGACCTATTCAGTAGAGGATGTTCTTCTTGAAGATGATTTTCAGTTTTATCAGTCTTGGTCTTATAACGCACTTGATCGAGAGAGTGATGTGTTAAAGCGGGACATGCTTCTGCCATTTAAGTATTACAATTGTTCAGCATTGGATGAAATTCGAACGCTCGTTGACTTTGTTGAAATGAAGATGGGCAATAAACCATTTCACAACTTTCGACACGTCAGTACAGTACTTCATTTTGCGTTTGCATTGTTGACGCTTGGAGATGGAGAAGCAGTGTTTGGCGAATCATTTCGTAAATACATTTACTCAATTCTTTTGTCCATTCTTCTCCATGATTTGGAGCATCCTGGCAATAACAATGATTTTGAAGTGAAAATCAAAAGTGAGATCGCTACCAAGTATAACAATGAAAGCGTGTTAGAGAATCATTCGTTGCATGTGGGAATGGAAAAAATTATCGAGTTGAATCTATTGCCGAAACTTGGTTTAGCGCCTGATGAAGTCACATACGTTCAAAACGAAATAAAAAATACGATATTATTCACAGATCCATCGAAGCATGTCAAACTTTCGAATAGTTTGCAAGAGTTGAGTAACAGGTGGGCTCGAATAAAGTTGCATGAGGAGGAATTGACCGACTATGACTTTCAAACACTTATTTACGCGTTTGTGCATGCATCAGACCTTAACAATTTGGTTCAAAAAGATAAAGAAGTTACTTTTGAATGGTATCGTCGTATTGTTAAAGAGTTCCAGAGCCAGTCAAGGTTGGAAAAAGCAAAGGGTCTCCAATTAACACCGTTTATGAGCACCTTGGATAGTGAATCTGCTCAAATTAAGATGCAGATTGACTTTACTTCACATAATTCTCCTTATTTTAAAGACCTCGCCAAGATCCTCCCAAACATTGAGCACTTAAATGACATAATAGAAGAAAATTATATATGGTGGAAAGATCGATTGAAAGAGCACAGCGGGATAACAAATGCGGACTTCATATGACTTCGCACATTAGTACTTAGTCAGCGAATCAGATCAAGTTAGAGGCTTCTGGAGTTCATCTTGTACTTTTTCTCCCTGTTTCGAAATGTTAATTAAGGTACAAATGGAATTTACTTCACGTTTTCTCCCCTTTCAAGAGATCTTGACAGAATTGTTCCAAATACTGAGTTCCACAATTAGTTGTAGAAAGAATTGATACAAGTCAATGGCAGGAAAAGCGATTGATAGATCATAGGCAAAAATAGAAAGATATTTCAACTGACGTCGTTGATTAGTCAATTAGACTGCGAACCAACTCAAGTTAAGATGCATAGGTATCTGGCCTCGTCTCTGCAGTAAAACGTTCGGTGATTGTCCGTTGCTTGGAATGCGTTACTGACGTTTTGGTTCGTCTCCTTCTGCAAAATTTCCTTTTCGTTTTCCTTCATTCTCTCTATCTGGTGCTTTACGTTAGGATGATTCGTTCTCGATTATACTAATTTGGGGATGACCTATTCGCTAATAGGTAAAGCTTTTGGTTAGGCGCAAATGATACGGTTCAAGACTAATGGTGTTCTTGGGAAAGAAAGTCAGAATTACTATCGCGCTTGAATAAATTATCTAACTCACTTCGACAACCATACGCATATCATCTTTACTGAAAAGTTGTCGCTGCCGGGATACTCGTATTACCCACACATCACACATAAAAACAAATCATAACCAGTCAGAAACAACTAGAATCTTGAACTCACTGCTTCCATTGTAAATAATCACAGATTGTTGGTAGGAGCACAAATTACTACCTGTAATGTACATGCTCTTCATGATACTACAACTTTACCTTTATCCTTCCCCTTGTCTACGTTACTCTCGCTGATCAAAACAGCGTAAAAATTTGTAAGTGTAACAATTAAGCTTAGGAGGAGGGAATCGTTTTCCTCATACACTTTAAATCGCATGTCACTGGGGCAACATAACCCTACATATCATTATAATTATCATCCTATTGTTCTAAGAGTTGACATGAATAAAGCACATGTATTGTAAGATGTAAGAAGTGATTTTACCAATATAAAAAGTAAGTCTTATTCAACGTTGGATCCTTTTGCGGATGTTAGTTTTTATCCAACATAAGAAAGTGAAGATAATAGAAGAAGTTTGAAATGTTGTGTGACCAGTGTCGAGTTCGGTGTCAGACTTTCATTTGAAATGCGGAAACCCAGTGCAAAAGCAGTTCGATTGCCCACTTAACGAATTAAATCATGTAGAGACGTACGCGAACGAAGGCGGTCGTGGATGATAACAATATCTGCCTGGACTTCCGGAAGAAAAATCTCTTTCTTTTACAATCATTATATTCCATAGTGATAGTGATGAATTACTCGAGGAAACGAGATTCGAAAATAAAGGAGATGATCATTAAGAAACAGGTATGACGCCAATGCATATCTCATATAGCCAAAAAGTTATGGCATGATTGACTCCTGCTCTGACCATTTTTGGTGTTAACCCATCAAAGAAAGCTGCCACGCCGCCTTCTCTGTATAATTCCCTTGCTACATCAATCGAAGAGATTGTACCAACTTCACCTTCAGTATTCTGTACAAGACTTTTCACCACATCAACAGGATATACAGGAAGCCAGCTGCTCATACCACTGGTTTAAGAAGTATAAAGAAAGAGTCAGAACTGGATGAAAAGTTGATAAAGAAAATATTTCGTGTCACACACCTCAATGCACCGCCCACAAGAGGTGCTAAACTCCCAAGCCACATAAACAAAGGCGTACTCATTAGAACTCCATAAAGAGCAAAGTATATACAATATGATGGAACTTCTCGAACGATCGTTGGGTTCAGTCCTCTTCCTAGGAAACCTCTGAATCCTTCAGCTTTAAATATTGCCTTCATACATTCGATTTCATTCTTATATAGACTTGTGTTTGCTTGCATCATAATCTTTACTCGTTCTATAGGAGCCACGATGAAAGACGTTACAAACCCTGCAAAAGCTGCAGAAAGGAGCAAAGAATGAAATATTGGGACGCTGCATTTGCTCAACTTTCCCAAAGCAAAACGATTGGAAGAAAACGCAATGGACTTGATTATTGCTTGCCCTACCATCATTCCACGAACGCCACCGAAGAAACCACGAATACCTTCACTCGCAAAAATTTTCCGGGAAAGCGCAATCATGCCCAAATTCGCAGCAGATTTTCCAAGTACCTGACTTTTTGTTTTCAAAGTATCTAAAGGAAATGATACCCCAACTCCAATCGCACCCGCAAAACTTCCAGCCAACATACTTGCGGCTGTTGGAGAAAATGCTATCGGTGCCGACCAACCACCGCGTAAAGATAAGAAAGCGTCAATGAGAAAGTTGTCTTCCCCATCTGCGGATGAACAAGATGTTTCAAAAGAGGATTGTTCAATTCTCTCTCCAACCTTTATTCTTGTTCTGTGAACAACTTGTGATGATGGACTGACGAATGGTTTAGACAAGGAGCGATTGTCCCAACTGTTCTCTGCGTTAGTAAGCTGGATAATAAGGTATAATGAAGATATCACGAACAATTTTCTGCGCGCCATTATCGAAACCATCCTTTATCTTCTCTATAGTAATCTCAAGATAATACTCTTATGCCACAAAATAAGATCTCTTCCTTTCTTTCTTCCCCTTTACTCTGTTTTCTCCTTAAGGATATGGAATTTGCAGTTGTACTCAATGTCTTGAACTTGTAATAAACGATAGATATTGTTTTGCATTAAAGAGGATTTTCCGAACAGATACGTTGGGAAACCGCAATCCAATGCCGATCGTTGTAAAGAGAGAGAGAGAGATAAGATAAAGAAAAGTCTTGAAATCGATCCTACGTACAAAAGAACGATTGGCAGGAAGCTTGGTCAATGGTCACCTGCCAAAAAGGATGATGATTTTTGCAAACAACAAACAACCACGCACCGCACAGCACACATTCACACAACACAAAAAGAATCTCAAACGCTATTTTTTACACCCTTCGAATCTACCACATTAGGAGTTAAGTTAGTATTTCAGCCGTTATCGTACTCCCATCCACAGTAGAGATTTGTACAATTTGCCACAACTAAATACCTCCTACAAGATGGGCAACGATAAGGACACCATTACCGATATACGTCACAACGATGGAAATAATAGTAGTAACAGCGATGAATATGTGTGGGAAAATCTAATGGGTCAAGATCTGCGTCTGCGAATGGACCCTCAGCATGAAAACGAAAACGACGAATGTTGTATAGAAGTCGGAGATATCGTGATATTTGACTGGACGGGATACTCCCTTTGTGACGATGGTCAGGCAACACTATTTTGCAGAGAAGTCAACTGGATGATAACAGTGGGATCTGGAGAGGTAGAGCCAGCATTAGAGATGGGTATTCGATTTATGAATGGAATTAAACGATTGGGAACGATCGAGGCTCATTCGAAGTATTGCTACGGGCGTTCGGGTCTCATGAAGACAGAGAAGAAGGCGGTTGCGTTAAGTGAAGATCAGAGAATAGATGATAAAAATTCAAGGTACCTTGTTCCACCAGAATGTTATGTGCGCTATGAGGTGATGGTTCTAGATGTACGCAAAGCTTCTTCACTATCTTCTACTTCTGATGATGTTGACGAGAAATTTTTTTTTTGGCTAAAGTATGGTTTGGCGAAAAAACATACAGGAAATTTTTACTTTGGATTTGCACAGGCCGCAAATGAGAATGTACAGGCTTTATATAGTAAGGCGGGGAAGCTTTATAGTGATTGCGCTGAGATGGCACAAGGAGTTTTAAAACAGCAGCGTGAACAAGAACAGAAACTAGAAGGAAAAGTCAAGTCAGCTGCCAGAGTTCATGTATCGTCTAGTGATGATGATATACAAAGTGGTTTAACAAAGAAACTCTTGCAGCTGACGATTGATTGTCTGAATAATGCTGCTATGGTTAATATTAAACTTGGTAATTTTCAAAAGGCGATTGATGTCTGTGCGGAAGTCATAGATAGATACGATCATGAAAATATGAAAGCTTTGTGCAGAGCAGCCCAGGCAGCATGCCTCAAAGATAGTTTTGAAGAAGCCGAGGCAGCAATTAAGGTGGCGTTATCAATCGACGTTGGGACTGGTAGGCCTCACCCAGATGCCCAGAGAATGGAGCGATTCTACTTGAAAACGAAAAGGGCGTTTAAGACAAAAGAAAAAGAGTTATACGCAAAAATGGGCTCATCGTTTTCAACTATTACTACTGTTGAAAAAAACGCTGGCATTTCAGTTGACGAAGTAAATATTGATTCAGACGGATCTCTGTTTGAGAAAATCAATACGCCACTTCATTTTTCTTTCGGTGTCCTTGCCAGTGTTCTGGTATTTGCTTTTGGTGCTTGGCACAATTGGACGAAGTGACGTGCATACCATCACCTCTCCATTTTATCTCTGCCCATCCTTTCTAAACTTAGAATTTTGGAAAAGAAGTGAATATATATATATATATATATATATGTATGTGTGTTCTTGACAACTTTCTTATTTTCGATCAATGTGATGGAGACAATCACTGAAATAAATATTTCAAAAATGATGAAGAAAGTTCGTGATCGCGTATCTTAGCAAAAATCTAAGAAGAATTTACTACTAGCAACCGGAATACGTACATTTTCAAAAAGATTCACAGGATACGAGTATACAACTTGTTTTTAAAGGTATATCTACTTGACGAAATTGGGCCTAATCTTGATTGTTTTATCTCCCTCCAAAAAGTGCATCAAAAGATTACGAATCCTCGTTCACCGATGTCATCGTCCGATAATGAACGAACGGCCGAACAAACACGTCCACCAATTGATTACTTGAGTAAAATACTGTCTCAAGCACGTGAAGAACGACGGAAAATCGATGTAATATTGGATGCAGCACGCTGCAACTTAAAACAGAGATGCTCGTATCAAAAGAACTTCTGGGAGAGGGAAATTAACTTCAATAAAGCTCGCCTGCTCGTAGTAGAGGATTACGATCGTAATGATTTTTATAATGAAATTAATATTCAGAAAACGTTCGATACTCTTCGAAATCGCGCTTCTGGTGGCAAATACGATGGAATCCTTCTCCCCCTGACGCATAATCATAACCGGAAAAACACCATAATAGAAATGGATGCACAAACTATATATGAACGTCTCGGTCGACTGGATTTATATCTTAATCAATACAACGCCAATCAAATTATAGTCAATGGAGATGACGATGTCTCCACGTCCATACCTGCAGATATGAACGACACTGAACGAGGTAAACGGCGATATCATCAGCTGCTTGAACATATGCAGTGGGTTATTGCACGCGACGATCCTCTGTTATCCGTTCAGGAGGTAGTAGAATACAGCAAGCGTGCAATGCATTGGTTTGTGTCTTATGTCGCATATGCGCATGATTTGTTCTGCGATGATCGGAATCGGGATAAAATGACTTTGAAGGCATTGTGCAACATTCATTCACCATATAATCGTAGTTATGAGCAGTATGAGCAATGGTATGGACATGATTGTTGGGGCATTACTGTGGAAGTATTTGGAAGGTACGTACTGCTGACAAATGTGCAAACAAAGATATGAATGAATGTGCAATCTGGTATACATTCGGACACATCTAATGTAGGTTCTCTAAATACAGCATGGGTGCTGGTGATGGAACGTCTTCCTTTCGATACAAATTGGTACAGTATATTATGCTTTACCCGGATGCAGCGAATCACGAAGACGGTTTTTATGAATGCTCCTCATCCTTCGAAATCTCTTGTGGTGATCTCGCTAACAATACAATTTTGTTAGATCCGTCATTATGCTACTTGATTCTGTACAATGGCCAGAATAGTAATCACAGCAGCAGCATCAACAAGGGCGTACCGATACGCACAGCCATCACATCTATGCAAGACTATAACTACAATCGTAAGGATACAACGACAATGCGTCGGTGTCTGTACACACAGGGCGATAACCTGTTTAACTGTCTTGGAATGACTTCCCTCACCAACTCCCCTGCTAACTCCCTCACTCCGGTGATATTCCATCCGCTTTCCTCAATGGAACGCATCATATCCATCGCCTCTTCTCCCAGTCATACACTCATACTTACCTCATTTGGATTAGTATACACCATTGGCAACGGAGCCGACGGCGCTCTCGGCTTTGGAGATTTGAAGTCGTCGTTCGTATTCCGACATGTCGAATGGTTTATTGACGAAGTAAAAGATCCCATTATAATAAAAGAAATTTCAGCTGGGGGTGACGCCAATGGGTGTCACTCTGCTGCTATTGATTATGAGGGGAAACTATATACATGGGGTAAACGCACAGCATGCGGCCACGACAGTGACATAAAATCGTCTTTTGTCGCAATGCCTGCCGTCGTTTCGTATTTTGTTGTGAACCAACTGCGCGTTCAAAAAGTCAGTTGTGGAGGTGGGTTCACCCTGATATTGGCCACGCGTTCTATGAATGCAAAGGACTACGACGATAATGATGTTCCCATTTCCAGTAACGTGTACAGTTTTGGTGCATATGAGGGAGGTAAGCTTGGTCTCGGTCCTGCTCCAATCGTCCAGGACGCTTCTAAAAGACGACGGCGATTACGATATCAGATGCGTCCCAAATGCATTTCGCTTCATAATATACGTGATGTTTGTGCCGGTATATCTCATTCCCTCGCAGTTGGGATTGGTGGAGAAGTTTATGCCTGGGGTTGTAATGACGCCGGACAATGTGGTACATCTTTATGTTCACACATTATGGCGATGGAGGATTTTGATAGTTATAGGAAGCTACATAATTCTGTTTATGACAACGTATATTCTCCTCGTGCAATCCTACCGTTTGGTTACGATCATAATAATGGATATTCAGTACATGGCAGCACTGTTGCTGCGGGAATGAAGCACAGTGCCGTCATCGACGTTCGTGGTCAAGTGTGGACGTGGGGTAGAGGAACTTTCGATGTACGGAAAACAGCCGATGCAGCTGATGGCGGCGATTTTATTGGTATTGAAATGTCACCTGATTGGATGAAGCCGTGTGTCGTGGAGGCGTTTCAGGATCTCACAATAACGCACGTCGACCTCGGAAACAATGGACAATGCTCGGCTGTGACAGACGACGGGATGTTGTATAGTTGGAATCATCGTCCTACTGGTGTTGAATGCCTAACATGTTACAACTATAAGTACGCATCGGTATTGCACGGGCAGCGATGTATCGACGTATGTTCTAGCGGCAATCATACCTTCATCATTACGGATCATGGACTGCCCTGTCCTATATTTGAGCGCGTAACATTGTCTTCACCTGTTGTTGTCAACCCACGAGAGTATCCCTATTTTGACTGCATTATCGTCGCTGGAGGAGGACAGGCACCCGGTCACAAAGCCGTTCTCGCAAGAAGAAGTCCGGTCTTTGAACGTATGATCCGTGATGAATTATTACCTGGTCAAACTGACTCTATAGAATTATTGTTGCCAGACGTCAGTTATCAAATTTTGATTAAGTTAATGGAGTATCTGTACACTGACAATGTGAAACTACCCGTACACGGTGATGTTTCTGTGATTGCACACGAATTGTTGCGTTGTGCCGAAGTGTACGACTTACCAATGTTGGCTGCCTTGTTGGATGATTTCATCCATGGTAATAACGATGTCATTCGAGTGCAGCAGCAAGAAGGGAATTGGAAAAATCACTCCTTCTCTTCATTGTTGGAAGATGATTATTGGCACGATGCTATCATTAAAGTTCGGAGTAACAGACAGCAAATTAGGGTACATAAATTTGTCCTGGCGATGCGATGCAAATTCTTTAAATCCCTATTTCAAGATTCTTTTGATGAACATGATAATGTTGATGACCTATCTAGTTATCGTAACAATCGGAGTATTCCAATCTACGAGCTTCCATATGATTGTGAAATCACCTTTGAATCTTTACAACGCGTTATACGTTTCATTTATTTAGGAATCTTTATATACAACTCTGATGATGATGCCGATCAGAAAATGTTGAAAGACAGCTTACGAATTGCGCATAATTTTGGACTAGATCAGTTGAAGACTCTTTGTCAAAGTAACCTCATTGTGTCGACGGAAAATTCAGAAGAACTCCAATGTTTGGCCACTTCTACTAATTCGTTTATGCTTTGCGAAAAGGTAAAGCGATATATCCTACAGTTGCTGTTCGATGGCGAAACTACCAAAATTAAAAAAATTTCATTAGAATTGAAAAGTGAAGTGTTTCCAAAATTATTGAAGTTTCAGCAGAGGCAATATTATTCGCTCATTGGCTGCTCATACGGACAAATGAACAAATGCATTTCAAAGGGAGATAACGGTTTGATGATGCAGCTGACCAAACAACACCATTCGGTGGAAAAACGCATGATGCAGAGAGATCGAAAGAAAAAGGATGCAATTAGTGCTATGCTCGGTGCAGATACATCAAAGTTTCCGAAGGTGGAATTGTCATTATTATTTTTCCTAACGATATGCTATAAACTCTTTGAAAGAGTAAGCCTATCTGCATATGCTGTCGCCGCTATTAATGCTTGCTTTCTTGTTGGCGCTTTTGTAGTTTATCACAAAAATACGTTTAGTTTTTGAGTTGGTATGTATTGCTGTGAAATAAGAATTACTGCGTTTTCTATCCACTTAAAAGTCGACCATGTGGTCGACATCACCTTGGCGCATTAGCTGTCCCAATCGTTGCAGCTTATGTGACTTTGTAAGGAAAAGAGAAAAAGTGATAGCATTTAAGTTTGAAAAGCTATTATGAATGCATACAGTGTTGGTTCTTTATGGGCCAATCGTAAAAAATAGCTCCCTCATCATGTTAGTCTATTAAATGTAACTACGATTCGTACATTACCCTAGAACTTTGATTGAAGTGTGCAGAGAAAACTATTGAAATCCGCTTAATTAAGTGTTGTAGACTCAATCTTGAAACGAGTGAAAATGGCCGTACCATGCTAAAACTTGTAAAATTTGTTTTCGTTGGAAAACAAAATGGTCACCTAAGAAGCGCTGAACACAAAGCCGTATACGCTGACGTGATAAGGCATAATGTAATGATTACAGTGATAACCACAACACTCGTGAGCCAAACCTTCACCCTTTCTCTCCCCATTGATGAGAAAGAAAATTATTTATCAGCTTTTCCTCTAATACGCTAACCGGTCTCCATCGCCAATAAGAATGTCATTGGGTATAGTACGCTTTTATTCGTCTGGATATGTGAGAAGCGCTATCGAGATAGAAGGGCGTGACATGTTGATCAGTAATTTTTCCGCCACTTGCTTCACATAAAAGATATTTTCTGAATCGAATTATAGACAAAACACTCCTCAAAGATTATCATGATCAGTTTAGCTATTTAGTCTAAGATTTGGTGCATTATATGAAAACATTTAGAAGTCGCAAAACTTTAATAAATTCCTGGATCTATGACAAAACGCTCCTATCTTTGCCCTCTTCATTATCACCGCCTCGCCTCTCATTTACCATAATCTTTACCTCCGACGAAGCTGCAGTATAGCATGGATCGTTGCTGCTTTGTGCAGCATTATCAAGAGCTAAGCTAGAAATATAATTTATCATTGTTGTCCGTGCTTGCCAATTAGGCGATTTGGCTCTGTTCCAAAAACCGATTATAATAATCATATTCATGAGCAAAATAATCAAAATATTAGCTTTGAGTTGTAAACTTACATATCCTCATCTTCCAATTCTTTAAGTTTAATGACAACCTCTTCCATCGCATTTTTAAGGTTGACAATTGTATCGACAGAATTGTTGTTATATTTATATAAGCCATAGAATAGATCAAAACTATCGGCAGTTGTGCTTTCAATCAGCCGAAGGACACTTTGAAATCCTTTCGTATCAATTGGGGTTGCCTTCATAAATTGACGAAAGAGATAAGATACTCGACATAAGTTAAACGTAGACAATAATTTTACATTTACCTCAAGCCCTTGCTTTCCTAAAATCCTTCCCATAAGATGTGTTATAAATTGGGATTTCGCAGCATAATCATCGTGCTGTTTACATGACAAAGCAATCATATCGCATCCTTCTTCCTCCCAGATGGAGAGGAATCGTTCCATCCGATCCATGCCCTCGATGAAGCCTTCACTACCTTCGTGCAAACTATGCCCGTGTCCTGATTTGTCAAGAAAACTCTCTACATCGCTGTCTCCTTGTTCTGCCCTAGAAAGCTGATGAAAATCACGTTGATCATCGGGGTCTAATACGACACCATTAATTCGAGTTCGTTCGTAAACAAATTTCAAGGCACTCCATCCATCTTTTCCGGAATCCGGCCCAAACATCGGATGAGTGCACAGGACATCACATTCTCGTGGTAAATATTTCAGCATAATATCACGTGGATGCTCCTTAACTGAACAAACATCGACAATCAATGGAGCATTAATTTGTGGATAGGATTGCTTATCGACAAAATCCTTGAGAATCCCTCCCCAAGTTCGAACAGTATCCTCAAAGCTGACAATTGAAACAGCAAGAACGATCACATCAAGATCGCATGCGAGAAACTTTTCCGGTTCAGATAGAGGGACAAATTCTACTCCCATTTCCGACGCAACTTTCGAATAATCACTTCGACTTGTTCCGACAACATTGCCATACTTACTAAACGACTTTGCAATAAATTGCCCGAACCTTCCAAAGCCCATGACACCAATTTTAAGAGGACGGTCCCGAAGGACGCTCAGCTTTTCCAACCTCACTTCGGCCAATAGCTTTGCCAACTCTGCCTCCCTCTGTTTCAATTGTTCCAGTCTGCCAAGTTCCGATGACGAAGTACTTGATAAATATTCTTTATCTTCGCCAATCATTCCTTTCTTAAAATTATTTGATCGACTCGATGATGATGACAGGGATGCACTCATCGTCGGAAAAAATGAAAGCAACAAGATCAACACTACTGAACGTGGTACAACGCGTAAAGAATTCTGCATTCGCTAAGTCTTTTTACAGCGATATAGTTTGGGATTTTGTAATTTTAAAAGAGGCGCAACTCGAATGGAAATTATTTTCGGTGCAATTCTGCCTTTCGATGGGTAAATTCTGATCTCCCACTGTACCCTGCTTTGACAGTCAGACTGGTATATTGGATAAATTTTCTTTTGTTACGCCAAGACAGAGAAATATACGAAAACAAAAAAGCCTCACATCGGTTTTAGTTGTCGGATGCTTGACATTGGAGATTGACACAAACTTGACTGTGACGTGTGGTGGTATAATAGGGGTTGCCAACTTACGTAATATGAATATGAATATGATCTCACGTTCACGTACAATTTTTTAAATTAGCTTTGTCCAAAAAATAATCCATTCTGATTGGTCTAAAAAAAATTGAACGTAAATAAAGATCATATTCAT
>Ga0115008_10000424_pt1 | contig 31194 bp, 34 predicted proteins | sample FraStrMetagenome_FD_87164 | JGI IMG/M metagenome (GOLD analysis project Ga0115008, IMG submission 87164) | Marine eukaryotic phytoplankton communities from Arctic Ocean - Fram Strait ARC3M Metagenome | ecosystem: Environmental > Aquatic > Marine > Oceanic | place: Fram Strait | collected... | reverse complement strand
CAAAGTCTAAAACAAAGTCTAAAACAAAGTCTAAAAAGGATTTTATAGATAATTTTGATGATTCTTATATCAAGTCAATAGATAAAACAATCTATTAAGTTTTCATTAAATCAACTATTTTTTGCTGTTCTACTGAAAATTTTTGTTTTTTTGAATTCTTTTTTAAAGATTTAGCTTGTTTTTTATGAAGCTGTTCCTTCAAATAATAAGATGAAAAATGAATTATTTTATTATTGAAAATACACTCTATATGTATATATTTTGTTTGTTTCATTAATTTTAAAAATTCCATCATACTATCAAAATGTTCTGTATCATATTCTATATTGAAAATGCAGTGGATATTGAAAGGCTTCTTCTTCTCTGACTGTTCATATGTCATATAACAATTTGAACAATTCAACTCATAAGCTCTTTCCCTTATAAATTTATCCAAATTTCCCTCACTACATCTTTTAGAATCGACGCATACATCTATAGAGTACATTATGATATATCTAAATATTATTTTTTTATGGGATTTTTTCATGTAGGTAAAAATATATTACATAAAATTGGATAAACATTTTTATTTTTTATCACTTTATAATTTATATAAAAATTATGAGTTGGAAGAAAATAGGCGGATTAAATTATAATGAAAGCAAACGCGGTGTTTCTGATTATGAGGGAAATTTATATAATAAATTAGTTGTCAATGATTTAAGCGTTAATAACATTATCAATGTAGATGAAAGTGTTGGAATAAATCTTCCAGCGACTCAACTAGATTTATCTATTCCAAAACATAAACAATTATTATTAACTGTAGGTGGAAATTATAAACAAACTGGTTCAATATTAGAAATATTTAATCAAGATAGCACTAATAATAATAACACAACACAAAAGCACGCATTAGTACATACCAATGACGATATTCTTCAAATTAATCCAAATCAAGATTATGAAAAATCTATTCATATTTATTCTAGCGTAGGTTATCCAACAAAAATATTAGGTAATTTAGACATATCTGCTAACAATGTTAATATTTACGGGATAACAGAATCATCTAGGTCACTTGAATATTATACTTTTCCTGATGATGGACAAGATACTGATTTTGTTCTTGCAAGCTTCGATGTTAGCAATAATTTTTCAAATTTTATTATCGATGGTTCATTAAATATTACAAATAATATTTACTTACAAGATGTTGATATAAATGCTTCGTCATTGGCCGAATTATATAAAAATGCCGATATCAGAATTAACAATGTTACACATCAAAATCTAAATATAGCTACAATGACTAATGAGATTAATAGTTCTAATAAAGAAGCTATGGCACATAATGAATTGGATCGTTTAGTTATTAATGGAAATAAAGATTATACAGGTGGTGTACATATTAAAGGCGGTAAATACAACCATAATATATTTTTAGACGGTAATGTACAAATTGGATATTGTTCGCAAACTGCTGCTTCTCAAATCGAATATCAGGATGATGAAGGCAATAAATTTACAGAAATTAATTACGGCGAGCAAACAAATAATGAATCTTATAATAAAGCTTTTACTACTGGGTCCTTTCCTGATGATATATCATGGGTTGAAAATGCTAATACTAATAATTTTACAGGAGGATATAAAGTAGATATTGCTGGAAATTGTAGAATCCGAGGTAATTTATTATATTTGGAAGGTAACTTAATTGTAGAAGGTTCTAAAGTAGTTTTAAATGATGATGTTCAATGGCAAACAATTGAACATATTTTGGTTCCCAAAACATTATTAGTTGGTTATCCAAAAGATATGGTATCCGGTAATACAAATAATTCTTATGAGGGTCCTGAATCTGCTATTGCTTCTGCTGATATAAAAGGCAGTATCGTAAATCGTAATGATTTATTTTTAGGGGATCCATATACTCGTGAAAATTATACATTTAATGATTATAAAAAACCTTTAAATGCTACCGGTGACGATGAAGATTATGGTAGAATATATGGTAGTATTTATTTTGCTAACTGTAATAATAATTCTTTAAGTACTATGTCTACAGATAGTCAGAGAACTATACAAGGATTAGCAAGTTATGATTTTAAATATACAGGAATTGTTAAACGACAGCTTTCATATAAAGTAGGGTATGGTTCAGAATTGTTACTTTATAATTATAAATATCCGCAAAATTTTGGGTTAAAAGATAACAGCGATAATCAATATTATAACTCGGGTGATCGTATCCGATTATTTGGTGGTGCTATTCGATTTGATACTTATAATACTGAATTAGATCCTATTATTGATGATCCAGATAATCCAGTAAATCATTTTAATGATCAAATGTACACACGAATGGTTATTAGCGGAAACGGTAATATTGGTATTGGTGATAAATTTAAAACCATCAGTCTTAATAATGAACCTAATGTTAAATTAGAAATTGATAGCACAGATGCTATAATATTACCTGTTGGAAATGTTTCGGAAAGACCTATTGCTGAGAATGAAACAAACCAAACTGAAATAGATAAATATATTGGTTCTATTCGTTTTAATAGTGATAGTAATAAATTTGAAGGATATATTGGTACACCATCTCGTTGGGAAAGTTTAAATGGTGTAACTAATAATACTAGAACAGCATATATTACAGCAGAAGAAAATACAGATCAAATTGATTTTTATGCACCTGATGATATTGGTGGTCAAGGAACCCCAAAAATGAGAATCAATAAAGATGGTGTAGAAATATTTGGATCATTCATAAATTCAGGATCAATAGATATGGGAAATGAACTAGGCATAGGTATTGTTGAGCCAGCTAGTATTTTACATTTAAAAGGAAATACTCCTGTAGTTATTATTGAAGATACAAATTCTTCAGAAACAAAAGGAGGGGTTTGTTTTACTGATAATGAAAAAGCTTGGTCAATGATTAGAGGAACAGGAACAACTTCAGATGGCGGAGGTTTACAATTTTATACCTTAAATTCTAGTACAGGAATCGGAATAAATTATCCTTTTAACGACCCAGTTAACGATACTGATCTTATTGAAAGAATGTGTATTACAAATGAAGGTAATGTTGGTATTGGAACTGATAATCCTGGACAAAAATTACATGTTAATACAAGTACCACTTATGATGGCATATATTTATATCATGGAAGTAACACATTGGGTAAAATAGCAAAAAATGATAATAATTCAGGTTATTTACAATTGCATGAAAATGATTCTACAAAAATACGATTAAATTCTAAAGCAAACGAGAAATCTTTTATTAATAATGGTGGAAATCTTGGTATTGGAACTGATAATCCTAGTGAAAAATTACATGTTGAAGGCAACATAAAATGTAGTGGAAATATTGTAGCAGATGGTTCCTTCGCATTAAATAATTTTTTAGGTATAGGAATTTCTAGTCCAGAAGTGCCTCTTCATGTAAAATATGAAAATCATACCGGCCAAAATCAAAAAATTGGTTTTATTTTAGAAAATGGTGGTACAGAATCAGGAACTACAGATTATGAAGCATCCATGATGTTTAAAGCTAAAAATGAAGGTGAATGTAAAATATTTTTCAATCATACTAATGATACATATTCTAATTATAATCATTGGTCTATTCATAGTGAAAGTAGTGATACAAGTGGTAACTTATTTGTTATTGATTATAATCCAGATGTACAAGATTTTACTGATGCAACTATTAGTGAAAAATATTGTAAATTTGGCTTTAATACTATGAATCCTCTTAATTCATATCATTTTTGTGGTGCTGGAGGTACAACATATAATGAAGGATCAATTTCCATTAGTTCATTAATTACTGGTGGAGAGAGAATTGCTAGTATTGTTTTAGGTAGTCATCTATCGGAAAATAATTTAGACTATTCCTCTAAAATCGCTTCTTATAATGATCCTAGTGATACAGATAATAGATATAATTCTGATCTAAGATTTTATACTTGTAATGGTTCAGGATCTACTAACGAAAAAATGCGTATTGATCATAATGGTAATGTCGGTATCGGAACAAGTAGTCCTAGTGAAAAATTAGAGGTGAATGGTAAAGTTAAGGCAACCGAATTTGAAGGAAATGGTGTAACACCAATTGGTGGTATTATTATGTGGAGTGGCGATCTTAATAATGATGGAACTGTTCCTAGTTATTCTAATTGGCATATTTGTGACGGCACTAGTAATACTCCTGATTTAAGAGGGCGTTTTATTATGGGTAGCACAAATGAGAATAAAGTTAATGTTGCTTCAGAAGGACAGGTAAATTATCAAACTGGACAAACAGGAGGTGAACAACGGGTTCAGCTTGAGATTCAAGAAATGCCTTCACATACACATAATTGGCATTTTGAAACAAGTCATATTGGAGAAGAATCCGACAGTCCATACCAGGCAGTTCTTGCAGGAGGTAATGATGGAAACCAAACATCTACTATAAATGGAAACCAACAAGCAATTAACAATAATACTTATATTGCTCCAACAGGTAATAATGGATCTCATGAAAATAGACCTCCATATTATGTATTAGCATATATCATGCGTATATCTTAAATATTTAATTATATTTTATATTACTATGAATAATAATATAAAATTTGATGAAGAAATGAATATTGGTGAATGTATATTTAAACATAAAGGTGAAATAAAAAAATTACCTGAAAATCAAATATTTACCATTCCTAATTTTATCTCTCAAGAAGATTGTAATTATTTTATTGATATTATAAATAAACATGCAACTCAAACTGAAAAATGGGGCAAAAATCAAAATGTAAGTTGTCATTACATAAATAGTGAAAATATATCAAATCCACCTGATGACCCTAATTTTCAGAAAAATGTTGATGATAAAATATATAACTATATAAATAAATTTACTAATACATTACATAATAAATACGATATACAATCTACTGGTGACTCGGGATATTGTTTAAGAAAAATTTATGGACCAACACGCTTTCATAGCGATGGCATCAGTGTTACCAAAATACAAGATAGATATATACCATTAAGAAAAATACGAAATATGAGTATTATTATTGCTCTTAATGATGATTATGAAGGAGGTGTATTTCAATTTCCACATCAAAATTTTACAACAAAATTAGGTAGGGGGGAACTTATTGCTTTTCCACCTTATTGGACACATTTACATGGGGCAGAAGCTCCTTTAAATAATACTGTTCGCTACACTATAAATACATGGCTATTTGAATAATTAAAATAAAATTGATTATGATTTAATAATAATATGCTAATTATTATTAAAATGGAACCCCCAACTTACTTGGCTAACAAAAATCCCCACTACAGAGATGCTTTTATTTCTTTTGATGAGGGACCACATATATACACTATCAAGGGTGATAGCGGATTTACCTCGGTTACTACATGGAATCATTCTCATTTCGAACATTTTGATGCTGATAAAATTATAAAAAATATGATGTCCTCAAAAAAATGGAGTCAAAATAAGTATTATGGAATGACACCTGATGAAATTAAAGCTGGTTGGGATAAGAATCGTGATGAAGCTGCTAACGCTGGAACCAAAATGCACTATGATATTGAATGTTATTATAATGATTGTCCTAACGAAAATACTAGTATTGAATATGAATATTTTAATAAATTCCTCCAAGATTTTCCTGAATTAAATAAGCGTCCTTATCGAACAGAATGGATGATTTATCACGAAGAATTACGATTGGCTGGATCTATAGATATGATTTTTGAAAATGAAGATGGAACTTTACAAATTTATGATTGGAAGCGTTGTAGAGATATTAAAAAAAATGATGGTTTTGGTAAATGTGCTAATAAGGAATGTATAGAGCATTTACCCGATACAAATTATTGGCATTACTGTCTACAATTAAATACCTATAAGGCAATATTAGAAGAAAAATATGATAAAAAGATTACAGATTTATATTTAGTCTGTCTGCATCCAGACAATAAAAATAATAATTATCAGCGGATTAAAGTTGTTGATTTACAGCAAGAAGTAAGTGATTTATTTAGATTACGCGAAATTAGTTTAAAACAATAATAACATTTCTTAACATGTATTTATAGATGTTATTATTTGATTGGTTAAATACATATGGTGTATTTTTAATATTATCAGCATCATCTTTATTTATTTTTTTTGATTTATGTATGAAAACAAATTATGATAATAAACAAATTATAGATATACCAGAAAAGTTTGAAGATAAATATATAAAAGATATAAATAAGCTTGAAGAGAGAAATCTATCGAAAGACGAGCTTATTCTATTACAAAAATCTATTGTAATGGAAAACACTCCTATGGGTAATGTTATCTTATTTTATTTTCATGAAAAGGAACAATTTATTTTTTATTCCGATAGAAAAGAGGTTCCATATAAATATTTAGATGCTGTTGCAAGAAAATATATAAAAATGTTTGATTGTAAAATGATATATACAGCAGTTGATGAGGAATTAGAATCGCAAAAAAAGAAATATGAGGAAATAAAGGAAGAGAGAAAAATTATAAAACCAGAGAGGACAGAAAAAAAGAGAGATGTATTTGCTAATTATAAAAATTATAATATGAAAACAGATACACCTCTTAAAGAAGAAGATTATCTTATAAAAGAAAATATCAATAAATTTAAATGGGGCGGATTTTTAAAAGATTATCAATTTATTCAGACACAAAAAAAAGAGGAAAAAGAATTAACATATCAGGATTTTATGATACAGATGTCGTCGAAGAATTCAACTTAATATATTCTTCTTTAAATTTCAAGTATCCATTACTTTTTTCAATATTAAACGATGATTCAAGATGTGACTTGGCTATTTCCATTGTTTTTTTTTCATTATCACTTAACTGATTTAAGTATGATTTCATTATTTTTTGGTCATTCATTTTTTATAATTATAACTAACAAAATATTATTTAATCAATTTTTTTTTTAAATATTTAAAAAAAATTGATTTAGAATACTAACTAGAATAAGCATTACATAAATATGACCGAAACAAACAATGTTACAACCTATCGTTATAAATTTTCAGAAGATGTAGTAAAATCTTTATTTCAATTTTCAAAATTACATCAATATGAGAAGAGAAATGATTATAAGGAATCATGGGAGGCATGGGTTAAACAAAATGATGAGTTAATTTCTACAGAATCGCGTCGTCTCTTAGTAAATGGATACAACGGTAACATCGTAGATAAAATGTATAAAAGTGCAAGATACTATTTTAGAACTAAGCCTACCGCAAAAATAGAGCCAAAGAAGAGAAGAAAATATACATCATGTAATAGTGATTTTATTGACCATATGGATGAATATATTACAACAAATTATAAGGAAAATAAAAATTTCAAACCATCTGATAAATATACTAATTATTGTGAGCAAAATAAAACGGAATTACAAAAAGAGGTTGCTAGAATCAAAACAGAAGATAAACTAGAAGATAATGAAGTTTTAGATAAAATCAAAAAGTTATTTAAAAATAGGTATTTTCAATTGATTAAAAATAAGTAAATATAGTATATGAGTCAATTATTAAGTCAAGGTGGTTTCGGATGTGTATATCATCCTGGAATCAAATGTAATGGAAATACAGATAAAAAAAAATATGTTTCAAAATTACAAATAAATGATTATACAGCTGTTAATGAAGTTCAAATTGGTAAAACTATAAAAACAATAGCTAATTATGAACTCTTTTTTTTACCTATTATTGATTATTGTAAAATAAATGCAACTGAATTAGATTCAGAATTGATTCAAAAATGTAATACATTACATGAAAAAACAAATTTAGTATTAATGAAGATGAATTACATGAAAAATAAAAGTTTTTTTGACTATATTAAAAGATCATCTGTTCCGTCAAAAATTTTCTCTCAATTAATAGATAAATATTTATATTTACTTAATTCAATTGAATTATTAAGCAATAAAAATATCATTCATTATGATTTAAAAGATGAAAATATTTTATTAGATATTAAAAGCAACAATCCTATTATTATTGACTTTGGAATTTCATTAAATATGAATGAATATAAACAGGATTATGTAGAAGATTTTTTTTATGTATACGCTCCAGAATATTATATATGGTCATTTGATATTCATTTGATTTCTTTTTTATCGAGAAAAATTACTGAAGATAGTTATAAGTTAACCGAAAAAGATGTAACATCTATATCAAATGATTTTGTTAACGCACATAAATTGTTAATTACTTTTTCTGACAGCTTACAGGATGATTATAAACAACAATGTATTGAATTTGGATTAACATATGTAGGTAAAACTAAACAAACAATATTAAAAGAGTTGGTTGTTAAAGAAAATTATAGTACATGGGATAATTATGCCCTTAGTTGTTTAATCGGAAAATCAATAAAATATATGTTTGATAAAAAGTATCCTAATGTGAACCTTTTAAAAAATATTGTTCAATTGATTTTTATTAATATGCATCCTGATCCATCCAAAAGATATACAATTAAAGAAACTAAAGAAAAACTAAATGATATTTTATTACATATAGATGATCCTCAAGAAGATGTATTTACATTTATTGATAAAATTGATATCAATAAAAATAATATAGATATTGAAATTAATAACGATAACTCAACTATTCAAGATATTACTAATAAAAGTAAACGGGGTAAATTAGATTAAATTTTATAATTTGGATTTTTAAAAATATCAATGATTTCTTTACACCAGTCAATTTCTTTATAATCTTGGGGAGATATATTATTACTTAATATATGTCCTAATACTTGAAAAAAATGTGGTGAATTTAAATATTCAGGGGCTGCATATAGCATAGTTGTTTTCATTTTATTCAGTTCTATTAATAACCCTTCTTTTTCATATGCAAAAGCACGATTATGATGAGCAGCAATACTATAAATATCATCTACAATAACGATAATATTTCTCATTATTATTGATATTACTTTATATTTAATTTAATATCAATAAATTAATTTAGTGTTTTCTTCCCCGTTTGGAAGATTTTTTATGTTTTCTGGTTTTTCTGGTTTTTCTAGTTTTCTTTTTTCCAGAAGAAGCAGAAGATTTACCTGATTTTTTGTATGTTTTTTTAGCCTGTTTTAATACATCCTTGAACTTCATACCTTTGTGTTTTGCCATAGTGGCTTTTACATGAGCTAACCAAGCGTTTGCCATTGTATATACTTAAATAAGAAAATAAAAAAAATTGATTAATAAATATGAAAATATTTAATTTTAAATTAAATTAATAATATGAACAAACAATTTACTAGGTATCTGTATTTATACGAAGAGGTAGAATTATCATTATTATTATCTTTATTAAATAAACAAAATTTAGATAAGGTTTTATTTTGGTGTTATGAATTATATTATTCTACACCAGATAATGATATATTTCCATTTTTAATGAAAATGTATTTTGACTTTTATGCTCTAAAGAATCCTAAATTCTACGATTATATTATAAAAAATCATAATAGATGGAAACAAAATAAGGATAGCTTTATTGTAGGTAATATATGTAAAAACTTATTTGGATTCAAATTCAATACTAGTGTATTTTTAATTCGACAATGTCATAATACAATTACCAAGGATAATATTATTTTATATCGAGGTAGAAAACCGCAATGGGTAGTCAAATTTGATAAAAAATTTCATAATTTATACATGGCTATAAATAAAAGAGAATATAAATACATTTGTTATTATCTTAAAGCGTTAGATATTGAAAGTAAAGATAAATTTTTGGCCATCATTGATTATTTTGAAAAAGTTGAAGATACTAATATTATTCATGATAATATAATAACAACACTAGAGCATTATGATGATTTTGAACATTATGTTTTCTATAGTTTGGTTTTGCTATTTGATTGGGGCATTGAACTAAATAATAAAAAGATTTATAGTACATTAAATAATGAAGAAAAAGAAGAAATTGTCTCTATTCACGAAGATGATATAACTCCTAAATATAGAACATTGAAGCATAAGAGAAAATATAGAATAGCAAAAGGATTGGGATGTTTTAACTTAGTTCGTCATCAATTTAAATTAACCGAAAAAATGTATTATCATTGGTTATATTATTGTTCTGATAATGCCTTTTGGAAACCACTATTAGATAAATATTCGTATAAGAAAAATCATGTAAAAGAAACAATAGAATTTGATAATGATGATATGTTAGAAGAATTTCATGAGAATTATGGTTATTTAGAGCCAGATGAACAAGACTGTAAGACACAATATAATGCTACAGGGGATATAGAACCGCAATCATGGTCAAAGTTTACAAAAAAATTTTCAGAACACGAGGATTTCATTAATTTCAAAGATGATTTTAAATTTAAATATTAATTATTAAATAAAAAAATTGATTTACATTTTTTATTTAAAAGATGTGCAAATAATAATATAAAATGGTAAAAAATACTAAAGGAGGCAAAAACGCAAAAAAGTTTGGTAGAAAGTTTTCTACCCAAGGTGGAACCTCTGTTTTAAGATTATCAAAAGATCCTGCTGAAGTATATGCTTGTTGTAGTAAAATTTACGGTGGAGCAAATATTGAAGTAAAATGTGTCGATGGTGTCGATCGTTTATGTATTATGCGTAATAAATTTAGAGGTAGAGGTAAAAGAGACAATGTTATAGCAGTAGGTACATGGCTATTAGTTGGATTAAGAGAATTTGAAACTATAAAGGAAGGAAAAAGAGAAAATTGTGATTTACTTGAAGTTTATAAAGATTACGATAAAGAAAAATTACAACAACATGAACCTAGTGTTTCGTGGAGTATTTTAAAAACAATTAGAAGTGTAGCTGATACACCATATACAAAAGATGAGAATGATGACGACCTATTTGAATTTAGTAATAATAGTAAAATTGATAGTATCGAAGAAATGATAAATAATACTTCGACTACTATGATTCAAGTCAATGATAATGAAGATGATGATGAAGATGTTGATATTGATGATATTTAATTTCTAAGACTTTCTATTATAACCTGTTGCATTGATCTTTCATATTCATTATTATTATCGCTTTCAATACTAACTTCGTCAATATCTTCACTATTGTTATTTTTTTCATCTAATTTTACCTCTTTACTATCTAGTTCAAATCTACAGACTGGACATATTGATTGTTCTTCATTTAACCATTTTTCAATTGCTTCTGGAATAAAACAATGTTTACATGGTAATTCTATAATTTCATCTTCATCTGTAAATTCCAATTGAAATATAGGACATTTATTATTTGTCCTTGATGAATCTTTAAATAAACATTTATGTAATTGCGTTTTACCTTTATCTGATAAAACCTTTTTATATATTGATTTATCATTATCGAAACTATTATTTAATACACTATTTAAGTTGGATTGTGTATTTACTGTATTATTAACTAAATTTGAAAATATATCGTTAAGATTAAAAATATTATCATCTCTATCTGTATTTAATAAAAGAGGATTAATATCATTAAATACATTATTTAATGTGTTATCGTTATTAAATAAAAAACGCAATCTATTTGGATCATTTAATAGATAATCATATGGTATTGTAGTTTCTACATTTGTTCTACCAATTGCCTCTTGATATATATTTTGTAATGTATTTGTTAATGTATCATTTACATTAGTATTAATATTGTTCGATAAATCTATTATAATATTATTAGAATTATCTGTTTCTCTATCCATTTTATATAATAAATATAAATATCTATATATTTTTATTATATTTCTTTATAGTATTTTTTCAACAAAGGCATATCTGTCTGTATTCAAAATATTTAATAACATATCATAAGAATTTGTTTTTTCTAATTCATTGTATCCTTTATTACAGAATGTGTTTAATAACACTGGACTAAATCCCGAAAGCATGGAAACATTCTTTTGTTTTGAAACAACCGGAAATCCTTTTGTAGATCGCATATTCCAGAATAATATATTAGGCGTATTAAAAGGAATTCCATAATACATCATACCTGTATCATGATATTTTTTATTAACATTTTCCCAAAATGATTCTGGTAAACCATTTTTATCCGCACAATCTATCTGCATGTCTGAAAATATACACAATGTTAACTTTGGAATCTCTCTTGGATGTATTTTTTTATATATAATTACACTCAATATCATATCAAGCGCAGACATAAAATTTGTATTCATTCCCCATGGCTCTTTCATTATTTTACTTACCATATCCGTTAAATCAGTGTCATCTTCTAAATTTATCCACGATGCTTTTGTATTGAATGATAATATTCTTTTGCCTAAAATGGATTTTTCGGCTACTCTTATACCTAATCCAATCGCATTATATAAAGGAATACAATTATCTACTTCCATAGATCCAGATGTATCAACCATAGGAATAAAATTTCCTAGACTACCTTCTATCAACTGTTCAGAATCTTTCCATTGACTATTTAATATATTTATTAAATCTTGATTTTTATCATTACACTTATTATAGTTTATAGCGTCTTTTATGAAATCATAAATAGATACTCTTTTTCCTTTGAAATTTTTCTTTGATTTTATATTATTATCGATGAATTTTTTAAAATTTTCTGCTCCTATTTTTCTATCTTCTGATTCATTATTATTCTTATTTAAAAACGCATTTTTTTGCTTATTCATTGTAATACTTGTTACATTATTATAATTTATTTCACTATATTTTCTCGCACATTGTTTTATTTGTGTTACATCCAATCTTTTTGATAATTTTGTAACTATTTTTTTATAATGAGTATATGCTTTTCTTTTTGCTTTATATAAACTATCCTGGGATTTTGCTGAAACTACATAATCATTGAAATAATCTTCAGCTAATTTATGAAATATTTTTTTATGTTTGTTTGATTCTCTAGGAATCCATTTTGAAACCAAGGATAGTGTCGGTCCTTCAATATCTTTTTTTAATTGTTCATTAATCAATCGAATAAAATAATATTCAAACTCGTCTGTCCAATTAAAATGTTCCCACATATGTTTTATATCAGCCCATGATCCAATTGGATGATCATCTTCTAAATTTACAAAACTTCTAATTATATGTTTGGTTATTTCAGGCTCAATAAAAGATAATTTATGTAACATAGTAAATGATAAAATCTTTTCTCCCTTCCCTTTAATTATATCCCTCGTATTTAATAATATTTTTAAAAGAATAATCTTTTGATCTTTGCTTTTACATGAAATAAATGTTTCTACGAAATTATCCGCAATATTGTTCTGCGATTTTTCATCTGGTGTTCGAACTAATTGAAAATATAACTGAACTATTTTTTCACGAATGTTATTATTCCATCTATATTCATAGTGTAAATTTTCACCTAACTGTTTATTAATATTATCATCTAGGGCAGTTGTAAGTTCAGACATAATATTAATAAATAATATTATGTCTTTATTATGTCTTTTTATGTCTTTATTTCTTTTTTTTTGTTTTTTTCTGATTTGAATGTAGAATAATTCGTTTCGTTTGACCTTTTTCTATATTATTTGTTTCAACAAAAATAAAAAATAAACTATTTAAATCTTCAAACATTGATATACTAGGATCGAAATTTATATTATCTATAGACTTTACTGATTCTAAAAATAAATTATTTTCTGTTTCTTGTTTTATATAGTCAAAAACATTATCGGAATCTAAATTTATATTATATTTCAATATAGATAACAATTTTACTGTCTTATTATTTTTATATTTATTTATTATTGAAATTAATTCATATTTTTTTAAAACATTCTTATCTTCTAAAATAAAATTTTCTTCATTAATATTCTCAAGAATTAAATTTTTATTAATATGTAAAGAATAAATTTTTATATATTTTATATCATCTTTATAAAAATCATTGTAATCTATTTCCTTTGTTTCGTAATTTTCAATCCACTTATTATCTAACTCCATTAAAAAAAAAAGATATATTTTGTTTTATAACTAAACTAATCAGACACATATTCGTCACTTTCCATAAAATTCTCATCTTCTTCATTACATTCAAATTGTTTAGAATATTCTTCATATTCTGCCATTTCTTTTTTTGCTAAAGCCCATCCATCTAAATCGCCGGTGAGTTCATAATATTCCCACGATTCTTTTTCATATCTTGCTTCTAACTTATCACACATATTACAAAAATTATTATAACTCTCTGCCATTTCCTCATTATATTTTTGTTCTTCCATTAATCTCCACCTTTCTTCTGTAAATGTTTCTTGATAACTATTGTACCAATTTATATTATCTCTACTATATAATACTCTTCCTGGAATAATAATGCTTGATGGAGGATTTTTTTTTACTGCTTCCATATAGTTTTTCCAACATGCTGATTGTGGTTTATTATGTTTCATCATAATCGGACCTATCCAAATATTTCCACGCCAATATTTTGCTAGAGTTGTATTAAGTATTTCTGAATCTTCTTCTTCTTTTTGTTTTTTTTTACATTTTTCAAGATATCCTTCTTCTTTTGGTTTATCATCTATGTTTTTATCTACTGGAACTACAATAGTTGGAAAATCAACTGTATTATTTAAGTCCACATTCTTTTCTTTTTTCGGTATATTATAACTAGCAAAATTATTATTTCTGTATCTATCATTATATCTATCATTATATCTATCATTATATCTATTATTGTTTCTATTATTATCTCTACTTGAATATTTACTGTTTGATTTTAAAAATGTATTTGATTGGGGATCAGAAAGCGAAGAAAATCTACTATTTTCTTCTTTATTATTATTTTTAATGTTCTTGTCAAAGTTCATTATACTTTTTGCGTTTTAACACTTGTATTGAGGTTGTAATTTGTATAGTTAAATACTTAATAATAACGATCAATTTTTTTATAATTAATATTTAATTAATATTTAATTAGTATTTTAATTAAATTTATTTAAAGGGAAAACCATAAATTATATTATCTCCTAACAGCGAATATAAACTTATATTTATTAAAATAGTCGAATGTATATGAATATATATATTAATTACAGGAGATAGCAAAATTAAATTGAATTGTATTTTTCATTTTAAAATAATTTAATTATGACACAACAACCTAGTATTTGTATTCCAAAAGTTGACAAAAATATTTCTAAAAATTTTATTTATAATGTATTTAATAACCTTCAATTTGGGAATATTAAAAAAATCGATATTGTATATCACAATAAATCTCGGAATTATAATTTTACCCGAGTATTTATTCATTTTAATAAATGGTATACAGATAATCCCATTATTAAAACATATTACGATAAACTTCTAAATGGTGAAAATTTATCAATTGTATATAACGACCCATGGTTTTGGAAGTTGTTTTTATATCAACCTTCAAATTCATAAAAATAGAATGATATAATTTTTTTTATATTAAAAATAAAGTCTGTATTTATTTCATATAATGGTTCTATTTGAAATAAATAAATTAGATTCAAAATATTACTCTATACCAATTAATAATTCAATATTTAATGATTTTCTTTCCTTGTTTACTATTGAATTCAAAAAAAACGACAAATCAGTTGATATTGATTGTAAATCAATAGATTATTTAAAAGATTTTTTATTAGAGTTTCAGGATGGATTAATCACATACGATTATGCGTACGGTTTTAGTCAAAACATTGTTAAACAACTATTATATTTAGAAAAACAAAAAATGACAATTACTGCTTTATCATTAGATGATTTTATTGTTATTGATAAATCTTTTCTCCTGTTCGTTAATTTTAAAAAAGTTATTGATATTCAAAATAGTAATATTACCATTCTTTCTCCCTATAGTAAAAATAATAATACTTTTTTTATTACAAAAATCATGAAAGAAAATAATAGTTTACCATTATCTATGCATTATAAGAATATTTATTTAAGTTTAGCTTACCTTATACTTTATTGTTTATATGGAAAACATTATTTTGATAACAAAGATAACGATAAACTATTGTCTAATCTATTAGGAACTAAATTATATTATTTCTTACAAAACTGTTTAACCGAATCTCAAGAAAATAGACATATTTGTTTTTTTTAATTTCTTATTGTATATCATATAAAATGACAATTGCAACATTCAAAAAAAAAACTATGGCAAAATATAATAATCATACTGTTAATAACAATCAAAGAATTGTTTTATTCTCAAGAGGGGCCGGCGATAATAAACAAAATGTATTTACTGGACCTACCCCTGCGTTTACATTAAATGGTCAAGTAAGATCTAGAAGTTACATTGGAAAAACATATCAAATGTCTAACAGACCAGGTAAAGCATCTAGTTATTGTTGTTCTGATTCTTCTCATACCGTTAAACCAACTGTTTTTACATCTAGAGAAGTTATGAGAGGTAGAAAATTATGGAAAAAGCGTTCATTTACTAGATCTGAAATACCTGTTGAATATGAAATGCCTGCTAATGGACAATTACAACATATTTGTAATAATTGGGTTATGACAAAAGAAAATAATGGAGGTTCAATGTCTAACACAGCCAATACTGATTCCGGTTCACAAGGTATGTATGTTGAAAATAAAGCATCACGAATTATGTCATGCACATTAAAATCCAATATGACTGGTACTAAAAATTGTAGTACTAATAGTTCTTGTCCTAATTCAAGAATTGGAGGAAAATTATTACCATTAGCCAATACCATGCCTTATACTAAAAATATTTCAAAAGGTAATCCTTATTCTTCAGGAATGTATACCAAGATTAATTCCGCATTAAAAGTTAGTAAATCACATGTTGGGTATAATAAGCCATTCCCTTTCCACAATCAAATTTCCAGCCATGATACATGTGGAGTTACATATTTACAAGCGAATAATCCTGATTTATTAAATACCTATTATAAAAAACAAAATTCAGGGCCTCCTAGATGTAATTAAATTATTAAATTGATTGTATTACATATTTAAAGATAATATAATTAAATATGTATAATATGAGTCTACCTACAAGGTATGAATATAATTATTTATTGGTTTATGTATGTGGTGATAATGAATTAAAAGAACTTTATCGCGAAAAGATAGACGAACATAATAATAAAATTATTAATAACACTTTTCCTGATGCTGGTTTTGATTTATTTTGCCCAGAAAAAAAAGATATTTATTATAACAAAAGAAATATGCTTGATTTACAAATCAAATGCGCATTATATAAAAATATTAAATGCGATGGTGGTCCTGTAAAAAGATATCTAAGTTATTACATGTATCCTAGATCTAGCATTAGTAAAACATCAATTCGTCTTGCTAATAGTGTTGGAATTATTGATTCTGGATATCGTGGTAATTTATGTGCTGCTGTTGATAATATTAAAGATCATGAAGTTGGGGTTGTTGAAAAACATCAAAGATATTTTCAAATTTGCTCACCTACATTAGACCCACTGATTGTTAAATTAATTGATGATGAGAGTGTATTTGAAAATACATTAAGAGGGATTGGTGGCTTTGGTTCGACGGGTCATTAAATTTGTACATTATTAAAAACAACAATTATTATTTTCAATTGTTTTAAAGCATTGTACACCTGTAAATTTATCACTTATAAATTTATTTTCTCTATATTCATAAACTAATTTATGACATAATATATTATAATCAATCGATTTTTCATCATTTATTTTTAGTTTTTTTTCACATTCTTTACAAGTGTATATACTAAAAATCTTTACATCTTTTTTACTTTCAATATTTGTTATTAATTTTAAATTACCAGTTACAGTTTTTTTACAACATTTACAATTTTGAAACCAACCGTCTTCCGGCAATGAATCCATTCCACTTTGTTGATAAAAATTGATTTCTTTTTTTTTATACATATATTTGTCGACATTTAATTAAATTGTCAGAAATTTTAATTCTTTTATTAAATCTCGTCATTCCTTAATTCGTAAACAAATTATATAAAAATACTATTACATAGTAGGCTGAAGTCAACGACTATCCTGTAGTCATCGACTATCCTGTTGTCATCGACCAGCCATTTGTCATTTATTACCTCCACCATTTTGTGTGTTATTGTTACTAGTAATTAAATTTTCTATTTCATTATCAAATTCATCTAATTCTGATAAATTAACATCAATTATTTCATCATCAATTCGTGATGGTATATCTTCATTCGCAAAAGAATACGACATTTTATAACCTTCATCCCATGATAGATCTTTGTCTGAATCGGGGCCCATAGTAGTCATCATCTGTCGCTTGCTTTGTCTTTCTACTTTTCTTTTTCCGTGTACATGGACTCTTTCTGTTGAAAATCCTTGTTTTTCTAATTCTAAAATAAATTCACCTATTTTGGTGCCTTCGTAATTCTCATTATAGAAACTTATTAATTCTGCTATTATTTCATCATTTTCTTCTTCTGTTGAATCTTCATAAAATAATTTTCTTTTATTCCAATACTTTTTTAATTCACGATGTTTAACTTCTTTATCTTTCCCTTCTAACATTCGTTCTACTATTTCTACCCACATAAAATCTTCCATTTCAGTATCATCGCTAAATTTGAAATTTAAATTATTATCTGCCAATTGTTCCAATTGACTATTTTCAAATTGAACATCGCCAGTTAATTTTGGTAAATGTCTGAATCCATATTTCCTATAATAATTAATAATATACATTAATGATGATAAACTTAATCCATAATATTGTTTTTCTCTAGCAAATTCTTTTATATGATCTAATAATTTTCTACCAAAACTAACAGGAGGCAATGAGTTTCCCATTCGTCTTGGTTTTCTAGGATTAGAACAAATCGCATCTATATACAAAGAATTCTCCTCTTCACTTTCATCTACATCTTCTGGCATAATATTTAAATCGTCACACATTACAAATCCATTTAATAAAGCATTATTGCGTCCTGTAAATACATATAATAAAACAATTATATCTGTATCGTACAATAATTTATCGGATCCAAAAAAACCCTTGCTTATTTTTCCACTGCAAGCATAATTTTGATTATATCTGATTACATCTCCTGCATTTTTCCAATTTTCTAATCTATCATTATCCAAGTCTTCGATACTTTCCCTCTCTCCATCATTATTAAAGCGATCTGGATTAAAATATTTACAAATAAAATACGGACTATTGTCTTTTTCGTCCTCATCTTTTGGGGCATCTACACTATTGAAATTTGTATCATAAAAATTAATTGTATCAGGCAATGGAATTATGTAAGTTTTACCTTTATTTGTACCAATTGTTTTTCTTGTTAACATATCTTTTATATCACTGGAAATTGACATTATATATATATTTTTATGATATTTTTATATATATATAAACATGAGTGATTCTGCTAAAGATGAAAATGAAAATAATGTTTCGTTAGAAATTAATGAACAGATTGCCGAACCTGTTGCCGAACCTGTTGCAGAACCGATTGATGAGCCTGTTGCTGAACCGATTGATGAGCCTGTTGCTGAACATGTTAATGAAGAAAATGAAGATGATGATGATGAATATACAAATCAAAAAATAAAATTATTTGAGAAAATGACTTTATTTAAAACTTTTTTGAAATGGAAAAATTATAATTCTTATATTACTAATATTCCTGCGCATTCTGTTAAAAATTTAAAAGAATATGAAAAAATAAGTGATAACATAAGTAATGATAGTTTCGGTAGTAGTTTCCAAGATTCTGATATCGAAGATTTATCAGATGCTAATTCAGACGATGATCCAGAAGAATGCCAAGTTCAATATTTAGAAATTCCTAATATTTGTTTTGAAGATAATAAGGGTAATATAACATATCCTACTGTTGTCGAATTAGATAAATATAACAAAAAGTTTAAAAAACTTAATTATAATGCTGTAGAAAAAGAAATAAATAAATATTATCTAGAGCAAAATCATAAATATTCAGCGGCACTTGATATTCTTGCTAGTTATTTAAAAGGACAAAAAATTATATACATGGAATCTAAATATTATTGTGAAGTGGAATTAAATAAATTAATGATGCCTGCGATTTTTTTATCAGCAATGGCAACCGTTATTTCCGAGATTGTATATAAATATAATTGGGGTAGATATAGTCTAACTATTATTAATGCGACTATTGCCTTTTTATTGGCTATAGTTAATTATTTTAAATATGATGCTGCTGCTGAGGCTCATAAAACTTCGTCTCATCAATACGATAAACTTCAGTCTTCTGTTGAATTTACATCAGGTGATGTATTGTTATTTAAAGGTTATGATCAAAATATGGAAAGTAATAAATTAATAGAGTTAAATAAAGAAATTCAAAAAACAGTTGATGATACATTAAAAGATGCTCAGTCAAAAATAGGAGAGATAAAAGAAACAAATCAATTTATTATACCCAGAGAAATCAGGTACAGATATCCTGTTATTTACAATACAAATGTTTTTTCTATTATTAAAAAAATAGATGATTTACGAAAAAAACATATCACAATTTTAAAAAATATTAAAAATGAAATTCGGTTTATTAATATTATTCAATATGACCAACATAAACAAGGCAAGGTAATGACGAAAGAACATCGCTTTCAAGTTAGAAAATTATTCCATGATAAAAAGAAAATTATAAAAGAAATATTACTTCTTAAATCAGCATTTTCTATGATTGATCAAATGTTTCGTCAAGAAATAATTAATGCAGAAAAAATTAAAAATAAAGGACGAATTGCTAATTTGTTTTGTCCATATAAAATGGTTGATTATAAAACATATCATAATAATACCTATACTTGTTATGAACAATTACGAAAAATATTAGGTATTAAACAAGACTATTTGATAGATCCTGAAAAATTAAATCCGTTCTTAGATATTTTAATTGATCCATTTAGAGAGAGAGAAATGGATAATAAATCTAAAGAGTTGAAGTTTTTAAAGGATTTATGGTATAGAAGTGAAGAAACCGAATGGATTTCGGAATATGAAGCCAAGAAAGATATAGAAAATGATTTATTAAGAAAAGAATCACATAATGATTTAGATCGTCTTGAGAATGGACACCATAGAAGAGAAAGTAAGGCACATACATGGATAAATAAAATTATATAAATATATATATGATCGAATTATGTAATAAATGTAATTTTAATTTTTAAAGCAAAACTATTATCCAATCGGTAGAGAGAAATACAATAAAACAAAAAATGACTAATTAGTTAATAAAATTAAATATAAATCTCTCTCTTTTTCTCTTGAACTTTCTCAATATATGTATCTATTGACCTCTCTCTTCCGTCAATATCAAAATTATCCATGACATAACGATAAACATAGACCGTGTTTTCTTGACCTATCCTATGGCATCGCCCTACAGCTTGGTCCTCGATTGCTGGGTTCCAATTTGGACTTGTAATATAAATCTCTGAATAATTTTGTAGGTTAATGCCTTCAGAACATGTGTATATCTGAAGAATTAGAACATCGTATGTTTGGCTTAGAATTTGTTTTCGCTCGGCATGTGTCGTACGACCATCAATTACTCCAACATTGTACCCCATTGCTGTTGTTTGCTCTTGAAGATAATCCATCTCTATTCTAAAACTACAAAACACCAACTTAGAGCGACCATTATTTCTTTCCTTAAGATCATGGCATATTTTATTCATCTTACTATTGCTCTCAACCGCTTCACCAAATGATTGATAATCATCATCTAATTCGCAAAACTGCCTAGTTATTTCCATTTTGTCTCTTAGCAATCGAGGCATAATACACATCTGACGACATTGAAGTATCAGAGGTAATTGTTCCATGGTTGACATGTAACTAGTTAGTTTCCGATCGTCTGTTTCGATGGATATTTGAGAGCATGGTAGTAGACTATGTAATTCTTTACTTATTATTTTTTCATTTTGACATATTGTTTCAAACGGAACTATTATTTTAGTTGATTCAACATCTGGTAAAATAATGTCACATTCTTCTTTTGTCCGTTTCAAAATATAAGACTTCATATAGTCTTCGTATCTTTTATGAATCTCTCTTAGTCCAATCAATCGAAATAGATTCTTAACATCTCGTAAGCTGTTATGAATCGGTGTACCAGTAACCAACCATGTATATGTTCTAATGAGTTTACTTTGAATGTTCCAAAGTCGCGTATTACTATTTTTCATGTGGTGGGCTTCATCATAGATGACTCTATCCCATTTTTTTTTAAAAAGAATACACAATTCAGATGTCAGTTGGCCATAAGTTGTTAATGTAATTGGCGATAAATTAAGTAAATCTAAATCGATGTTTTGTTTTTCTTTACCGTAATAAATCAATGGCTGGAAACCCAAAGTGCGTTTTATTTCGTTTTCCCATTGAACAAGTAAACTTACCGGTAACACAATAAGTGTATTTGCCCTTAGATTAGAAACAATCACCCCCAGCATTTGAATTGTCTTACCTAGTCCCATCTCATCCGCACATATCCCTCCTATGTTATTACTATCCTCAGGGTTAAGTTCTTGATTTAACATCCAGCTAACGCCTTCAAGTTGGTGTTGCTTTGTGTCCAACCTAGCGTGAGCTAAGAATCGCTTGAAAATTTGAATTTGATTCAACATTGTTGTATTTTTTTGGGAAAAGTTTTCCATATATTTTCAAATCAATTTAAAATATATGCAAAAAATGAGGAGGATTTTTAAAAGATTTGGATTATCCATGTTTTTTCAATACTTCATAATGAGTTTTTATGTTTATTTTATCTATTAATGAATGTCCTCCATTAGTAAAAAATAATTTAGATTTAGGTAAAGCTTTATGTAACATGTAAGCATTTACTGGATAACAAACTAAATCAAAATGTCCTTGAATGATATATGTTGGTATATGTTTTATTTTATGTACATTTTTCAAAATATAATCTTTTGCTATAAAACAATTATTCAAGAAATAATGACACTCAATCATAGATAATGTTTTATACATGTTATTTATTTTTAATTTTTTCTTCATTGTTTTTTTTGATTTTTCTGTAACACTATTTATTGTATTTTCCCATAAAGACCATTTCATATGAGCTTTATTTTTAACTGTTTTTCCTAATTTACCTTTAAAGCGTCTCATATAGGCTTTTAATAAATTACCGCGTTCTTTTTTTGGTATAAATGATTCGTATTCATCATAAGCCTTTGGGAAAAAAGATTTGGTTCCAAATTGACCATTATTTCCTTGTACATTATGAACTTCAGAATTATTTCCTAAAAATATTCCACTTACAAATAATTTTCGTATTGCACTTGGATGTCTTATGGCATATATTAGTGATAATGTTGAACCCCATGAACCTCCACATAGTGTCCATTTTTTTATATTTAAATGTTTTCTTAATTTTTCAAAATCGTTTACTAATTCATCCGTATTATTTTCCTGTAATTCACCAAATGGTGTACTTTTTCCGCACCCGCGTTGATCAACCAATACAATAAAATATTTATTTGGATTATACCTTTGAGAATTTTCTTTTTTTAATAAACCACCTGGGCCACCATGTACAACTAATAACGGTATTCCATTTTTATTTCCATAGCAACTATAATATATAGAATGTAAATTGGAAACTTTTAAATGTCCATCAGTGATTTTTTTTGATAATTTGTAAGTGTATAATTTCTTTGTTTTATTTTTTTTTGTCGTATTTTTCTTTGTTTTTCCTCCTTTAAAAAATCCACTAAATAATCCTTTCTTTTTAGGTTTTATACCGGTATATTCCTCACTTGCTAATAATTCTCTTCCTTTTTTCTCTAAAGAGCCATCTATATATGATTCCATAGATGTGCAATCATCTTCTTCATGAAGTGTTGTTTGATTACATACGGGACATTTGAATAAAGTAGCTGGTCTATGAATTTCTTCGTTTCTATTGGGTAATTTAACACTTTTTATTCTGTTGTCACACCACCCACTTAAACAATTATTATGAAATTGATGACCACATGAAAGTTGATATATAAGCCCTTTATCTGATATTTGTTCAGAACTTTGTAAAGGGTCTTGGCATATAGCACACAGCTCATCTGGTTTGATATTGTTGAAAAGTACCCAAGTACCTGATTTATATGAATTTCCTCCATGTTTTTTTGATTTCTTGGTTTTATTTTTCTTTGCTTTATTCATAAAATGTATAATTCTATATATTTAACGAATATTAAGTTTTTAAATTAACTACAATATAAACAAACAGACATATTTCCGGGCAGCCGGGATCGAACCAGCGACATTTCGATATTTGCTAAAAGCTAAAAAACCACTACAGTCGAATGCTCTACCACTGAGCTATGTCCGGTCACTCTCCCAAGAGGGTTCGAACCTCTGACCTCACGATTAACAGTCGTATGCTCTAACCAACTGAGCTATGGGAGACTTACCTATAATAATATAATTCTTTTTAAGTAATTTTTTATTTGAAATTTTTATATAATTAAGCCCAACCCATGAAAATCGAAACCCTCGCTTCTATTATTTAACTCAAAACCTGTACACGGCTCAGAGGTTTAATTTTGTTAAATAATAGGTCTCAATAATGAGACATGTTTCTTGATTTTCTTTAAAATCCTACACCCGTGTTTTAAGCCCCCATCTCCCCTTATCGCGCTTAAAACTGTGAGACACCGTTTGTATTGGGGTACTGTCCCTCCATTTCCTCTGAGACTTCTGGTTCTAGACCAAGGGATCGTCTCTTCCCCTCACCCGATGTGGGGCTTGAACCCACGACCACCAGCTTAAAAGGCTGGCGCTCTACCGACTGAGCTAACCGGGCCCACCACCCAATGCAGGACTTGAACCTGCAACCTTATGATTAGAAGTCATACGCGCTATCCAATTGCGCCAATTGGGCATTAATTATAAAAAAATATGTAAAAGAAATTTATATTAGCGAGACCTGGTTTCGATCCAGGGACCTTTGGGTTATGGGCCCAACACGCTGCCTCTGCGCCATCTCGCTTACGAGCTCCTACCCGGATTCGAACCGGGGTTTCAGGATTCAAAGACCTGAGTGATAACCACTACACTATAAGAGCATGTGTTCCCATACGGGGAATTGAACCCCGAGCTCAGCCTTGAAAGGGCCATATGTTAACCATTACACTATATGGGAAGTTTGCATCGAGTGGGGTTCGAACCCACGCAGCTTACGCTACCAGATCTTAAGTCTGGCTCCTTAGACCACTCGGACATCGATGCTATTTTGCTGTCAACTTTATTTGATATTAGATTTTTTTTATTATTTTTTAATTGCTGTATGTTGACATGTTCTGCTCAATGGGGGTCTCGATCCCCCGACCTTCGGCTCATAAGACCGATGCTCTAACCAACTGAGCTAACTGAGCTTACATATTATACATATGGTATCTCTTTATATTATATTATTAAAGATTATAATAAGTATTATATTAATTATTATTTTCATGATAATGTGAATATATTATTAATGAATTATTACAACTTATACATTTATTTTTTATTTCTATTTTTGATTGACAGATAATATGTGATAACGATTTACATCTTTTACATTTGCAACAATGATAATCAATTATTTTATTATTACAAATAATACAATCTATATTATCTTCTCTGCCATCAGTACAATCAAAATATTTTGAATTACTTGACGAAAACCCCCCTCCCATCGTTATGCTATTATATATATATAACTAATATAAAAATATTTATATTTATTTAATATATATATGTTATCTCCCATTATTAGTGTAAAAGATAGTTTTATTAGCGCATCTCCTTTTCTTGTTTCTTTACCTTTTACTATTACCGATGCTAATAAATTTGGTATAAGTGAAGACCAAGCCTTATGGCAACCACCTGGTTATGTTTTTGGTATTGTATGGCCAACCTTATATATATTATTATTTATGATGAATAAATCTGTTTTATCAAACGATATTATATCCAATACATTTAAAAATAAAGTTAGAACTGAAACACTAATTGAATCGTTCCTACAAGGTTCCTGGTTATATATATTCAGATATAATTCATTAGTTAAAGGAAGAACAGAAAGTCAAAAATTGTTTAGTGTCGGTATTCTTGCTTCTCTTTGGGTGTTTGGTGTTTATCGTATTACTGGTTTTATTAATCATTTTAAATCCTTCTCAGAAGCATTACCTACATTAAAATTTTATATCCCATATTTCGCATGGATATCCCTTGCTAACATTCTAGGTCTTCAATTGTATTTCGGTATTACAAAAAAAAATTGATTTGGTTTGATGGTTTTATTTAAAGACAAATAAAACCGAAATATCATAACAAATGACCAGCTACAAAATAAAAACCCCTTGGGAACCCAAAGATAAAGAGAATTACAAAAATTTATATGGTAGAAAAATAATTGTGTATAATAATAATGAAAAAATAGAAGGTATACTTACTAGTATATTCGTAACAAAAAGTAAACATAAAGTATATGGTTTAGTAATGAAACCATTTTATAATACTTATAGTCAGACATTTTGCGGTGAAGTTATTCAGAAAGTAGAAATAGAATATATAGATGAAATTAAACCACTTATAATATCTAAATGCGATAGAGATATATGCCTTGATATATCAAACATAATATTAGATTTTACTAATACATATATTGAAATATAATAAAAAAATTGATTTTATAATATTTTTTATTATTATATAAAAAACTATGGCTGCTTTTAATAATATGCCAGAAGACTATACAATCGCGGATGATAGTAATGATAATATCCCTGTACATAAATCGTTAGAAAATGTTAGATCTGATTTCAAAGAATCTATCTTACCTAACCAATTTCACAATGATATTGAATTTTCAAATATAGAAGAATTATTTTATAGACAACCTATACACATCAAAAAGGTCTGTACATTACATTTTATTATCATGTATTTTGATATTGAAAAACTTAGATCGTATTTAGAAGCAATCAAGGAAGAACATGGAATTTTGTTTGTTAATTTACTTTTAAATTTTCCAATAGATTATGATGTCATTTCATATTCATTAGAATGTTATAGTAATCCTTCTATCCTACTTGAAGAATATAGAGAAAATGGATTAACCCCTAGTTATTATGGAAATACAATATCAAGTGTTCATGTAGCAGCATTATGGTGTAACGATAAAGAAGTAATTAGATTAATATATAGTTATGGAGCATCTATATGGCAAACCGATAAGTATGGATATTATGCCGATGAACTAAATATTGACTCGTTCTATGTCGACCATCTTCTAGATTATTATTTGTATTCCGAAGAAATCGATGATTTATATTTAACAAAAAGAATAAAGGATGAATTTGAAGAAGTAAATAAAGAAATTGTATTACTAGCTGGTGAAGCAACTCCCGAAGAATATGGTTTACATGACTGGGAACCACCTGAATTAATTAGATAAAAAAATAAAAATTTTTAATATAAATTTTATTTTTTTTATTTTTATCCATAAAAATATCGCATAGTTGCGTAATCCATTGGTTCTCCTGTTTCTGGATGTAGAAACATATGTTTTACCGCTTTTTCCATTCCTTGCGATGCCATTATATCTGTTGCTTTTTTATTATTATCATCCATACTATTATAAATAGTTTCTCCTACAACATTTATACCTTCTTTTAAAGGAGGTTCAGGAGGTCTAATTTCTGGTACTTCTGGTTCTGGTTCTAACTCTTCGTTAAGTCTTCGCTGACATTCTCTTAATGTTAAAGAAAAAGACGCCCCTGAATGTCCATCACATTCTAATTGTTTACCAATTAGGTCTACTCGAGAATCACATGACCACATAAATCCATTATCCTCGTCGAAATTTTTAACAAAGTCTTCTAATTGTAATTCTTTAATTACATCCAAAGCATGTTGTGTTTGTTTTTCAAAATGTTCATTCATATTTATTTATAGTTACTTATGTCTTTATTTTTCAATCAATTTTTATTATATTTTAAATAATTAATTTTTTAAATCTTCCAAACGCGAATAGTTTCATCATTACTTGCCGAATACAATTTGTTATCGTGAAGTGCTATACAATTCACTACATCAGTAGAACATGTCATTTTCTTTATTTATTTGCTTTTGTAAAAATAGAAAAAAGGGATCAAATTTTTTTATATTTACTAATAGTATATGAATTTAATTTACATTTGTTTATTTATATTTTTTTTACATTGTTCTAATGGGTTTATGTTAAACAATAAATTATTGAATCGTTTCGCTAATAATATTAAATATACAGATGACGAATTAACAGATAAAAAAATGATCTCTATTGCTCCTGGCGGAACTAACGGTTTTTATACATTAGGTGTTTCTAGCTATATTAAACAAAATTTTGATCTTAGTAATTATGTATTTTCAGGTGCTTCGGCAGGTGCATGGAATGCTTTATTCATGTCTTTTAAACATGACCCAAATGATTTTATTAATACAATATTAAATATCGATTATGATAATGCTAAGTCAATATTAGATATTGAATATGCTATAAAAAATACATTGCTAGAAAAATATACAGATGAAGATTTTAATTTGAGATCAGTATATGTTGGAGTTACTACATTAGAGAGATTTAAATTTAAAACTTCTATCTACACAGATTTTGAAAACTTAGATGATGCTATAAATGCGTGTATAGCTAGTTCTCATATCCCTTTTGTAACTGGGGGGTTAATTACAAAATATAAGAATAAAATATCATTTGATGGTGGATTTCGTAAAAATCCTTATTTAGATAAGTTGAAACCAGTTATAAAACTGTCACATACAATGTGGAAAAATAAAATGATGACTACAATAAAAGAAACATTTAAAGGTAAAGAAACCGATGAGATTGTAAATATATCCGATGTTTCTATTCAAAAACCTGGGGAATTTAATGTTTACGACCTATACATCAAAGGATTTGAAGATACTAAGAAAAATGACTGGTTTTTAAGAAGAAAGATCAGATAATCAGTGTCTTTTTTTTGGTGTTTAATTTTAAGTAATAATTATGTATAGGTTATAAATAGATGGTGTACATAGTTTATTTATCATTTTTAGAAAATGAAAAATAAATAACAGAGAGAAAATAATATAAAATAACTTATTATAGTAAATATGATTGGACGAAGAGTTATGCCTGGCCGTAGAGCTAATCTTGTTGCTGGTAGTAAAACAGATATTAATTTTGTTACTTTAGGAGTAGGAAGACATACACGAAATATTAAGAATGCTGTTAATAGACGCGTTTTTACAGAAAAACCTGGATGCTGTCACACTGATGATAGATGGAAACTTAAAATGACCTTTTATTAAATTGCATAAACTAAAATTGATTTAAATGTTAACTAGATATTTAAATTAATTAAAATAACACGATGGAATACAGTTCTAAACATTTATCAAAACTTTGGATTTTATATCTTAGAGAGAAAGGAGTTAAGTTACCCAAGGATGGTAAGTTAAGAGAAGGATTGAATTACTTGTATCAAAACATGGGGACATATAAACACATAGATGAAATAAAAAAATTTGTAGCTTTGAAATATACCTTAACCGGTACAGATCCATTACAGATACGACATTTGTCTACACAATTTGGATGGAATATTGTGAAGAAAGGTAGATATGAACATTGTTTAGTAGATATATTTGCCCCAAGTCCTTCATTTATTCCTGATCGTCGCGGTGACGAATTAACAGATGAGATGTGGGAGGAGTTAAAAAAGAGTTACGACTATATGTGTGTAAACTGTGGTAGCATAGATGGAGAACCAATGCGATGGGATAAAACTATAGTAACCAAACTACAAAAGGGACACATGGATCCAGACAAGGATCTAACAGAGGACAATTGTGTGCCTCAATGTGGATTCTGTAATCAGCGCTATAAAGATAAGGCAGTATTTGATAAAAGGGGTCAGGTCATCAGGTTAAGGTAGCCAGAGACAATGATATATGGTTGTATATAATGTTTTTTTATACAGGGTGCGACCTAACGGCTATAATCTAACGGCTATGTACCCAACGGAACTATATGTATATGGTACAATGTAGGTATTTAATGGGAACTCAGAAATGGGTAGGGAAACGGGAAACCGGTAGCAATCTGATAGGCTATAATCTAGGGCTCTGGCGCCCTGTGGGCGTTGTCCCCTCGGCTCTAAGTGGTTATTCTTTAAATATTAATATAAGTATTTGAATTCCAATATAGTGTATAATGTAGGTATTTAATAGGAACACGGAAATGAGTAGGGAAACGATAAACCGGTAATGATATGATAGGCTATAATCTAGGGTTATGAGGCCGAGTGGGCCTCGGTCGTGTTTCATCTAAGTAGTTAATATAAATATATTAGAATAAATATTTGAATTCTAATATATGGTATAATGTAGGTATTTCATAGGAACTCAGAAATGGGTAGGGAAACGATAAACCGGTAATGATATGATAGGCTATTAACTATGGCTCTGGCGCCCTGCGGGCGAATGCGACCTTTCTCTCTAAGTATTTTGTTTAAACTTTAACTAAAAATTTAAATAAAAAATGTATGATGTGATCTAGGGTATAGAATGTAAGTAAAAATTTAAATAAAAAATGTATGATGTGATCTAGGGTATAGAATGTAAGTAAATATTAGAATAAAAATGTATGGTGTGATCTAGGGTATAGAATGTAAGTAAATATTAGAATAAAAATGTATGGTGTGATCTAGGGTATAAATATGATGGTGAAGGCTATGTACCTTTTCTCTCCAAGTCTTTTATCTAAACTTTAACTAAAAATTTAAATAAAAAATGTATGGTGTGATCTAGGGTATAGAATGTAAGTCACAATTGGAAATAAAATATGATGGGAAGACTATCATCTAGGGTTATGGCGCCCTACGGGCAAATGCGACCTTTCTCTCTAAGTCTTTTATCTAAACTTTCCCTCAAAAATTAAATATAAAATATATAGTGCAATCTAGGATATAAAATATATAGTGCAATCTAGGATATAAAATATATAGTGCAATCTAGGATATAAAATATATAGTGCAATCTAGGATATAAAATATATAGTGCAATCTAGGATATAAAAT
>Ga0115008_10000421_pt1 | contig 31263 bp, 24 predicted proteins | sample FraStrMetagenome_FD_87164 | JGI IMG/M metagenome (GOLD analysis project Ga0115008, IMG submission 87164) | Marine eukaryotic phytoplankton communities from Arctic Ocean - Fram Strait ARC3M Metagenome | ecosystem: Environmental > Aquatic > Marine > Oceanic | place: Fram Strait | collected... | reverse complement strand
GCGCCATTCCCGTCATCGTCAATCCCATCTAAGTTGGTCAGTCCGGTTTCGTTCACCAAGGTTGAAACATCTCCGCTCTCCAAGTCGATGGCCAAGATGTCGGCATTGCCGCCCCAGCAAACCACAATCGCCCGGTTGTTTTCAGCATCCACAACAACACCATTTGGGATCTCTCCGAAGTTCCCGGCCAAAAGAGAATGGGTCATGTCTTCTGGATTAGAAGCGTCGATCGAATAAATCCTTCCAGACCCGAAATCGCTCACGATCAATCGCCCATCGCCATCACTCCCCATTCCGTTCAAGAAGCTGACCCCGGGAATCGCCAGGGTGTCCAAAAGCGAGGCATTGCCCAAGTCGTAGGCCCGAATAACATCATTCCCGATGGCAAACAAACGGTCATCCATCACTTCCATGCCATGGGAAGCTTGGGCCTCACCAAAGACATCCCATGTGGCTCCTTGATCAGAAGTCACCAGCAGACTTGACCCATTGCTCACAAACCATCGGTCACCATTCGGGTCATACTCAACAGCTTCAATGTTGGTGGGAACTTGGGCTTGAGCGACCAGACAAAGGGCAGTGAGCGCAGTGAGAACAGGGGATTTCATGTGCAAGAGAATCAGTTTTGGAAGAGGGGGCATAAAGGTGACGAGAAAACCTGCTTGGTCATTCACCGCGCGTCCAGTGCCCCTGAGTTTCAATTGGCAAATTCGGCAAAAACACGGAGTCGAAAGGACAAATCGCTCCACCCTTATCATCAAGGTTGGCGGGAAAGCGCAAATCGCGCGACAAAAACGTCAATTTAGAAGAATGGTGCGCCGTGCAGCCAAACCAAAATGCCCATATCCCGAACTTGTATTGCTGTATACCCCTGACGGGTTTGCAAAGGGATTGTCTTGGGCAGCTTCATGGATTGAAACCGATTTGTAGAACTCTCCCAAAGAGGGGTCAAGTTGCTCTACGACTAGCCGCAAAGGCGCCTCTTCTCCTCCCTCGTATCCGTATTCATCAGACCACCGAATGCGGCTGAGGGTCATGTCGCTCAGCACTTGTGCATCGACATTTTGATCGTCAACAATCCAGCAGCCACACGAAGAAACATAGTCCAAACGCGGATCCTCAAAACCCGAGCCGTTCGCAAGAGACCAAACCGTGTCCCCATAAACGTATGCCTCTTGGAGTCGAACGGCATAGACATCTCTAAGCCCACTGTGGTTGATTAAATCCAAGCCAACCTCGTCGAGGATTTCAGACCCCCAAAGTGAGGCGATGGTGTCCGCGCCCAAGTGCAAAGTATAGGAGACCTCAGGCATGCCGGGCTGGATGGCACGGGCAGTGAGGAGGGGCTCTCCTGGTATGGTCACGGTCAATTCGATTTCTCCTTCGGGAAGGTTCAACGGCGAATCCAAATTGAGCACGAGCATCTTCTGAACGTCAAGTCCTTCGCCCACCAAGGCCACGTCTTCCGCAGTCCAAGACAATACCGTGACACCTTCGTGCTGCAGTGTGGCACTCACACCTTGAGGCAAGTCAACCGGAGCAACACTGAGGAGACTCGCCGTATTGGTCACCGACAGAATGGCTTTTGAATCTCCTGTAGTGAGGATGCAACTGGCAGCGGTCGTGGCCTCGTGGTCTGGAAACTCAATTTCGTTGACCACCCCATCAGACCACTTTTCACAGCCAACAAGGAGGATGAATGCGCCCAAAAGACAAGGCCGGTTTAAAATTCGAATTGCCATGCGACGGAGGGGATAAAGGGGAAAATACCGTATTCACGAATGATGGGTGTCCCTTCATCACTGGTCCCCGGAAGGGCAAGAAAAGGGTTGAGGTTGTTGTAGGCGTTGTACACACTCAAAACCAAGGAGCGTTGGCCATGCTTGACATTTTTGGTTCTGGTCGCGCTAACATCAAGGCGGTGATAGGGACTCAGTCGATAAGAATTCCGATCGGACGGAACCTCAAAAGTGACAGGAGATAGGCTGCCATTGTAATCTGGAAGAATGCTCCCGTATTGGACTTCATTTAGAGTGAGCGCGCGCCCAGTGCCATAAACCCAAGTCGTGCCCAATGTCCACTTGTCCGAAAGCTCATGAATCAACACAACGGAAACGTCGTGCCTTCGGTCGTAGGTGAAAGGGAACCATTCACCGCTGTTGATCTCGTCAAATTGACGGTCCGTCCAACTCAAGGTGTATCCTACCCAGCCCGACGTTTTTCCTTGCTTCTTTTGAACGAGTAGTTCCGCTCCGTAACTGGTGCCTTGGCCTTGGGTAACGGCATCCTCCCATGTTGTGCCGTTGTTGTCAAATGCAGCGGAGCCGAAACTGGCGCCCTCTTTGTAACTCAGCAATCCATCCATGTCCTTGTAATAGGCTTCAAGGCTCAGCTCTAACTTGCCCAAAGTTTTGGCCGCGCCGACCGCGTACTGCGTGCTCTGTTGCGGACGAATTCGGGCTGTGGAAGGCAACCACAAGTCAGTGGGCAAAGTCAACCCCTCATTGGTCAACAGGTTCACAAACTGTGTCATCTCCGCATAAGAAGCCTTGATGGCCAGGCCACTCGACAAACGCTTGCTTAGAGCCAGCCGCGGCTGCACAGATGAGTATGTCGCGTCCTCCACAAAAAGGGTAGAGGCATGAAGCCCGATGTTGGCCTTTAATCCTTCCGCCAATTCGACCTCGTCCTCAGCATAGACAAAAGCCTCGGTAGAGAATAAGTCAGGCGCACCTAAAATCGTATCAAAGTCAAACTCCTCTGAAAGGTTCAAAATCACTTGGGTGGCTCCTGGATTGAACCGATGCTGGGTTAAATTTCCTCCGAATCGGATAAAGTGACGGTTGTTTGGCGCGTAGTCAAAATCCATTCTCCCGCCCAAATCACGGATGCCTGAGCTGTACAATGACGCAAACCGTGTGGTCTCCGTATTCGAGGCATTTGTGATGGTTTCGGAGTAATCGAAACCTGTATTAAAGTCATAGCGGCTCTTCATCAACGTGAGGTTGGAGAACAGGCTTGGACCCCATTCATGGTTCCACCTCAAGGCCAAGACGGAATTCCGCCAATCCAAGCCCAGGTCGATGTCTTCTGACCGTTCCCCCTGACTGTCCTTGGTTCGAACACCAAAGTCATCCACGCCTTGAAATGTGCTTAAATAAAGCCGATCGCGATTACCGAGACGCCAATTGACCTTGGCATTTAAATCATGAAAAAAGTATCGGGGGTCCACTTGACTATCCTCTGGAGAGGACGCCCGAATGATGGGGTTAACCAAGAGGTCCAAATAGGTGCGCCGCCCACTGATCATAAACGAGGCCTTGTCTTTTACAAGGGGGCCCTCAAGTGTCATCTTCGAGGCCAACATGGATATGGAGCCCGCACCATGGATTTCTTTCTTGTGCCCCTCCTTCATGGTCACCTCTAGAATCGAGCTGAGTCTTCCCCCGAAGCGCGAAGGGTAACCACCCTTGGTGATGGAAATCTTCCGGACCGCATCTGCATTGAACACAGAAAAGAACCCGAAGAGGTGACTGACACTGTAAAGGGGAACGCCATCCAATAAGATGAGATTCTGGTCTGGACTTCCGCCCCTCACATAAATTCCGCTCGACCCTTCATTCCCTGATTGAACGCCGGGCAGCAACTGTAGCGACTTCAAAAGGTCAACTTCACCGGCTATGGCCGGTAATTTTTTAATCTGATCCACTGGGATGTCAATCTTCGACATCTGCACTCGTTCTTCGATGCTTTCGGAGGCGCCCGCTTCCACAACAGCTTCACCCAACTGCATTCCAGCAGCCAAGTCGACATCCAATTTGGTGTCCTTCGTCATGTTTACCTCGAGTCTGAGGGGGGTATAGCCCAAATATGAAAAAAGAACTTCTTGCTTTCCGATGGGGAGAACGATGGTGTAATGCCCATATAAGTTGGCCGCTGTGCCAGAGGCGGTGGCCTTGTGCCAAACAGTAGCCCCGAGCAATTGCTCACCACTGGATGCGTCTTGGACATAACCACTCAAAACAAACGTTTTCTCTTGCGCAAAAACACCCGAGTCGCTGGCAAACCAGGCAATCGCAGGCAAAAGGAGCCAGAAGGGAAGGGGCTTGTGCGTTTTGTACATGTGTTGTGACTCGGAGTGCAGACGAAACAGGCAGCAATTTGGTTGCTCTCGACCAACAACTTGCCCGTTCACACAAAAGAAAGCGCCTCAGAAGCAAATTTTCAGCAAGGGCAATGTCATCTAACGGGGCTGCCCGAATCAAGGCTCATTCTCCAATGACCTTTCGCTGCGCGGCGATGGAGGCTTGGTGTATGGCCTTGTAAATCTCCTTAATGAAGTCTGGGCTGAGCCCCTGTCCTTCGCCGAGCCCCACATTTTGCTTCAAGATGTGGGTCCATCGTGCGTTTTGCAGAATGGTCATTCCGTGCTTGCCTTTGTACCGGCCAATCTCCTTTGAAACGCCCATTCGTCTAACCAACAACTCCACCAAGCCCTCATCGATCATGTCGATCTCGGAACGAAGAGAGGTCAAGTCGTCAAGGTCCATCGCATTGCTGGTCGAGCGGAACACAAGACCTTCCAAAAGCTCAACGTAACGTTCTGGGGTAATCTGCTGCGCTGCATCTGTCCAAGCCACGTCTGGGTCTGGGTGGACTTCAATCATAAACCCATCGAAGCCCAGATCGGCGGCCATTTGTGCCACATCTGGAATCATATCCCTGCGCCCCGTGATGTGACTCGGGTCATTCAACAACGGGATCTCGGGATGTTCATTCCTGAAATCGATGGGAATTTGCCAAAGTGGGACATTCCGGTATTTCTTCTGGCCATGCACAGTGAATCCCCGGTGCACCGCCATGAGCTCTTGAATTCCTGCATTCTGCAGGCGTTCGATGGCTCCTGACCACAAGGCCAAATCTGGTTGGGTCGGGTTTTTCACGGCTACCGGGATTTGAACCCCACGCAACGCGTCCGCGATTTCTTGAATTTGAAAGGGATTCGCAGTGGTTCGGGCACCAATCCAAAGCATGTCGATGCCGGCTTCCAATGCGGCTTCAACATGCCGGACATTGGCCACCTCTGTGCACACCTTCATTCCGTGCACCCTTTGTACTTCTTGAAGCCAAGGAAGACCCGTGTTGCCTACGCCCTCAAAGGCGCCTGGTTTGGTTCTCGGCTTCCAAATCCCAGCGCGGAAGTAATCCAACCCGCAGGAGGCGAGTCCTGAAGCAGCCTGCATCACCTGCTCGGCAGATTCAGCGCTGCAGGGACCAGCAATTTGAATGGGGGCTTTCATCATGCTTACAGGATTGTACCTGAAAATTACGACGCTCTACCACGTCATGCCTGCGAAGGGACGCAAAAGTCAAACTCTCGAAGGGCTTCTGTGGACTTGGTGACCAAAGATGTCTGTTTTGCCCCCTAATTTGCTGCATGCGATTGATTTCATTTCTCTTGTGCCTTTTCACCTGTTTGGCGCCTCAATCAGTTTGGGGACAATGGGCCAACCCGGTGATCACGCTGGACCCGAATGAAGTGCGGCTCGAATCCACTTGGGATTTCCCCACCAACGAAGTGCAGTCGAGAATGCGCGCAGGAGAGGCTTGGTCCTCTTTTCGGCAGGAACACCCAGGTTGGCAAGTGTTGTTTGATCAATTCACTGGGACCATTCACCGCGCATATGGCCCGGGGATTCCAAACAGCGATCCTCAAGCGTGGCTTATGGAAGCGTTGACTTCATCTGGTTGGTCAATACAGGAGACGCCTTGGAACGAAGTGGCCATGGGCAAGCATGTTGTGCACAAGGCCAAGCAGTCCTTTGAAGGCCTCAAGGTCATGGGGACAGAGTTGACCGTGAAAACGGGTGCAGGGGGGATCGTCATGTGGGGCGCGCAATGCTTTCCTGACTTCACCCACGAGGGTTTTCCGTTAGATGTGGATCAAAACGAACTGATCGTGGCGGCAACGCAGGGGCTTGAATTGTATGCTTTGACTGTTGAAGTGGGGTCTCTTTGCTGGGTGCCTAAAGCTGTTCAATTGGAGGAGCAAAAGAAAATTGTTTTGCAACCAGCCATGGAAATCCGGGTCAAAGGTCAAGACGCCAGCGGCGTGCCTGTTGACTACAGAACCCTGATCCATGCGGGCACTGGCGAGGTGCTGCTTCGGCAAAATGAGGTCCGCCATCTCGAGAAGTCACACGGCAACAAGCCACACGGCGACAAGGTCAAACCGCGGCCAATGGGGCCGGCTTCCTTGATGCAACTCATCAGTTGCCAAGTCACAGGAACGGTGCATTTGACACAGCCCTTCGAGTCTCCCGTAGAAGTGGGGTTGGACCACCTCCAATCCGTGGTCAATGGAAGCACCTTGTACACTTCCAATGGCGGATTGCTCGTGTTAGACGAGGACATTCCTTCGGACTTGTCCTTAAGCTTGCAGGGCTTGTGGAGCACGGTTCAGTCTTCAATGGCTACGCCAGAATTGAATGTGGCGCTTGAAGGAGACTCGGTGATTTCCTTCGACGACGCAGCCAATACGCGACAGTTGAGCGCGTATCACAACGTCAATCGGATCCACGATCACATGCAAATCTGGCTTCCGGACTTCACGGGACTGAACTTCTCCTTGCCCACAGAAGTCGATGTGAATGGAACATGCAATGCGTTTTACACGCCGGGTTCACCCAGCATCAATTTCTATTCCGAAGGAGACGGCTGCAACGCCTTTTCATTGGTCAGCGACGTGGTTTTTCATGAATACGGACATGGAATCAATGACCTCTTCTACCAAAGCATTGGCGGAAACTTCGGGAATGGCGCTATGAATGAAGGATATGCAGACTTTTGGGCCGTGAGCTTGTCCGAGAACCCCATTTTGGGAGCGGGTTGCTATACCGACGACCCCACGTTCTACATCCGACGTTACGATGAAAACCCCAAGGTGTATCCCCTGGACTTGGTGGGGGAGACCCATGCCGACGGGGAGATCATCTGCGGCGCCTGGTACGACACTCACCTTTTGATGGGGGGCGACTGGGACAACACCATGGCCCTGTTTGTTTCGGTGTTTCCAGGCTTGCAAGCCGAAACTCAAAATGGAAACGAGGGTGAGGCCTTTGTAGAGGTGTTGCTTGACGTTCTTCAGGCAGACGACGACGATGACGACTTGTCCAACGGGACGCCCAACGGCGCGGCCATTCTCGAAGGGTTTGGCATGCATGGCATCACCCTGTTCAGTAGCGTGGACATCGCCCATACATCCGCGGAATTCATCGAGGACAACACCCCCATATTGTTGGAGGCGGAGGCGCCCATTTTGTTTCCGTTTGGTCAGTATTTCAACAGCTGTGACGTCTATTTCCGCACGTCGCCATTCTCGTCTTGGGAAGTCCTGACCATGGCCCCCTCAACGGGTGACATGTTCACCGCGGAATTGCCCGCACAACCTGCTGGAACCGTTGTGGAATATTATTTCGGCATCAGCGACACCTTCGGGGCAACAAGCGCCATCTCTCCATACAGTGCGAATGACGCGGTCAACCCGAATCTTCCTTACAACCTCATTGTAGGGCTAGAGCCTGTCTACACAGACGATCAAGACGACTACTCAGAATTTGGTTTTTGGGAAATGGGCCTCTCTTCTGACAACGCCACCACAGGTGTTTGGGAGTCCACCATTCCTGTCGGTTCATTTGGGACGCCCGGAGATGCCTCTAGCATTTGCGCTGCAGATCAGGACCACACGCCAGGTGACGGGCTGTTTGCATTCGTGACCGGAGTGAGTCCCGGAGCCGACGCAGGCATCGGCTCCAATGACGTGGACGGCGGTTCAACAACCCTACAATCCGAAGCCATTGACATCAGCGACCTCGCTTCACCTGTATTGAGTTATTGGCGCTGGTACGTGAATGCCCCGGCCTCTGGCGCCAACCCTGGCGCAGACTGGTGGCAGGTTCATGTGAGTTCCGATGGCGGTTCCTCCTGGGTGGAAATTGAAGAAACCCTTACACAGGATATCCGCTGGAGACGAAATGCATTCTCGATCCAGGATTACGTCCCCCTCACAGAAGCCTTCAAAATTCGCTTTGTGGCTTCCGACAGCATACGTGTGGGACAAGAACTTGACGGGGGTTCACTGATTGAAGCTGCGGTAGACGACTTGGTCATTCTCGACCTCGCTTCATCTGGACTCGGCAGTGAGACTGGACGAGGGGGCATCATGGCTTGGCCTGTTCCCGCCTCCGCGCAGCTTTTCTCTGCAGGTTGGAGCCCCAACAGTTGGGTCCGGCTATATGATGCCTCAGGACGGTTGTGGGCAGAGAAAAAAACAGACGCTTTGGGGCAAGTCCAATTCAATGTGGCCCAATGCCCTTCAGGTCAAGTCATCATGACCGGAACACATCGCGAAAGTGAACACTTTGTAAAGAAAGCTTTGATTCAGCGGGATTAATCAGCAAATGCCATGAACAGGTCGCATCTTCGCGCCGCAATTTTTTCGAATGGCAAAATCAAACAAGCTCCGCCGCAGGGCCATACAGGCTGAATGGCAAAGAGACAGCTCTTCATCACCAGGGTTCAATAAGTACTTGATCACCATCCGTGAAGTGGACGGAAGTGAGACGCGGGTGCCTGCATATGGTCGAGACATGCAAGACGCACTCAGTCGCCTCGTGAAGACAGAGCGTACTGAAAAGTTGGTGGAAAGCACAGAACGCATTCCTCAATTCGTCTATGTACTTGCATTTCTTGGCACCCTGGGGGTCGGAGCTACACTCAGCACAACGGCCAACAACCCAATGTATTTTGCTGTAGGCGCTGCCGCCTTGGTTCTTCTCGTCGCATTGTACTTGATTAAGACCCGGCGGTAATCAGCTCATTGGCCTATCTCGTCTTGAGAATCTGTGGGAAAAAACCACACCAACGAAATGAGGTGGCTGTGGGCGGGTAGCGCAGATCGAACTGCAGCAAACCCCAATTGTGCGGCTTCGAGAGAAGGGAAGTACTGACGCACGTTGAGCCGTTTATTGACCCCGGGAGCGACCCGAAGCTCTACAACAGCTTGAAAACCATAACGGCCATAAGATGCCGCCCTTTGAGGGGTGAAACTGTGAATTCCCGTGCTCCGAGCACTTGACTTTTGGTCGAGCCTTGTGTCCGAGACCATGCCCTCTTGAGCCACGGCTGTAGGCAAGGAGAAGACAAAGGATAAGGCAGCCACAAACAGAAGACGAGGAATCATGAGGAGTTGTTTGGCTGCCATTACGAACAAACACCCGTCAAGGTTTCAATGCGCAACAACAGCAAAGAACCTCAAGGGTCAGGTTATATTTGACTCATGGGACGTGCCTTTGAATTCAGGAAAGAACGGAAAATGAAACGTTGGGCGGCGATGTCAAAGACATTCGCCCGACTCAACAAAGACATCATTCTTTCGATCAAAGAAGGTGGCGGTATTGCAGAACCAGACCTGAACGCGCGCCTTCGGGCTGTGATTCAGAATTGTCGGGCGGCCAACATGCCCAAAGACAACATTGAGCGCGCCATCAAAAAGGCCACAGACAAAGACGCTGCAGACCTCAAGCAAATCACATTTGAAGGGTATGGTCCGCACGGCATTGCTGTCTTTGTTGAGACTGCCACAGACAACAACAACCGAAGTGTGGCCAATGTCCGAAGCCACTTCAACAAGTGCAATGGCAACTTGGGGACGACAGGGAGCGTGGAATTCATGTTCACCCACGTCTGTCATTTTAAGATATCGGCAGAAGGCAGAGACCCTGAAGAATTGGAGCTGGAACTCATCGACTCCGGTGCAGAAGACATCGGAATCGACGAAGATTCCATCATGATCTATGGCCCCTTCGAGAGTTTTGGCACGCTTCAAAAGAAGCTAGAGGAAGAGGGCATGGAAATCTTGGAGTCAGGATTTGACAGAATCCCAACAGACACAAAAGCACTCGACCCTGAGGCGACGTTGGAAGTCGAAAAGTTGATTGAGAAGCTGGAAGAAGATGAAGACGTGCAAAACGTCTTTCATACCATGACCTCCAGTTCAGAAGACTAACGTCCAGATTTTACTCGCACGACGTGCCGAACTCAACCAGCAATTGGAGGAGATCATTGGTACCGACGATACCGTCGGGCACGATGTCGGCCAAACAAGTTTCGTCCGTGGCAAAAACGCAAGTGCCGTTGTCCACTTCAGCTGAATTGTTGAAGTTGAAGGCCTGCGGATAAATGCACCCACACACTGCAGGGTGATCAAGAATGGTGAAGCTCACGGTGGCCGCATTGCCTGCCTCATCTGACGCCTCAATGGCGTAATCCCCTGCGGGCAGAGCTTCGAAGTCCAGAGAGCTGTCGAACATCACATTTCCGCTGGCCTCCAGTATGGTCATTTCCACAAGCCCTGTGCTGCTGCCATTGCAACGGGTAGAATATGCAGTGACCTCAATGTCGAGTTGACCCCAAGTGCAAAAAGGAAGGAGCAGCAAGGAGAGCAGGGTGGTGTTGCGGAGCATTTCGATCATCGTGACATGAAAATACACAAGCCTAGTGGAATTATAACGCCGTCAGCAAATTGGGGTTGAATATTGTGTAAGAACACCTTAGGGGCGATATTTATATGTCAAAGCGCCTTAAAAAAGGAGAGGTCTTGGCCAAATATGCCCCTTGTAGCTGCTTCGGCTTCGCCCTATAACCAAGACCCAGTCATCACCGAATCAAGAGGCTGTCCTGCTGCCTAAACCATTCATGAATCACCCAGCCTCTTCAAATCAACAAGGACCTTGGCAGCGCTGTCTCTGGGTCATCTTGATTTTGACGTTGAGCGGTCCGATTTTGCACGCGCAGCACTGGAGTGATGGAATGATGCCTCAAGCAGATTGGCAAACGGCCAAGAACCAGTTTGATGCCACCTGGGCTGACAGCATTCCCGAAAAGGGGAAAGGATTCAAGCCATTTCAGAGGTGGTGGCATTTCGCAGAAACGCGTTGGGCATTTGAAGGGGCTCAAGGGCGTTTTGCGCCCAATGCAGTTTGGAGGCAGACAGAACAAGAGCGGGCCGGTCGTCAGGCCAGGGCCAATCCCATGCCTTCCATTTGGAGCGAAGCCACGCCACCAGGTTTGCCCTTGGTTGGTGGGGCAGGAAGAACGAGTCGGGTCGTTTTGTCGCCCACAGACACTGCGCATTGGTTTGTCTGCGCCCCCAGCGGTGGCCTTTGGCAGTCCTTTGATTCCGGGGAGTCATACTCGCTAATGGGGACCTCAGACTGGTCAGGAATGGGGGTTTCAGACGTTGCCATTGACCCTCAATCTTCAGGTCATCTCCTTGTGGCCACCGGAGACGGAGACTTTGGGAGCGCCTACGGCGTCGGGCTTCTTCAAACTTTCGATGCGGGCCTCTCTTGGAATCCAACCGGCCTGACTTTCGAGTTGTCCGAGACCCACACTGTGAACCGGGTCCATTTTCAACAGGACTCTTCACATCGAATATTGGCCGCTACATCCAATGGGGTGTGGGTGAGTGAAGACAATGGACAAACCTTTGCACAAACGCTGGAAGGTCGGTGCTCAGATTTGATTTCTCATCCTGACAATCCAAATGTTTGGCACGCAGCACTGAGGCCAGGCGCCATTCATCGCTCCACAAATGGTGGGCAAACTTGGGACGTGGCTCAAGGGCTTCCCAATCCGGAAACAATGAGCAGGATCGCCTTGTCCGCGTCACGCTCCAATCCAGAGGAGGTGTGGGCCATTGGTGCCAAAACAACCACACAAGGCCTTGAAGGCATTTACCACAGCTTGGACAGTGGGTTGACATATGTCAAATTGGAAAATGTACCCAACGTCTTGGGCTGGACGGTGAATGGCACCGATTTAGGGGGGCAAGGCTTCTATGACTTGGCCCTGGCCGTTGACCACACAAACCCAAACCACATTGTGGCTGGAGGAGTCAATTTGTGGTCCTCCCATGATGGGGGGCTCAATTGGTCCTGCGCTGGACACTGGTTTGGAGGCGACTCCATACCTGAGGTTCATGCCGACCATCATGCGTTGACCTTCATTCCCGGGTGCTCCGATGTGATCAGCGCACACGACGGAGGCGTTGCCCGGATTCGTCAAGGCGAGGTAATCGACCTCTCAGAGGGGTTGAACATTGGTCAAGTTTACCACATCGGAATTTCCGAAAAAAAGCGAGACCGAATCATCAGTGGTTGGCAAGACAATGGCGTGAATTTCCTGAATGCTGAAGCGCATGCCCGTGTTTTGGGCGCAGATGGCTTCCATTGCATGATCCATCCGGTCCATCCAGACACAATGTATGCCGCAGAGTATTACGGCAAAACGTACCGGTCCATCGATGGAGGATGGAGCTGGTCGACTTGGATATTGGGCAATGGCACAGGGGTCAATGAGCGGGGCGATTGGGACACCCCAATGGCGTTTTCCCCCAACCATTCAGCTCGACTTTTTGTCGCAAAGAGAAGGGTGTATTGGACCTTGGACGATGGCGAAACTTGGGGCCAAACGGACGCGCTTCCTGGCGACCAAATCGAAGCCATGGCGTTGTCAGCTTCCAAGGACAGCTCCGTCATTGTGGCCAAAGGCACCTTGGCTTTTCGGACAGAAAATCTAGAGGACTGGTCACCCCTTCTCGGTTTGCCTGGCTTGCCCGTGACTGATGTATTGATTCACCACGAATTGGACAGTACGTTTTGGGTCAGTTTTGGGGGGTATGATGAGGAACACCGCATTTGGGTGACGCAAGACGGAGGCAACGTTTGGGAAGAAGAGGGGAGTGGTCTCCCCGCCTTACCGGTGAACACGCTTGTTCGAGACACGGCCACATCCGACCTGTATGCGGGAACAGATGCCGGCGTGTATGTGCTTCCTTTCAACGGGTCCAATTGGACGCCTTACAAAGCAGGTCTTCCGGAAGTGCTGTGTTCCGATTTGGCCATTCGTTACCATTCGGGAGAATTGATCTTGGGGACCTATGGCCGCGGGATTTGGAAAGCGCCTTTGCACTCTTCGCCGCCTCGCGATGGTGCCCTCATGGAAATTCAAGGGGCCACCAGCTCGGCATGCAAATCCACACCTGAAATCAAGCTGTTGTTCCGAAATGCAGGAACAGACTCCTTGGTTTCTGCCACCGTTCTCTGGAATGGAACAGACACCATGGAATACGGATTTGTGCTGGCTCCAAACCGGGACATAATGCTCCCTTGGCCCCAAGTTTTACCGGCTTCATTGGCGTTTAATGCCCCCTTAACTGCCCGGCTCCTTTCCATCGTAAGCCTCAGTGGGGGCTTGACCAATGGGGACCTAACCGCGGGTCCCGACGCCCTCCCTGAAAACGACATCGTGACCACACCTTGGCGCCATCAGAACCAATCCGGCGCCGTCATTTTTGAAACCACAGCAGATTGCTTTCCGCTTCAGTCTTCATGGCTTGTCTTGGACAGCACACAAATTGAAATCCACCGCAGGCAGCATTTCATGCCCGAGACAACAACAGTGGATACGCTTTGCTTGACCCATGGCTGCCACACATTGGTTCTCCACGATGGCGGAGGAGACGGATTGTCTGGACCTCCCTGCGGCATGCAAGGCAACATGGCCATTGTCTCGAATACAGGCCAAGCAGTATGGGCCCTTTCTGACCCTGCGCCACCCGAAGTCGATTTCGGCTCCAGTTGGAATCAAACTCTTTGTCTGCCGATGCCAGATGCTGAGGGCTGCAATGACCCCAATGCCTGCAACTTCAATCCTGTGGCCGCCATTCTAGACGGCACGTGCATTTACGATTGTGCCAACCCCAATTGTCCTGCAGACTTTAACAATGACGGATTAGTGGGTGCCACAGATGTGCTGGCCGTCCTGTCCGAATACGGTTGCACCTCCAATTGCAGCAAAGACATGACAGGAGATGGTGCCGTGAGCGCCAACGACATCTTGTCTGTTTTGGCTTTGTATGGCTCCACGTGCACGGAATGACTTTCCCCGGTGCATCTTGCACTCCATTATGCCGCAAAGCTCCCCACGCCCCAAATTGGTCATTCGCCGGTGGATCGCCGAGATCGAAGCCCCATTGCACGCCCTTGTTCGCTCCGGAATGGAGCTTGGAAGCACCACAGCTGCGCGCAACCTCATTCGGGGAGGCGCTGTTCGGGTGTCCGATGAAGTGATCAAAATCCCCTCTACCGTGATCAAAGTGGGGCAAGAAATTTCAGCGCCAGAATCCAAAGAGGGCCGCAAACTAGAATCCGCGGCTTCCCCTAAATCCATCCGTCCAGCAGACGACCTCCCATTTGAAATCCTCTACGAGGACGACGACTTGCTCTGCTATCTCAAGCCTGCAGGTTGGGTTGCAGCTTCACCCAACCCTCGGGTTGACACCAGCTTCACCCGCATCAAAGAGTTTATGATTGCCCGCGATTTGGAAGCGGGGAAAGTGGAGCGCCCTGTCCATTTCGTGAACATGATGGACAAGGACAGCAGCGGCATTGCTGTTGTCGTTCGAGACCTCGGACTCAGAAGGCGTCTTCAAGAAAAGTGGCCTGAATTCAGGTTTGAATCCTATCTGCTTCTCCGTGGAGAAATCCCCGAAGACGGAGAGTTCAGTGCCCGAAGGAAGCCAGATGAAAAGTACTCTGCAAAGAAATTTCCTTTCCGGCGCATGCGCTCCGGCGGACGATTTGCCATCTTAAAGGTTCAAGCGGGACTTCAGGACATTCCGGAGATTCTCCCGGGGTTACGCCACCACGATTGCATGGTCTGTGGCTTAGGTTCAGATGCGCCAGACCCACTTGGAAGACAGGGCGTTCACTTGTTCCGCGCCGTAATGACAGACGACATCCTTGACGCGATGTGGGAGGTGAAAACCAGAATGCCCAAGGAGTTTCTTCGTGTGGTGAAATAAGAAACGCCCCGACGTTTCGGGGCGCTTCAACCTTAACCAAATCTGCACGGACTCTCGGTCCGTGCTTGAACCATTGTCGCTGCTTTCAGCTGTAGGTTAAATGACAAATCCCGTGCCAGAGTTGCACGAGGACATGTGCCATTTTGCCAATCAAACACAATGAGTGCGGGAGAACCCACCACTATCTTCGCGGCGACAAACACCATCTGAAATGAGCAGAAAAGTCGTCATCGTCTCCGCACGTCGCACTCCCATCGGGTCCTTTTTAGGCGCCCTCTCTTCCGTTCCGGCCACCCAATTGGGATCCGTGGCCATTCAAGCAGCCGTTGAATCTGCGGGCATTGAGCCCAGCATGGTCCAAGAGGTCTACATGGGCAACGTGCTTCAAGCAGGCCTGGGTCAAGCACCTGCGCGTCAAGCTGCGATGGGTGCTGGAATTTCGGACACCGCACCTTGCACAACCGTAAACAAGGTGTGCGCCTCTGGCATGAAGGCCATTCACATGGCAGCCAATGCCATTGCCCTTGGAGATGCCGACGTCGTGGTCGCTGGAGGCATGGAGAACATGTCGCAGGTGCCACATTATTTGCAGGGAAGGACAGCCGTAAAGCTCGGCAACCTCAAAGCTGTGGACGGCATGGTACACGACGGCCTCACCGATGTCTACGACAACCAGCACATGGGCATGTGTGCTGAATTGTGCGCCAAGGAAAACGGCTTCTCTCGCGAGGATCAAGATGCCTATGCTGTCCAAAGCTATCAGCGCTCAGCCGCCGCATGGGCCACGGGCGCCTTCGACGATGAGATCGCGCCGGTTTCCGTCCCGCAACGAAGGGGGGAGCCTGTTGTGGTCTCGCATGACGAAGAGTACAGCAATGTCAAGCTGGAGAAGATTCCTCAGCTGAGGCCTGCTTTTGACAAAGCAGGTTCGGTGACGGCGGCCAACGCCAGTACCCTCAACGACGGAGCCAGTGCTTTGGTCTTGATGTCCGAAGAGAAAGCACGAGCGCTTGGGATTGCGCCATTGGCCACGATCTTGTCCAATGCAGACACAGCACACGAGCCAGAGCGTTTTACCACAGCCCCATCGAAAGCCGTCCCCTTGGCCTTGTCTCGTGCTGGCGTCTCAATGGAAGACATGGACCTTGTGGAGCTCAACGAAGCCTTTGCAGTTGTGGGTCTTGCCAACATGAAGCTCCTTGGATTGGACGCGGCAAAAGTGAACGTAAACGGAGGTGCTGTTTCGTTGGGTCACCCTCTCGGCAATTCAGGAAGTCGGATTGTGGTCACGCTCATTCACGCGTTGCACAAAAGGGGCCTCAATCAAGGGGTCGCCGGCATTTGCAATGGCGGGGGTGGAGCGAGCGCCATGGTCATTGCGTGTCCTTGATGCGCGGCGTCATTCGCGTGCCATTGGCCCCCATTCGTTCGGCCCCGAACGACAGGGCCGAAATGGTCTCTCAGGCGTTGTTTGGCGAGTTGTTGACGTTGGAACTGTTGCCGTCTTCATCTCTATGGGTGAAAGTGACCCTGGATTTTGACGGCTATGAAGGGTACATGGATTTTCGCATGGCAGAGACCGATCTCGAGGCCATTTCAGCATTTGAGGGAGAATGCGTGACGTTGCCGTCACCTTTGACTGCTTTTTCTTGGGGTGAACAAAGCCTTCACCTTCCGGCAGGATCAAAGGTTCCAGAAGCGGCGTGGTCCCATTCCGAAGTCACCTTGCCCACATCGCCCATGGATGCCGCCATGCGGTTTTTGGGCGCGCCTTATTTGTGGGGAGGGAAGAGCATTTTGGGCATGGACTGCAGTGGACTCACTCAACTCGCGGGCATCCTCTGCGGCCAGCGCATTCCACGAGACGCGAGCCAACAGTGGTCGAGACTAAAAGTGCATCAAAAGGAGCACAAGGACCTAGAAACGGGTGATTTGGTCTATTTCCACAAGCCTTCAGACGACAAAGTGACACATGTTGGAATGGCCATCGCGTCGGCCATCGAACCCTGCCGCATTTTACACGCAGCAGGCGAAGTCAGAATCGATGAACTCACGTCACTGGGGATTCTGCGCGACGGCGAATTGACCCATGCATGGCATGGCGCGGCCAGTTGGCCAATCAGTGCTGAATCATGACCCTCTGGGCTCCGAGAGGGCCCTTAAAGAGGTACACCCCGTTGGGCATGTCACGCACCACAATGCGGTCATTGCCAGATCGGAATTTCCCCACTTGGACCGTGCGGCCATTCAAGTCAAGCAGCGCCCAATCTTGGCCCACAAATTCTGGGTCCACCAACATTTGCAAGCGGTTGGACGTGGGGTTTGGCTGAAGCTGAATGCCTGGAGCCTTCCGTTCCATGGGTTCGACACTTGAAAGCAATGGCGTTTCCAAAGAAATGTCCTCGTCGCCTTCCTCGTAGGGAACGTAGTCAAAGAAGACAAAGAACATTTCATCGCCCGTGTTGTCACCAAATTCAATGAACTGAGGAGGATCGTTCGGGTTGAACGGGTTGCTCGACGTGTTGTCGTAGGTGGCGATTCCGTGGACGGTGTATCCGGCAGGAATCTTGGTGAGGAACGGAAACGTAAAGAATCCCTGCCAATTGAAATCCCAAGCGGGAATCGAAATCAAAGGAAGGGTGTCTTGGTTGTTCGGACTGGTTGCAAAGACTTCCCAAGATGTGCCGATCAAATGGCTGTGAGGGGCGATGCTAATGAGGCTAAAGTCACTCGGGATGGTGAGGGTCCCGTGAAAGGTTTTCGTTTGGTTGGCCGGAATAAAGAAGGGCTCACCCAAGGCCCAAGGACCCATAATTTCCGTGGCCACCTCTCGCTCGATGGGGCCATCGGTAAAAAAGAGATTCACCTCGGTTTGGTCCGTCTCCTCCACGGCGTTGGGACCATAGTGCATCTGCATCAGCAGGTCGCTCCCGGCTGGAATCACACGGCCAATCCCTTCGGGATAGACCAACGTCTGTGCCCCTGGAACCCATGCGCCAAAGAAGCTGGAGTAGGCATTGAAACCAAAGTCTCCAAAGCTCTCATACCCAGGCGCGGGGTCCTGAGCATCCAATGTTTCCGCAATCCCCTCGGTGTCGATTCCCATAATGGCGTGGTGAGCAATGCCGCCGTTGCTGGGCCGGACCTCGATGGCACGCACCATCACGTCTTCTTCAAAACCTGTGGGCATCACAAAGACCTGATACTGGTCGGTCATGTCTCCTCCGTGCGTGTAGGGTTCCGCCATACTGAACACGAGGTCGGGCTGCCCGATTTGGCTGCCCTCTGGAAAGACGGGGATGCCCGGGTTGTCCGCAGGGTCACCCTCGGGCATGTCCGCATCAACCCACGCACTGATCGTTTCTATTTCAGTTGCAGTCAGGACACGTTCGCCTACAAATTGACTGTAGTCATCGTCTGGGGACCACGGCGGCATATACCCAATCGAGGTAACGTATTCAATGAAAGGGCCATATGCCGACACCTCTTCGAAGTTGGTGAACGGCATGGGGCCAATTTCTCCCGTCCGGTGACACTCCATGCAAGCATTGTGAATGATGGGCGCAACATCCGCATGGTAAGTGACTTGACCGATTGCTGCAGTCCCGGAAAGCACCAAGAAAAAAGAGAGGAACAAAGGCGTCTTCATGGTCAGAAAAATAATTCAGGTTTTAGATCAACAAAGCCAAAAGGTCAAGTTTGTTCAATGCTGGACTGTGTTCAATTTGAGCCCCTCTAAGGGACAGCCAATTGCTTCTGTTAACGGGACACGCACAGCGTTCCCCAACAACGCGTCCGAGATGGCATCCCGCAGGTCCCGGTTTCGGGTCTTGTTTCTGCGCCGACCCGGCGCAAAGTAGCGGTCATTGATGCGACCCCGGTATAAAATGGAGTCGTTCTGATCCAAAACGAATGCCTCTGGGGTCCAACGCGCATCCAGTTGATTTACCCAGCCTTGATCATCTTTCACAAACACCATCTCTAGCCCGTAAGTGTCCTGAAAAACGTCCATTTGATCTTGTCGTGTCGAGGCATTGGGGAACACCCCTAAAAACTCAATCGAATCCCCAGAAAATTCAGCCTCAAGTTGCCGCAGGTCATAACTCATGTTTTGACAAATCGGACAGAGTGGAGCCAGGAACAAGATCACACGTAAAACAGGGGAGGTGAGCATCAATTGCAAGTTGAGCCGTAAATGCCCAATAAGGACAAAACATCAGATACAGTCACCGAGCCGTCGCCATTCAAGTCTGCAGAACAAGCCGCTTGACAGCCAAAATCGCCGAGTAAAATCAAGGCGTCTGACACACCGATCAAGTTGTCTCCGGAGAAATCTCCAACGCAAGGGGTTTCGTCAGGTGCCAAGGAAATGTCCTCGTCACCTTCCTCGTACAAGACCAAATCGACGAACACAAAAAACATCTCGTCTGAAGTCTCCTCTCCAAAATAAACCCAATCCGGCGGGTCGTTGGGGTTGGAAGGGTTCCCGGCGGTGTTGTCATAACTCGCCTCACCATGCAACGTGTAGCCTTGGGGGATTTTCGTCAGGGTTGGGAAAGTGAAAAAACCCTGCCAATTGAAGTCCCAAGAAGGAATCGAAATCAAGGGGATTGTGTCTTGATTGCTTGGCGACGTGGCATAAACCAGCCACGAGGAGCCAATCAGGTGGCTGTGAGGCGCTATGTTCAGCAAGCTAACGTCACTGGTGACCGGCATTGTTCCGTGAAAGGAAACGACTTGATTGGGAGGAATGACAAATGCCGCATCAAGATGTTGCGGCCCCATAATGGCGGTAAACACCTCCCGCTCAATGGGCGTTTCAGAAAGGAACACATTGACCTCGGTTAAATCCGACTCTGGAATCGCGCTCGGACCGTAATGCATTTGCAACAAGACATCCGCGTCCTGAGGAATGACCCTGCCAATTCCCGGCGGGTAATCGACCGGAAGAGCCCCGGGGACCCAAGCCCCAAAAAAGGAGCTCTCTGCAGCGAATCCAAACCCCCCAAAACTTTCGTAGCCAAGTGCGGGGTCTTGCGCATCCAAGAGAGCCGCAGTGCCCGAAATGTCCAATCCAATGATGGCATGATGGGCCACATTGCGATTCTCTGGTTGGACTTCCAAGGCACGGATGGACACATCACCACCCCAATCTGTTGGCAGCACAAACACTTGGTATTGCTCGGTCATGTCGCCACTGTGTGCGTAAGCTTGTGACATACTCAACACATGGTCTGGCTCGCCAATCTGGCTGCCCGTCAAGAAATCTGGCAAGCCTGGATTGTCTGCGGCGTCTCCTTCGGGCTTCCCATTGGACACCCAAGTACTCAACGTTTCCCTCTCATTTTGAGTCAATACGTTCTCTCCCACAAAGTGAGAATAATCGGCATCGGGTGACCAAGGTGGCATGTAGCCAATGGAGGTGACGTACTCAATAAACTCTCCATAAGCGGCCACTTCGGAATAGGTCGTAAATGGCATAGGGCCGATCTCTCCTTCCCGGTGACAGGAGGTGCAATGGCCATAGACAATGGGCGCTATATCGGCATGGAAAGTCACGGTTTGTGCCTGTCCTAGAATGGGAAAGGACACCAGAACTACAAAGCACAACTTGTCCATCGTCATCATGTAATAATAACGAATCCAAGTGGGGGTCGTTTAAATCACTGAGTGATGGCGTGAGTCGCTACATTGGGTGCCATGCAATTGGCTTTGTTGGATTTCCTCGTCATTGGAGGGGTGTTGTTGACCATTCTTTTCATTGGCCTCGCCGCGGGTCGAAAGGGCAATAACAGTGCTGACGATTTTTTTCTAGGCGGCAGAAACATGCCCTGGTGGCTTTTGGGAACCTCTATGGTGGCCACGACATTCAGCGCAGACACACCCAACTTGGTCACGGACCTTGTGAGGCAACAAGGCGTTTCTGGCAACTGGGCATGGTGGGCCTTCCTGCTCACAGGCATGGTGACGGTATTCGTTTACGCCCGACTCTGGAGACGCTCAGGCGTGCTCACAGACATTGCGTTTTACGAGCTTCGCTACGGAGGCAAAGCCGGGGCCTTTCTTCGCGGTTTCCGAGCCGTCTATCTGGGACTTGTATTCAATGTACTCGTGATGGCCACGGTCAGCTTGGCTGCCATAAAATTGGGAAGCATTCTGCTGGGTTGGCCGGGTTGGATGACCCTGCTCGTTACCTGCTCCGTTACCTTGCTATTTAGCGTATACGGAGGTCTTCGTGCCATTCTTTGGACGGACTTGTTCCAGTTCTTCTTGGCCATGGGCGGAGCCATTGCCGCAAGTGTTTATGTGCTCGGACTGCCGGAGGTCGGTGGGATTCAAGGCCTCATGACCCATCCCAACGTTGTGGGTAAACTTTCGGTTTGGCCTGACTTTGAAGATCCCGCGGTTTGGGTGCCCGTGATGCTGGTCCCTTTGGCCGTTCAATGGTGGGCCAGCTATTATCCTGGAGCCGAGCCTGGAGGAGGAGGATACATTGCCCAGCGGATGTTCAGCGCGAGAAGCGAAGATGACGCCGTTGGGGCCACACTGCTGTTCAATGCGGCCCATTATGCACTGCGTCCATGGCCTTGGATTCTGGTGGCTTTGGCCTCTCTCATTGTTTTTCCAGACCTCCAGTCAATTTCGACGGCTTTTCCCCAACTCGCCGCAGACAAGGTGGGACATGACGTGGCCTATCCTGCAATGCTGAGCTTGCTCCCCGCCGGGCTACTCGGCTGGGTAGCGGCCTCCTTGCTCGCAGCTTTCATCTCGACCATGAGTACACAGGTGAATCTGGGTGCGAGTTATCTCGTTCACGATGGCTGGGCGCGCTTTATCCGCCCCGATGCCACAGAGGCCCAAAAGGTCACAGCAGGTCGCTGGGCCAGCCTCCTCTCGCTCTTGGCCGGAGCCCTGTTGAGCCTCACCCTGACTTCAGCATCACAAGCATTCAACTTGCTATTGCTGCTCGGGGCTGGAACGGGTGGGCTGTTCATACTCCGCTGGTTTTGGTGGCGAATTTCGGCGAGCACAGAAATCGTCGCCATGGTCATGTCCCTCGCCGTGGCCGCTTACTTCACATGGGGACACGACGCACTTGAATGGTGGCCCATGGCCGCTTGGGCCAAGTTGGTCGCAGGAAGCCTCTTGACCACTGCAGGTTGGGTGACCGCAGCCATGGTCCTGAAGCCAGAGTCTCCAGAAGTTCTTCAATCCTTTGTAGACAAGGTTCAGCCTGGGGGGCCTGGGTGGAAAAGGTTTCCTCCCAAGGGTGGCCAAAAGACAGCGCAATGGAATGTGCCGAGGTCCTTGTTGCAAGCATTCTTAGGTTGTGTCGCCGTATATGGCGCATTGTTGGGTGTTGGAGCCGGGTTGTTTAAGCAAGGGGCCACAGCAGCCATCATGTTGGTGCTTTGCGCAGCGGCTGTTTTGTGGATTCTCAGGCTTCAGCGGAAGACATGAACACCACTTTTACCAGTTCTGCGCCAGGTCGATTGTGCCTCTTCGGAGAACATCAAGATTACTTAGGCCTGCCTGTGGTGGCCATGGCGATTGACCGCCGGTGTAAGTTGACTTTTTCTCCAAGGGAGGACCAAAAGGTGAGTGTGAAAAGTGAGGCACTGGGGCACGTTGCGGAATTTGACCTCCAATCGTCCGATGAGATGGATGCTCGACAACCTCTGGGAATGGCCCTTCGGGAGCTGATTCATGAATTTGGTCATCAATCCCTCCACGGATGGAACGTGGACATCAAAAGCGACATCCCCATTCAAGCGGGCTGCAGTTCTTCTACTGCGCTCTTGACGGCTTGGGTGGCCAGCTGGTTGCGCATCTTGGGGGGGCATTGCGAAGTCAAAGAAGTGGTGTCTCGATGTCATCAATACGAAGTCCTCAAGTTCAATGGGGCAGGAGGTGACATGGATCAATTTGCTTGCGGCCATGGTGGTTTACATCGGTTTGGTGTAGGCTCACCTCAGCCACTGCACCTGCCCAGCGGCACCTTTGTATTGGCAGATTCCGGCCAACCAAAGGACACGCAAGTTCACTTGAAGCGGTGTCGAGATGCACGTTTACCTCTGATGCCACACCTGGACACTTCAAGTGGCTTTGACAAGGAAAGCCAAGCGTTGATCGACGGCACACGAATCAACCGGGATCTTGAATCCCATTGGTCAGCGCTCATGTCGAGAACCCAAGTAGATGGCGCCTCCATGGGGCTGGCGTTGACTGAGCACCATGCTGTATTGAGGGATGTCCTGGGCTTGTCCACACCGCGCATTGAATCCATGCTACAAGCCGCTTCAAATGCAGGGGCTTGGGGTGGGAAAATCAACGGGTCTGGCGGCGGGGGATGCGCCTTTGTGTTGTGCCCGGATTCCGCCGTGACCGATGTCATCGAGGCCATGCAGATGGCAGGGGCGCGGGGCGCATGGGCTGTCCACCTTGACAAAGGAGTCTCATGAACGCAAAGAACCCCACCATCATCATGGCGGCTGGAAACGGCAGCCGAATGAGGGCCACATCAGGGGCGCAGGATGCCACATTGAAAGAGGCCCGTTCTCGCCCCAAATCCATGATTCGCATTGGCCACGACAGAACACCTCTCCTTGAGGTGCTTCTCACACTGCTCGCAAATGAGGGGTGTCAAACGGCTTGCATCATCATCTCCGAATCAGATGAATTGACGCCGCATCATTTCCAAGATCACCCGATCACGGGGCTCACCCTTTCCTTTGTTCGTCAAGCCATCCCCCTTGGCAGGGTCAAGCCGATGGGCACAGCACAAGCCGTCCAACTCGGTTTGGAAGCCCACCCAGAATGGCAAGGGCAATCGGTGACCGTGGCCAACGGAGACAATTTGCCACCGTCCGGCTTGTTTTCCAGGCTGTTTCAGGCCCAATCGGCACTACCAGCCATGGACCGCGACCACCTTGGGCTGCCACCTGAACGCGTTGAAGCTTTTGCGGTCATTGCGGTGGACGAAAACTTGAACCCCATCGACATCATCGAGAAGCCGAGCACAAAAACGGTCGAGGATAACCGATGGCCTGACGGGACCATTAGGGTGAGCATGAATGCGTTTCGAATGCCCTACTCGGCCTTACTTCAGTCGGTCATCGATGTTCCAGAGCACCCGCTTCGAAAAGAAAAGGAGTTGCCCACCGCAGTGGCTTTGTGGGCACAGCGCACTAGGTTGCTTCAAGCCATTCCCATGTCGGGTGCGTTTTTAGACCTCACACATCCTGAAGACATCGACAAGGCTGACCGCGCCATCAAACGCGGCATCAATTCGGTATTGGATTGAACCTCAGTGGGCATCGGGTTGTCATCTTCACATGACACTCCACATCAAAATCCGAAAAGCCGGTGTCCTTCTGGCGCTCCTTTGGGGCACCTTTACAGCGGCAAACGGGCAATGTGACCCCGCAGATTTTGCCTTGCTTTGCAACGATGGAGACGTGGTCAACGACGCGGTATTCTCATGCGGTTTTAGTTGTGCTTTCGCCAGTGATTTAACCGCATGCTTTGCGTCTTGCATTTCTGACGCCATTCCTGAAATGAGTGCGGGGTGTGTTGGGTGCTTCGCGAACCAAAGCACCTGTGTGTCCAACAATTGCTTTTTGCAATGTGCTTTTGGCAGTGAAGCCGATTGCGAGGCTTGTGTGGCTGCGAATTGTCAAGCGGACTTCGGAAGCTGTGCGGGAATCACCGACGTCGATGGGGACGGGGAAGATTCAGTTTGCGATTGCGACGACGACAACGCCGATGTCTATACAGGCGCCCCGGGAACCGGGGATGGAATAGACAACAACTGTGATGGCATCATCACCGATACAGAACAAGGCTGCCCGCTGGATTTGACCTCAGACGGCCTCGTTGCTGTTTCCGATGTGCTCATCGTATTGGCGGAATTCGGCTGCACTGAATCTTGTGAGGCGGACATCACTGGTGATGGCGCGGTCACGGTATCTGACGTATTGACGCTTTTAAGTGGATTCGGGACTGCCTGCTGATTGACCAAAGAAGCCCCGTCCCTCACTGGCCCGTTGTCTCAACAATGGGCTACAGCGATAGCGGGCCTCCCCATAGTGCTGTTGGAGTTCATCCAATTTGGCCACGCAACGGTCCAAGCCCATTTCCTCGGCCCAGGAAAGCAAACCTTTGGGGTAATTGACACCGCCTTTCATGGCGGCATCCACATCCTCTGCAGAGGCCACGCCCCAGAATACGGCGTCTGCGGCTTCATTGACCAACATCACCAGAATCCGCCACAAGATGGCCTGCCCCAAATCCTTGTCTTGAATCGGGCTTGACGCAACGGCATCTTCCCCATAAGAATGCCACCCTCGGCCAGATTTCCGACCATACCAACCCGCTTCTACATTCCGCTTTTGGGAAAAAGACGGTTGGTAGCGAGGATCAAAGTGAAAAGCGGTCCAAACCGATTCGGTCACCGCATAATTGATGTCGTTGCCAATCAAGTCCATCAACTCGAAAGGGCCCATCTTAAATCCACCCAAACTGGTCATCGCCCAGTCAATGGTGGCCACATCGGCCGCCCCTTCTTCTAAAATGCGGATGGCCTCCCCATAAAATGGCCGCGCCACTCGGTTCACAATAAAACCGGGGGTGTCCTTGGCCAAGGCTGGCTGTTTCCCCCAATTCCGCATGGTGGTGCACATCTCATCGGCCAAGGCCTTATCGGATTGCAAAGCAGGCACCACTTCTACCAAGGGAAGGAGGGGGGCTGGATTGAAAAAATGAAGGCCTATAAAGCGTTCAGGGTGCTGAAGCGAGGCCGCCAAACCTGTCACAGACAGTGATGAAGTGTTTGTGGCCAGCACCGCATCAGGGGCCACAATCTTTTCGAGGGATTGGAACAGTGCCGCCTTGACCTCTGCCTTTTCAACAATGGCTTCCAAGACCATTCCCGCATCGCTCAAGTCTTCGATTCTGGTCGAGGTGGTGATCCTCGAAAGAATGGCTTCGGCAGTCCGGGTGTCCATTCGCCCCTTCTCAATCAGCCTGGCGAAGATTCGATTCAAACCCTCTTTGGCATGGGACAAGGCCGCCTCGTCTTGGTCTAAAAGAAGAACGGGGTGCCCAGCGGTTGCCGCAATTTGCGCAATCCCGCGTCCCATGGTGCCGGCGCCTACAACGCCGATGAGTGTGGTCGTGGTCATCGAAGACAAAGGAAAGCAGGACAGTGGTGAACCCTACATCTCCTGAATGAAGAATTGAACGGAATCCGTTGTTCATTCATCCAACAACAACACCATAGCGCATGAAGAACCGCTGTCTTTCCTGCAAACAGAAGCTGAGTCTCCGCTCCAATTCAAGCCATTCTCGGGGTTTCTGCTCAGAATATTGTTTTGCTCAAGGCCCTGTCCATATAGGTCGCTCGAAACCGAGTTGGAAGCGAACAGAGCCGCTTGGGGTAAAGGGGCAAATTCAAAGGATCCTCAAAAAGAACCACGACATTCTGCTGTCTTTTGCAGTGCCCGAACAAAGGCGCGCTTTTTCAGATGTTGGGGGCTTGCATTGGCTCAAAAGTCAAGGCTATGATTTTGACTACCACACCCACATGGTTGCCCAAGCCGACGGAAGGACGGAAGTGTGGTGCTATGACAAAGGATACCGCATTGACGCACAAGGAAGAATTGAGCCTCTTTGACTAGCGCTTTTTCCCTTTGGACTTTCGCTTTCCTTGGGCAAATGGCTTCCGTTTCTTCTCATGGAAAGCCCCTTTAAAGGTGGGGTCCGCCTTTCGCTTTTCGCGGTCGATTGAACGGGCCATGGCCTGCGCTTCCCAGCGCGGTGTAGGCTCGACTTTGACCTCCGCGGGCAACGGAAGCAAGGGGAGCGCTTTCCCGAGTAAAGTATCGATCCGTCTCAATGCAGCGTTCTCACTTGGGTCAACCAGGGTCAGGGCGCGCCCTTCTCGCATGGCTCGCCCCGTTCTTCCAATCCTGTGGATGTAGTCATGAGGGTCACGGGGAACCGTCACGTTCACCACCAAGTCGAGCTTTGGGACATCGATTCCACGGCTTGCCACGTCTGTGGCCACTAAAAAACGGATCTCCCCCGCCTTAAAGGCATCCATCGCATGAATTCGGCTGTTTTGCCCTTTGTTCGCATGCAAGGTTTTGACCGATCGAGATACACACTCAAAAAGCCGCGCACCGATTCTCTCGGCCTGGTCCTTCTCTCGGACAAAAAGAAGCACTTGCGTGTCGACATCTTCCTCGTTGAGCAAGGCCGTAAGCAGGTTCAGTTTTGTCTCGAAGTTGTCCGCGCGGTAACCAGACTGATCCACAGTTTGCACGGCTGTGCTTTCAGGAGAAGCCTCCACACGGGTTGGCCAAAGCAGGAACTCCTCCGCCATGGCTTCTGTTTTTTCAGGGTACGTGGCAGAGAACAACAAATTCTGTCTCTTTTGAGGGAGGATTTCAAGCAATTTTCTCAGTTGTGGCATGAAGCCGAAATCCATCATCCGGTCAGCTTCGTCCAAAATCAGATGGGAAATGTGCCCGGTCGAAAAGGCGTGCCTCATATACAGCTCCATGAATCTACCCGGCGTCGCCACAACCAAATCACATCCCAATTCCAAACGCTCTTGCTGAGCGCGGTGCCCCACACCACCAAAGACCACTTCCACGCGCAAGTCTGTTTTTGCTGCGAGTTGCTTGGCCACTTCTGCGATTTGAAGGGCGAGCTCCTTTGCCGGTGTCAGGACGACGCAGCGCGGCCCCTTTCCTTGGGCATGAGACAACATGGCCATCACAGGAAGCAAAAAGGCGAGGGTTTTCCCTGTCCCTGTTTGGGCAATACCGATCACGTCCTGACCGGCTCTTATTCTCGGTATGGCCTTCTCTTGAATCTCGGTGGGAGAGGAAATCCCCATGTCTTCCAAGACATCCAAATACTGCCGAGTTACCTTGAGCTCCGAGAACGTCATGTGGCAAAGTAACCGCAACCCGGCTGGACTCCGTTCCTTTGAAACTGCTAAGGCTGTGATGGCAGAAGATTTTTTACGTCGACCAGAGGTCAAAATATTGTTGGACTGGCTCCAAACACGGGGGCTAACACTGCCCTCTAATCCCCAAGATGTCCAGAAAGATTGGAGCTTGCCCTTCATGCGCTGGATTGTGAGTGAGACCACAAATGGCGTCGATGCTTTTTTGCAGCCAGAGGATCCGCCCGGTGTATTGATCAGCACACACCGCGATATCGTTTGTGATCCCGCACTTTACAACTTGACCAGGGTCGAAGCAGGCAGGCCCACAACCCACATTGTCCTTGGGAGCAACTTGGCAAAGAAGGAATGGGTCAAGGAGTTGATGTCATTGAACAAAGCCCTTTTTATCGACCGGAATCTTTCGGGGAGGGCTGCCCTTCAGCAGCAATTGGCCTTGAGTCAAAACATTTCGGACATCGTTCAAGGTGGAGGCCATGTTTGGATCGCACAAGCACCCGGGAGGGCAAAGGATGGCGTCGACCGCACCCATCCGGGCCTTCTGCGGATGCTGGGGCTGGCCTTTGGCGGGGAAAAGAAAGGTGCCTCTGCCTTGAAGAACTACATCCGGCCTGTGGCCATTCGATATGATGTCAACCCGTGCGATGCGCGATTGGTCGCTGAACGGGTTCGGGGAGAAAAACCCCAAGGCGACGACGAGTTGAGCATGCTACAAGGAATGGAGGGGTGGAAGGGCAAGGTCAGAATTGCGGAAGCCCCTTCAGTGTCGCTCGAAGGATTGACTGACCGCACGAGTTGGGGTGAAGCCGCCAAACGGGTGGATGATGCGCTGGATCAATGCGACATCTCCGGGCAGTGGTCTGAGGCCGCCAAAGCAGCACTTGTGGACGATGCCCCACTCCCAGAGAGCTTAACTCAACGGATGGAAGAAGTCGAGCAAAAAATCAGGGCCTGGATGGAGTTGGAGGACACATCCTTGATTAGACGTGCTACATTGGAAGTGTACAGAGAGGGCAGCTGAATCTCAACGTCCGCCACTTCGGCTGCGGGCGAACCATTCTCCCATCACCATCCCCGCCGCCATGGTCGCATTCAAAGACTCGGTCTTTCCAGCCCCAGGAATGTGGACTTTGGATTGGCACTCAGAAGAAACGGCTTCGGTTAAGCCATGACTCTCACTTCCAAGCACCGCCAACCACTTTTGGGGTGCTCCAGGAACGCCCTTCATGGACCAAACATCTTCACCATCCATGGCCAGACCAAAAGTGCGAACGCCGCATGAGGACATGTCCTTCATCAAGGAAAGCATGCTGGCTTCCCAAACCTTCACTCTGAATATGGCCCCCATAGAGGCCTGAACCACCTTGGGGTTATAGGGGTCTACCACGTCCTCTGACACCCAAATTCCAGAAAGGCCAAACCAATCCGCCGTCCGCATTAACGTCCCCAAATTGCCTGGGTCGGAAAGACCGTCAACAGCAAGTCCAAAGGCCGCATCTTCCTGAGAAGACCAGGATTCTGCAGAGGGGGTAGCGACATCGGGCATCTCCACGACGGCCAGAACTCCAGGTGGAGATTTGAAGGAACTCATACGTTCCATTTCCTTTGATGAAGCAGGGGCTGCTCCCCAAGATTCAGGGCAGTCTGAATGCGCTGTTGCGAACAAAGAATCAATGGTCCAACCACTTTGCAATGCTTCGGCAACGCATTTGTGCCCCTCGACCACGAACTTCCGCTCCGTGTGGCGCACACTCTTCTCCCGAAGGCCTCGAATGGCCATGATCTCGTTCCTTGTAGGCATCGCAGGGATTAACGCTTGGCGTGCAAGATGGGTCATCCTCCTCTTTCTGGCGCACTTGTTCTTCCTCAAGGGCGAAATACAAGCTCAAGATCAAGCGGGAACGGCGTCCAAGACTGAAATTGTTTGGGGCACGGATTGGTCCCTGATTGACTCGCATCCAACCGGCATGACCCTGACCGATTGGCAGCGCGCCTTGAATTCTGCCTTGGTCAACCGTCCCCCAGAGCGGGTTTTGGGCATTCCTGCCCGACACATTTTGGCCTCGCTCACTGGCCGATGGAAAAAGGCCCTCGACACAGGACAGCCTGTACCCTCGGGGTCAGCTGGCCCCTTTGACCCATTGGCACTTGAGCAGGCGAGGGTCCTTTTTCGATCGCGCATGATCAGGATGGGTTGTCTCGAGGCCGAGGTCAACATGAGTACCCGTTTTGATCAAGAGCGCGTGACCCTTCTGATTGAGTTGACCCCAGGTGTTCGTGCAAAGTGTGGAGCCGTTGTCATTTTAGGCGATGGCAGTGGCATCACGCCAAAGGAACTGAGCCGAATAGACAGCCATTGGCAGTCTTGGGCAGGAAAGTGGCTCGACCTGGATGCACTGGACAGGGCCCGAAGCGAATCTGCGACAAGATTGCAGGCAGAGGGCTGGTTTGGTTTGATGGCCGAACACTTTACACTGGACATCGACACCACGAACATTCGAAGCACGGGAACGGCCGACTTGGTCGTTCATATCGCCCCAAGAAATTTGGGGGGCACCATGTCCCCCCACAGAAGAGGAAGAATTTCCTCGGTGAACGTCGATTGGCAGCCCCAGAACATGGAGGCCATGGAAAATCGAACCGTCAACGGAGTGGCTTGGCATGTTCCACAAGGGCGCGACATCCGCACGCTACAGCACCTGCTTCAGGTGGCGCCTGGCGACCTCTTTGACCCGAGCAAACTCTCTGCATCCCGACAAGGCTTTCGGAGCTTGGCCATCGTCGATCAGGTTGCACTTGAGATTGAGCCCACAGTGGACTCTACATCTTACCTAGAGCGCCCTTTGGCCGTCACCTTTGGCCTGCAACCCAACGAAAAGCGTTTGATGCGCGTCAACGGCGCACTCACTTCTCGTCAGCGGATTGGGGGTGAGGTGACCCTTTCGCTCGGCAATTTGGACTTCAGAGAACGTGCCGAGCAACTCACGCTGGATTTACAAGCGGGCCGTGAGACGGTCTCCAATTCTTTGAATGACAGTTCTGATCCGTCAAATGCCGAAGGTGACTTTTTGAACTCCCGCATACTTTCTGCAGCCCTGCAGTACCAATCTCGTCGACTGATTCCGTTTGGAGTCGATCGGTTTCCCCGTTCCAACCGCCCTGAAAGCCGGCTTTCCATGACCTTTCACGATGAGAAAAGGCCTCGGTTCAGCCGAACTTATGTGCAGCTGGGATTGGTCGAACAATTCACCGAAAACGAAAGAACAGGCTCAAAGCTCGAAGTCAGGCCGTTTGAGGTCGCCATGACTTCCAGTCAACTGACGTCCGATTTCGAAACGAGTTTGATTGAATCAGGATCGGC
>Ga0115008_10000416_pt1 | contig 31435 bp, 34 predicted proteins | sample FraStrMetagenome_FD_87164 | JGI IMG/M metagenome (GOLD analysis project Ga0115008, IMG submission 87164) | Marine eukaryotic phytoplankton communities from Arctic Ocean - Fram Strait ARC3M Metagenome | ecosystem: Environmental > Aquatic > Marine > Oceanic | place: Fram Strait | collected... | reverse complement strand
TTTAATGAGGCCATGCTGGCTTTGGAAGAGGTGCAGGAGTGCCAGATGGTGGCTGGGGGCTTTGATTATTTGATTAAGATTCGGGTTGCGGATATGCAGCACTACCAGCGCTTTTTAGGGGGCAAGTTGGCGGCTATTGAGGGTATTAGCCAGACTCATACCTATGTGGTGATTGAGGATGTTAAATCTGAGACGGCGATTCAGCTAAATTAGCACGATTGGCGACGTTTGGGCGTTTTGGCGGCATTTTATGGGATTTTATCGAATTTTAACTACTTTTAATGGCTGCTTATCTATAGATGCGGGGTACTCTATCTGGCATGCGGGTTAGCAGTTCGTAGCCTATTGTATTGCAGGCAGCTGCCACCTCATTTACCGGCAGTGCTGGGCCCCAGAGTATGACCCTATCGCCGATTTTGGCTCTGGTATTGACCAAATCAGTTACATCCACAGTAATCATATCCATGGAGACTCTACCCACTAGCGGGCATTTAACGCCATTGACCAATACTGGTGTGCCATTGGGTGCATGCCTTGGGTAACCGTCCCCGTAGCCCACTGCCACAGTAGCTATATGGGATTGACGCTGTGCAGTCCAGTTTGCGCTATAGCCCACAGAATCACCCGCGGGAATTTCTCGCACCGAGATTACCGCAGATTCAAAGGACATAACCGGCTGCAGCTGGTCGGCATTGGCCTGGGGTTCGGCGAAGGGTGAGTTGCCGTACAGCATATAGCCCGGGCGCTGCCAGTCCCGCTGTGCTTCTGGCCAGGCCAGAATAGCGGCAGAGTTGGCTAGGCTGGTTATTGGCATTGCCTGAGTGCTATCCCTGGGCAGGCTGTTATCAAAAGTGGCGATCTGTTGGCTGGTGGCCGAGTTATTTAGGTCATCGGCACAGGCAAAGTGGGAGGTCACCACAATTTCGTCGTGCACATTGCGGCTGGCTTTTAGGGCGCTGTAAGCTGCTGCCAGATCCTCGGGCTGAAAGCCCAGTCGGTGCATGCCGGTATCCACCCCTAGCCAAACCTTGATCTGGTGACTGAGATCGGCGGCCAATATGGCATCTAACTGGGGCTGGTTTTCGACCATCAGCCACAGATTATGGTGCTCGGCCTGGGTTACTTCGTCGGCGGTAAATGTGCCTTCCAGCAGCAGAATAGGCTGGCTGATATTGGCGTCACGCAGGGCAATAGCTTCTTCGATGCAGGCCACTCCAAAGGCGGGGGCCATGGAGGCCAGGGCGGTGGCCACCTCTATGGCGCCATGGCCGTAGGCATTGGCTTTGACCATGGGGATGGTCTGGGAATTGGGTGCCAGGGATTCCGCCAGGCCGTAGTTATGGCGCAGTGCCTGCAGGTCGATAATTGCTGCTGTGGGTCGCGACATGGTTTCAGCCTACCTAATACTCATTTTAATAATCGAATTTGCCAGCGCTATACAGGGCCTGAGCTCGCAGCCACATATCACCCACTTTGCCATCGCCAACGGGCACGCCATCTATCTCTGTGACCGGGGCAATTTCTTTGGACGAGCTGGTAATCCAAACTTCGTCGGCGCTGCGCACTTCGTCCATGGTGACAACCCGCTCTTCAACTTCAATATTGCCATTGCTACGCAATGTGCCCAGCACTATCAGCCGGGTAATGCCGGCCAGTTTTTGGTTGTCCAGCAATGGGGTAATCACTCGGTTGTCTTTCACAATAAAGACATTGCAGGCGCTGGCTTCGGTTAATTCGTTATTGGCATTATAGAGCAGGGTTTCGTCATGGCCGTTTTCGTAGCCCTGTTGAAAGTGCAGCACATTGCCCAGTAGGGCCGTGGATTTGATTTGGCAGCGGTCCCAGCGCAGGTCCTGGGTGCTGGTAAGCTTGTAGGGCTTGGCCTGGGCTTTGTCTGCCACTGGTGGTGGGGCAATTTCAAAGGCGAAGGCAAACACTGTGGGGGTGACAGCTTCGGGAAAGGCATGAAAGCGTTTGCTATCGGCGCCGCGGCTAACATGCAGGTAGATACCCAGATTGCCCGAGCCATTTTCGGTAATTAATTGATTGCACAGATCGGCCCATTGCTGCTCAGACCAGTCCAGCTTTATGCCCACTGAGGCCAGGCCGCTCTTCATACGGGCAATATGGGGCGCAAAGCCAACCATTTTGCCGGCGTAGGAGGGCACTACTTCGTAGATGCCATCGCCAAAGAGAAACCCTCTGTCCATAGGTGAAATTCTGGCTTCTTCCAGGGGCAGATAGTTGCCGTCTAAATACGCGATACTCATAGTTGGGCCTTAATGCTCTATGTTTGTTGCCACTGTTGCTGCGGGAAAATAGTATCAGTGAGACCATCTCTGCGCAAAGCGGAATCTGTGTAAAAGTCTGCTAGATATTGCCCGTTGCAGCAATAACTCTTACGGGTATGCCTATTTGCAGTAAAACGTTTCAGGGTTAACAAAAACCACCTAGGATTCTCAGGTTGAGGATAAGCTGTTCGCTCAACTCTGAACCCAGGCCATCTTCGGTTAGGGTATTTTTGCGGCTGACACCGTCGACGCTACCCTGGGCACTTAAATAACGCAGCACTTCAATATTATTCCAGCCGGCTAGCATATCTTCGCCACGAGTATTGGACAGCATGGCGATCAAACCATGGGCCGCCCAGTTGGATACATCGGCAATAACCAGCTCGTCGCAGCAGGTGATGGAGGGTTTAATATCCAGAGACACCAGGGCGTCGATTACATTGCCCATGCCAATTTCATTGCCGCCATCGCCTATGCCTATGGTTGGGCAGCGGGCTAGATTTAAAAAGTGATCAAAGCTGGCGCAGTGAGCGCTGATATCTTCACCGCGCATATTGCTGTAGTTGCCCTCGGCATTGAGGCCAGGGCGCTCGATGGAAATCACCAGATCGGGTTGCAACTGCTCTAGGGCATGACGGGCCTCTTGCTCGCGGTTATCGGCCTCTGCCACGGCAATTTTATAGGTGTTAAAGTCCTGCTTAATACAGTCTGCCAGCGGTGCGCCGCAGACCAGTATCGGGTTGCCACCCAGCTTTTCAATGGTTTGATAGAGGGCAATGGCACCCAGTGGCCCATCGGTTTCAAAGGTATTGGCTACCGGAAAGCCGGTACCAATTAGCACTGTGGCGGAATCGCTGGCCATGGCGGTTTCTATCATTTGGGCTGCGCGCCAAAAATAACCTGGTTGCAGTGCCGCCTGCACTGTCTGCATGCCCCTGGGATTGCGGGCGACCATCAGGTCTTCAACCTGCTGGCTAAGATTGATCATTATCACTGGCCTCAGCAGTTACAAACTCTAGCTCAGTGCAGTCAAGCTGGCGCTGATGGAGCAGCAATAGGTTATGGGCCTGCTCTATGCTGATAGTTTCAAAGCTAACTGTGCCTCCGGGGGTGACCTGGGCAAGCTTGCCCAGGTCCAGGGATAGCACTGAGCCTATTTTGGGATAGCCGCCAATGGTCTGGCGATCGGCGAGCAGCACTATGGGCTGGCCGTCTGCGGGCACCTGAATGGCTCCCAGACAAATGCCCTCGGATAAAATACCATCGACTGCAGGTTTTATAGCTGGTCCATTGAGGCGATAGCCCATGCGGTCACTGCTATCGGTCACCTGATAGGTCGAACTAAAAAATAGCTGTTTTTGCACCGAACTAAACGCCTGGTGCTGATAGCCCAGTATAACTCTGCAATGGGCGCTGTTATCAGTGCTTGGGTTGGGGCGCTGGGCCTGAGCAAGACGTTGGTTGGCTGGCTGGTCAGCGGACTCAGCACAGGGCAGTTGGTCGCCGGCCTGCAGTGGCTTGCCATCCTGATGCAGGCCGCCCAGTCCCTCCCGGGCCACTGTGGACTGGCTACCAAAGCTGGGGCTGGCCTGAAAACCTCCGGCCACTGCTAGATAGCCGCGGCAGCCTGCCTTGGCAAAGCCCAGTTCAATGCGGTCGCCTGGTTTTATCCTGTGGCTCTGCCACAGGGCGGCGGGCTGTTTGTTGATGCTCAGGGGTATGGCTGCGCCGGTCAGGGCTATGCTGGTATTAATTTTAGCTTCCAGTACCAGGCCACCAATGGTGACTTCTATGGCTGCGCACTGGGGCGAGTTTTGGCAGAGACGGTTGGCCCAGTGAAAGGACTGGCTGTCCATGGGGCCGCCAGTGGTCAGGCCTATATTGTGGCGGCCATAGCGACCCTGGTCCTGCAGCAGGCTGTGGATGCCTGGTTGAATCACGCTAAACCCAGCCCTCATAGCACACCACCTAATGCAATGAACTCCTGTCGATCTATGGCTCTGAAGGTCACTCTATCTCCCACCTGAACTGGCATGCTGGGCTCGGCGCTGGGGTCAAACATAGGCTGGGGGCAGAGACCAATCAGGTTCCAGCCACCTGGTGACTGGGCCGGGTAGACTGCGGTTTGGCGATCGGCAATAGCCACTGCGCCTCTGGGGACTTTCTGTCTGGGGGTGGCCAACCTGGGGGCAGCTATACGTTCGTCCACCTCGCCCAGATAGGCAAATCCCGGGGCAAAACCAATGGCATAGACGCGGTATTGGGTCTGTTGGTGAATGGCGATCACTTCGTCGATAGAGAGCTTGGCTCTGTCGGCCAGGGATTGCAGATCTGGGCCTGACTCTGTGCTGTAGTAGACCGGCAGGCTGACCAGGGCGCCGCTCTGGCTCGGCGCTTTATTGCTATCTTCACCTTTGCCTTTGTCCAGCTGCTGCAGTGCTTGGCGAATCAGCTGGCGTACCCTAAAATGGTCGGTCAGCAATGGTTGATAGATCACCAGTAATGAGCCGTAGGAGGGTACCAGGTCGATTAGCCCATCAGCCATAGATTGCCTGAGGTGCTCAGCAGTCTGGGCAATCTGAGCTGCAATTTCGGCACTGGGTTGGTCGCCAAAATACACAATCAGCGAATTCTCGCCGGCGATTGAAATGGGGAGCTGGGGGGGCACTGTAATTTACTGGCTTATCAGTTGGCGGATTTTTTCGATGGCATTGACGCCATCCATATTATCACCATGGACACATAGGGAGTCTGCCTGAAGCTCAAGTTGGTGGCCGCTGACTGTGGTTACAGTGCCATATTGCTGCAGCTGGATTACCTGCTCGAGCATTTTTTCTCTGCTGTGCACTGCACCTTCTTTGGCTCTGGACAGCAGGGCTCCGCTGTCGTCGTAGCAGCGATCAGCAAAGGCTTCAAATAGCACTTCAAGGCCAAAGGCTCTGGCCTCTTCGCGATGAGTTTCTGCATCTGGAGTAGCCTGCAACATAAAGGCTAGGGGTTGGTGGCATTCACTGATGGCTTCCATAACGGCACTGCGAATATGACCGTCGGCCATCATATCGTTGTACAGGGCGCCATGGGGCTTAACATAGGCAACCTCTATACCCAGATTGCTGGCCATACCTGTGAGTGCTGCGATCTGATATTGCAGCAGAGCTATAAGCTCCACCGCTGGAATTTTCATTGAGCGGCGGCCAAAGCCGGAGATGTCTGGATAGCTTGGGTGAGCGCCTACCTGGACATTGTTGCGCTTGGCGGCGAGCAGAGTTTTTTTGATAACCACTGGGTCGCCGGCATGGAAACCGCAGGCGATATTGGCCTGGTCGATAAATGGCATTACCTGATCGTCGAGACCCATTTTCCAGGCGCCGAAGCTTTCGCCGAGATCGCAGTTTAGAAGTAATGGCATGTTGTTTCCTTAATCAATGTGGTGTTCCGCCGGTTTGTTTTCTGTCATCCCCATTATTGTCATTCTCAGCCTTCTGCAAGCTCGGTATTCTTTAAATCTGTCACCAGCATATAACCTGGACTATGGGTAATACAAAACGGCGGCTTGGCATTTTCCAGAGCTACCTGGGGGGTTACACCGCAGGCCCAGAACAATGGATGCTCATGCTCTTTGATACTCACCTTATCGCCATAGTCCGGCTTGTTAATGTCTTGGATGCCAATTTCAGCTGGGTTGGCATAATGAATGGGCTCGCCATGTACTGAGGGGAAGCGGCCGCTTATCTCCACAGCCTGCAGGGCTTCCTCCGGAGCAAAGGGGCGCATGCTAACCACCATTTTGCCTGCAAAGGGGCCTGCTGGGGTGCAGTCTATATTGGTTCTGTACATAGGCACGTTTACGCCTTCGCTGATATTGCGCACATCCAGGCCCTCGGCGACCAATGCTTCCTCGAAAGAGAAGGAGCAGCCCAGCAAAAACACCACCAGATCATCGCGCCACAGATCGGAGATATCATTGACCTCGGCGCTCAGTTTGCCCTTTTCAAAAACTCTGTAGCTGGGGATATCGGTGCGTATATCTATATCCGCGCCCAGCTTGGGGATGCTGAACTCGCCCGGCTTAGACAGGGCAATCAATGGGCAGGGTTTGGGGTTGTCCTGGCAAAATTTCAGGAAGTCTGCGGCCCAGTCGCTGGGCAGAATGACCATATTGCACTGCACGAAGCCCGCGCAGCAGCCAGAGGTGTTGCCCTGGTACTGTCCGCTGCGAATTTGCTGGCGCAGTTCCTGGGGGGAGAGATTTTGTATTTGCGATGACATAACAACCCTCGAAGTGATTTCAGAGTCTAGCAAAGCTGGCTGGCAAACTCATTAGCAGTAACCCAGAGGTGGTAGATACCGGTGAGCTAAGCTAGCGCCAGCGCTCGGCCCAGGCATCTAGTACTCGCTCGGCGTACCAGGTCTGGCCATAGCTGCCGTTGTAGCGGGCCAGGGCTTCAGCTAGGCGGCCCTGTTCCAGGTCGAGATAATGTTTGAGTATAGTGCAGCCGTAGCGCAAATTGGTCTGGGTATTAATCAGATTATCCTGGGGGCGGCCAATCTGGGTTTTCCAGAAGGGCATTACCTGCATGATGCCCTGGGCCCCGGCGCTAGACACCGCATAGGAGTTAAAGCCGCTCTCAACTTCGATCAGGGCCAGTACAATCTCTGGCGCAAGGTCAGCGCGCCTGGCCTCGCTGTGAATCAGGCTGAGCAGTTCCAGGCGCTGATCGGCGTTTTTAATCAGTTTGGCCAGGTGGAAGTCTTTGGCGGTTAGCCACACCTGTGCATCGTAGTGGTTGTCAAAACTCTGGGCGTCGGCGGCAGCCAGTTTTAGCTTTGAGATAAGGCTGGGGTCTGGCTCTGTTGTGTCGGAGGCAGAAACAAAACCAGAGAGGGTGCAAAGAACCAGCCAGGCAAGCAGGCTGGTCCAGTGTTGTCTCTGTCTACACTTGGCTTCTGTGCTATTTGCTGAGGTTGTTCGCAATAAAGTCATCCAGCTTATCCATAGCTATATGTTGGTTTTCCGTCTCGCGACGACTGCGATATTCCACTGTGCCTTCCTCTAGGCCGCGGTCGCCAATCACAATGCGATGGGGTATGCCAATCAGCTCCACATCTGCCAGCATGCCACCCAGGCGCGCCTTGGGCTCGTCCATAAATAACACTTCATAGCCAGCTTGGCTAAGTTTGTTATACAGAGATTCGCAGGCTTCTTTGACCGCCTCTGACTTGTGCATATTGATAGGCACTATGGCCAGCTGGAACGGCGCTATAGCCTCTGGCCATATAATGCCGTTGTCGTCATGATTCTGTTCAATGGCTGCGGCAACAATGCGGCTGACCCCTATGCCGTAGCATCCCATGCTCATAAACTGCTCTTTGCCATTTTCGTCCAGCACTGTGGCTTTCATGGCTTCACTGTACTTGGTGCCCAGTTGGAAAATATGCCCCACTTCTATGCCGCGTTTAATCTCCAGCACACCTTTGCCATCTGGACTGGGGTCGCCAGCCACCACATTGCGAATGTCGGCAATCTGGATTTCACCGCAGTCTCTGCCCCAGTTTACATTGGTTAAATGATAGCCATCGCGGTTGGCGCCGCACACAAAGTCGCTGAGCTGCGCAGCGCTGGGGTCTACTACCATGGGCAGGTCGAGACCTACTGGGCCTATGGAGCCCGGTGAGCAATTGAGGGCAGTTTTAATTTGCTCCTCTGTGGCCATAGTGATTTCACCATTTAGGCCCAGCGCATGCTGGGCTTTGACTTCGTTGAGCTCGTGGTCGCCGCGCACCATCAGGCCGTAGAGCTGGGTTTTGCCTGCGTCGTTCTCGCCGCTAACAATCAGTGCCTTGAGCGTTTTATCTGCACTGGTGCCCACAAAGTCGCAGAGCTCGGCAATGCTGTGTACACCTGGAGTGGCCAGTTCTGCCATTGCGCCAGTGCCAGGGGTTGCGGTTTCTCTGGGAGCCAGGGCCTCAGCTTTTTCGATATTGGCGGCATAGTCACCCTCTGTAGAGAAGACGATAGCATCTTCACCGGACTCGGCGAGTACATGGAATTCATGGGAATGGCTGCCACCTATGCTGCCTGTGTCTGCCAGTACAGCGCGAAATACCAACCCTGTGCGGGTAAAGATAGTGCTGTAGGTTTGGTACATTAAGTCATAGGTATCTTGCAGTGAGGCGGCATTGCTGTGGAAGGAGTAGGCGTCCTTCATGCAGAACTCTCTGGTGCGCATTACACCAAAGCGCGGGCGTCGCTCATCGCGAAACTTGGTTTGAATCTGATAGAAATTGGCAGGCAGCTGTTTGTAGCTGCTGATTTCGTTGCGGATAATGTCGGTGATCACCTCTTCATGGGTGGGGCCCAGACAGAATTCGCGATCGTGGCGGTCTTTGATGCGCAGCAGCTCAGGGCCAAATTGACCCCAGCGACCAGATTCTTCCCACAGGTCTGCTGGCTGCACCACCGGCATCATCACCTCGAGCGCCCCGGATCTGTCCATCTCTTGGCGCACTATATTTTCAACCTTGCGAAATACCCGCAGACCCAGAGGCAGCCAGCTGTATAATCCGGCGGCAACTTTGCGAATCATGCCAGCGCGCAGCATTAACTGGTGGCTAATGACCTCTGCGTCGGCGGGAGATTCTTTTTTGGTGGTGATCAGGTATTGGCTGGCGCGCATAGTTTTCTTACACTTATTGGCAGTATTAAAGCAGGTATTTTACGGGGCGCGGCTGTCCCGGTACAGAGCAAAGGGGAGTAGATAAGAAAAATGTTTGAATTACACAAGAGATTGCAGGCTGATACGGTATTAATTGGCCAATTTCCTCTCTGTCTGGCGCTGCTGTGCAAAGATGCCAATTATCCCTGGGTTATTTTGGTACCTCAGCGTCAGGGGGTAAAAGAGATCTATCAGCTTGGCGGGGAAGATCGGCAGCAGTTATTGCTGGAGTCTTGCGCGCTGGCTGAGGCCATGGACAATATTTTTCAGGGAGATAAATTAAATATAGCTACCATTGGCAATAAGGTGCCCCAGCTGCATATGCACCATGTGGTGCGCAGGGAGTCGGATGCTGCATGGCCGGGCCCGGTCTGGGGAGCGGTGGAGGCTATGGAATATGAGGATGGGCTATTGCAGCAGCGGCTGACTGATCTGCGCCACAGTCTGGCGGATACTCTAATCTGAGCCAATGCTCATTAAAATGCCCCATTAAAAAGCCCCATCAGATTGATGGGGCTTTTTTGTTGCTCTGGTGACCCTGGTGCTACTGTTATTGCGCCATGTCCTTTAGACCTTTGAGGGCATGAACCTTTACGGCGACTGAGGCTGGTTTGGCTTTGAACCTGGTCAATTCACCAGTAAATGGATTGATGGCCTCGCGGGCTTTTTTGGCAGGTCGTTTTACGGTGGTTATTTTAATTAGGCCCGCCAGCACAAATTCACCCACTGAGCGTTTTTTAACATGCCGGGAAACCAGCACCGCTAGTTCGTCGAGCAAGGTGTTTACCTGTTTGCGATTTAAACCAGAGTTAATAGCCAGTTCGTTGACTATCTCGGTCTTGCTGTAGCGCTCGCGTATTGCGGTGGTTTTGCGAGCTGGGGCTTTGGCTGGCCTCTTGGCTGCTGGCTTTTTACTAACAGTTGTTTTGTTCTTCGCTATGGGCTTCTTTTTAGCTAAGGGCTTTTTCTTCGCTAAGGGCTTCTTTTTAGCTAGGGGCTTCTTTTTGGCTAAGGGCTTTTTCTTCGCTAAGGGCTTCTTTTTGGCTAAGGGCTTTTTCTTCGCGGCAGCTTTTTTCTTTGCGGGAGTTTTTTTGATAGGAGATCTTTTTGCGGCAGCTTTTTTAGCCGCGACCTTTTTCTTTGCGGGCGCTTTTTTCTTTGTGGGAGTTTTCCGTTTTGCAGTACCTTTTTTGACAGCCATTGTAAATTCCTTTGTGATAATTGGTTATCCGATTAAAACCAACCCTGTGGTAGCTCAGGTACCGTAAACAGGGCCTCGACATTATTTATAGCTGCTGAATTGCGGTTGTGCCATGTATACAGGCTTTTTTTAGTGGATTTTAACTCTGACGGATTAAACAGGCCCGATTAAGCATTCGCCTGATGGCATGGCTGATGTATAATGCTGCGCTTTTTAAATGCCAGACAACTGTCTGCAGGCTTTATACAAGGACCCCAACATCATGCCGATTTATGAGTATCGCTGTGACGACTGTGAACATCAGTTTGAGGCGCTGCAAAAAATGAGCGACGACGCTCTGTTAGATTGCCCTGCCTGTAATCAGTCGGCACTGAAAAAACTCTTGTCTGCCGGCGGCTTTCGCCTTAGTGGCAGCGGCTGGTACGAGACCGACTTTAAGAGCGGTGATAAAAAGAATATTAGTGGCGAACAAAAAACTGCCGATAGCAAAACTGCGTCGGCCGAGTAAGGCTGAGAGCAAAACTAGACAGACAAATTACACAATATACTGCCGCCAGTGGGCGTCAGTTGATTAACCTGGGAATAAATGACTGATGTATCGAACCACTTATTGCGGACTAGTTAGAAGCGCACATATTGACGAAGAAATTACCATTTGCGGCTGGGTTGACCGTCGCCGCGATCACGGTGGTGTGATTTTTCTCGACTTGCGCGACCGCGAAGGTATCGTGCAGGTGGTATTTGACCCTGATGCGGCGGAATTTTTTGCTCAGGCAGATAAGGTTCGTTCGGAATATGTTCTCAGGGTCACCGGTAAAGTCAGAGGGCGCAGTGAGGCCACCATTAACCCTAATATGGATACTGGTGAGATCGAAGTTTATGGCACTCATTTGGAAATTCTCAATGCTGCTGTCACTCCTCCTTTTCAGATGGACGACCATGTCACTGTGGGCGAGGATGTGCGCCTCAAGTATCGCTACATGGATCTGCGTCGCAACGAGATGCAAAATAGTCTGAGATTCCGCTCCAAGGTCACTTCATCTATACGCAACTACCTTGTGGATAACGGGTTTCTGGATATAGAGACTCCGATTATGACCAGAGCTACCCCCGAGGGTGCCCGTGACTATTTGATTCCCTCGCGCACCCACCCTGGTCAGTTCTTTGCCATGCCCCAGTCGCCTCAGCTGTTTAAACAGCTGCTGATGGTTGCCGGTTTTGATCGCTACTACCAGATTGCTAAATGTTTCCGCGATGAAGATCTGCGCGCTGACCGTCAGCCCGAATTTACCCAGATTGATATTGAGGCCTCTTTTATTGATGAAGAGGACATTATGTCAACCACCGAAACCATGATTCGCGGCATCTTTGCCGAGCATATGAATATTGAGTTTGACGCATTTCCGCGCATGACCTATGCAGATGCCATGGAAAAGTATGGCTCTGACAAGCCAGATTTACGCATACCACTGGAGCTGGTTGAGATCAAAGACCTGCTAAAGGATATTGAGTTTAAGGTATTTGCTGGGCCGGCCAATGACCCTAGCTGCCGCGTTGCTGCACTGAAGGTGCAGGGTGGATCAGAGATTTCTCGCAAGCAGATTGATGATTACACCAAATTTGTAGGTATCTATGGTGCCAAAGGTTTGGCCTGGATTAAGGTCAATGCCATAGAGACTGGTATAGAAGGTCTGCAGTCGCCGATTATTAAATTCCTCGGCGATGAAGTGACCATGAATATTATGCAGCGTCTGGATGCCAAGAACGGAGATATTGTGTTCTTCGGTGCAGACAAAGCCAATGTGGTTTCTGAGGCCCTGGGTGCACTGCGCTGCAAAGTGGGTGAGGACCTCAATCTCTATACTTGCGACTGGGCACCTATGTGGGTTGTAGACTTCCCTATGTTTGAGCGCACTGACAGCGGCGCGCTGACTCCGCTGCACCATCCATTTACCGCTCCCTCCTGCTCTGCTGAGGAGCTTAAAGCTGACCCGGCCAATGCACTGTCGCGGGCCTACGATATGGTACTCAATGGCTGTGAGTTGGGTGGCGGTTCTATCCGTATTCATGACCAGGCTATGCAGGAAGTGGTTTTTGATGTGCTGGGCATAGGTGAAGAAGAGCAGCGTGAGAAGTTTGGCTTTTTGTTGGACGCACTCAAGCACGGTGCGCCACCCCATGGTGGTCTTGCCTTTGGTCTTGACCGTTTGATTATGCTGATGGTGGGTGCAGACAGTATTCGCGATGTTATCGCCTTCCCGAAAACCCAGTCGGCGGCCTGTCTGCTTACAGATGCACCGGGCACAGTAGAGGCAGCGCAACTGCGCGACTTAAGTATTAGGCTGCGAGTAAAGGAAGAAAAGCCATCCAGTTAATCTGGGGTGGCAATCAATAGTTTAGCAATGGAGGTTGTTGATGGCAGGTCATAGTAAATGGGCCAATATTAAACATCGCAAAGCGGCGCAGGATGCCAAGCGCGGTAAGATTTTCACCAAACTTATCCGCGAGCTGGTGGTGGCTGCAAAAGCTGGCGGCCCCAATCCGGATGATAATCCCAGGCTCAGAGCTGGCGTAGACAAGGCGCTGGGCGCCAATATGAAGCGCGACACAGTAGACAAGGCCATTGCCCGCGGCGCTGGCGCTGGTGACGGCGAGAATTATGACGAGATTACCTATGAGGGCTATGCACCGGGCGGCATAGCTGTGCTGGTTGAGTGCATGACCGACAACCGCAACCGCACTGTAGGCGATGTGCGCCATGGCTTCTCCAAGCGCGGTGGCAATCTGGGCACCGACGGCTCGGTGGCCTATCTGTTTAATCGTATTGGGCAGATAAGCTATGAGCCCGGTGTGGATGAAGAAGCATTAATGGACGCTGCACTGGAAGCTGGCGCCGAAGATATTAAGTCCCATGACGATGGCTCTGTGGATGTAGAAACCAGTTTTGAAGAATTTTTAAATGTTAAAGATAGTCTGGTTGCTGCCGGTTTTGAGCCAGTGCATGCAGAGGTGACCATGGTTGCAGATATTACTGTGCCACTGGATAAGGCCGGGGCGGAAAAGCTATTGGATATGATCGATAGCCTGGAAGATTTGGATGATGTGCAGAACGTGTATACCAATGCGCAGATTCCCGATGAGGTGATGGAAGAGCTCAGCCAGTAAGGGCTGAGACCATGGCCGAAGTTTTAAAACGTTAAACCCTAAACTCAAACGAGTAATCATTAAGCGAGGAAAATGCGATGAAAGTTATAAAGAAGACAAAAGAATATGTTGTTTACCAAAAGGCCAGTGGTCGTTACGCGGTAAAGGACGCCAATAAAAACTGGGTTAATGCAGATGAGAAAGTTAAGATTCTGCTGGCTGAAGGCCTGATCAAGGCTGTAATGCCCGCTGCCCCGGTAGTTGAAGAGCCTGCTGTCGAGGAAGAAGCACCTGCGGCTGAAGAAGCACCAGCAGAAGCAGCTCCAGAAGCACCTGCAGCAGAAGAAGCAGCTCCAGAAGCACCAGCAGAAGAAGCACCAGCAGAGGAAGCTGCGCCAGAAGCTCCAGCAGAAGAAGCAGCTCCAGAAGCGCCTGCGGCTGAAGAAGCACCAGCTGAAGAAGCCCCGGCAGAGGAAGCTCCAGAAGCACCTGCAGCAGAAGAAGCAGCTCCAGAAGCGCCTGCGGCCGAAGAAGCTCCAGCAGAGGAAGCTGCGCCAGAAGCTCCAGCAGAAGAAGCTCCTGCAGCCGAGGAAAAGCCCAAGGCCAAAGCTAAAGCCAAGGCGGCACCAAAAGCTAAGGCAGCTCCAAAAGCCAAAGCTAAAGCCAAGGCAGCGCCAAAAGCCAAAGCTGAGCCAAAAGCAGAAGACTAAGACAGCAACCCAGTTTGCGGTTGCGCTCTGTCTGAGCGATACAAAAAGCCCTCTGAAATTATTTCAGGGGGCTTTTTTAATGGTTGACTGATTGCCGTGCGGTTGCAACACTCTGCCACCAGGCAAACACAAGTATCTCCATGACTCGAATAATAGGCATAGACCCAGGCTCGCGGCGCACCGGCTACGGTGTGATTGACGTTGTTGGCAGCAAAATTAGCTATGTCACCAGCGGTATTATCCGACTGCCCGAGGGTGCGCTGCCCGAGCGATTAAAAATTATCTTCGATGGGGTCAGTCAGATTATTGGCCAATATCAGCCCCAGGAGATGGGTATTGAAGAGGTGTTTGTGGCTACCAATGCGGGCTCTGCACTAAAACTTGGTCAGGCGCGGGGTGCCGCCATAGTGGCGGGGGTACAGGCGCAGCTGCCGGTGGGGGAATACTCAGCCCGCAGCGTTAAAAAATCTGTGGTGGGCACAGGTGCGGCCGATAAGACTCAGGTGCAGATGATGATTGTGCAGATGCTAAAGCTATCTCAGTCTCCCGCCGAAGATGCTGCGGATGCTCTGGCTGTGGCTATTTGCCATGCCCACAGCAGGCGCACCAATCAGGCTCTGGCCAGTTCTGGCGTCAAAGGCTATGCCCGCGGCAGATTAAAATAGCACAACACAGGTTAGAACAGATTAAAAGGTGATCTACAGCTATGATCGGACGACTTCAAGGTACGGTAATCGAAAAACAGGCCCCGGACTTGCTGCTGGATGTGCAGGGGGTGGGCTATGAGGTGCTGGTATCTCTAAGTACTTTTTTTGCAGTACCCAATATTGGCGAGTCGGTCACATTGCACACCCATTTTGTGGTGCGCGAGGATGCCCAGCTGCTGTTCGGTTTTTTTGAACTGGGCGAGCGCGCATTATTTCGCCATTTAATTAAGGTTAATGGCGTGGGCCCAAAGATGGCGCTGGCGATTCTCTCTGGGATGTCGGCCAGCGAATTTGCTCTCTGTGTGCACAATAATGATGTTGCCACCCTGGTAAAACTGCCCGGTGTGGGTAAAAAGACCGCCGAGCGTCTGGTGATAGAGATGCGCGACAGGGTGGGGGATATTGAGGCTGGTGCCACTGGCACTCTGGCAGCGGCCAGCAAGCAACCAGATATTGCCGAAGAGGCCGAGAGCGCGCTGATAGCTCTGGGTTATAAGCCTCAGGATGCGGCCAAGATGGTTAGCCGTGCAGTCAGCGATGATATCTCCAGTGCCGAACAGCTGATCAGGGCTGCACTTAAGAGCATGGTCTCCAAATAGCAGGGTAGCAAAGCTAGTGTAAATTCAGGGTCATCAAGGTATGCTTACAGGCAAATTTGAGATGGCGCCCCATGATAGAACCAGATCGACTTATTTCCGCAGATATTTCCGTTAGCGAAGAGCGTTTTGACCGCGCTCTGCGGCCTACAGCCCTAGCCGATTACGTGGGCCAGCCGGCAGTTAAAGAGCAGTTGGAAATCTTTATAGAGGCCGCTCGCAAGCGCGGCGAACCCCTTGATCACACATTGGTATTTGGCCCCCCAGGGCTGGGTAAAACCACATTGGCACATATTATTGCCAACGAAATGCAGGTGGATCTAAAAACTACCTCAGGGCCTGTGCTGGAAAAGGCTGGTGATCTGGCGGCACTGCTCACCAATCTGGAGGCGGGGGATGTGTTGTTTATTGACGAGATTCATCGCCTGAGCCCAGTGGTTGAGGAGATTCTCTACCCGGCGCTGGAAGACTATCAGCTGGATATTGTGATTGGTGAGGGGCCGGCGGCCCGCTCCATCAAATTGGATTTACCCCCCTTTACCCTGGTCGGCGCCACCACTAGAGCTGGGCTGTTGACCTCGCCTCTGCGCGATCGCTTTGGCATAGTCCAGCGACTGGAATTTTATTCTGAGGCTGATCTCACCAGTATTGTGCGCAGGGCAGGGCATATTCTCGAGGTGCCAGTGGACGACAATGGCGCCAGCGAAATTGCTCGCCGCTCCAGAGGCACGCCCAGGATTGCCAATCGGCTGCTGCGTCGAGTGCGAGACTATGCCGAAGTAAAAGGCGATGGCACAGTGACAAGTGCTATTGCCGATGCTGGGCTGAATATGCTCAAGGTGGATCAGAGCGGCTTTGATCATCTGGATCGCCGCCTGCTGCTTACCCTGATGGAAAAATTTGATGGTGGCCCTGTGGGTGTGGATAGTCTAGCGGCTGCCCTGAGTGAAGAGCGGGGCACCATTGAAGATGTACTGGAGCCCTTTCTGATCCAGCAGGGTTATCTGATGCGCACATCCAGAGGGCGCATGGCCACCCGCATGGCCTATGAGCACTTTGGGCTAAAGAGCCCCAAGTCAGTGCAGGATCAGTTGGATATTCTGGATGACTGATTTTTCTCTGCCGATCCGTGTTTACGTCGAGGATACCGACGCCGGTGGCATTGTATTTTATGCCAACTACCTTAAATATATGGAGCGGGCACGCACTGAGCTAATGCGCACATTGGGCTATGATAAACCAGCGCTATTTGGTGATCTGCAGCTGGTGGTGCGGTCTGTTGATCTGCTCTATCACCTGCCGGCGGTGCTGGATGATGAGATCAGAGTGACCGCCAAATTTGACAAGGTCTCCCGGGTGACCTTTGTAATGAGCCAGCAGGTGTTTCGCGGTGATGAATTGCTGGTTGAGGGCAGTATCAAGGTGGCCTGTATAGATGTGGCAAGCAAGCGGCCCTGCGGTATACCCAAACCTATGTATGAAACCTTAAAAAGCCATGTTGGCTAAATTTTACTGGAGCCTATGCTGTGCATGAAGAAAACTTATCCATACTAGCGCTGATGGTCAACGCCAGTCTGCTGGTGCAGGCCGTGATGGCTATATTGTTTATAGCCTCGGTTATCTCCTGGATTATGATTATCCAGCGGGGTCTATTCTTAAGCGGTGCCGAACGCAGTTTTCGGGAGTTTGAGGATACCTTTTGGTCCGGTGTTGACCTCAATAAGCTCTACCAGGAGCTGACTGAGCGAGCCCAGCAAAGTGGGCATGTGGACGGCATAGAAAATGTTTTCCGCGCTGGCTTCCGCGAATTTAATCGTCTTGCTCAGACCGACAAGGCCGACCCAGATGCAGTTATGGAAGGCACAGACCGCGCTATGCGCGTGGCCCTTAGCCGCGAAGATGAAAAGCTCAGTACCAACCTGCCGTTTCTGGCCAGTGTGGCCTCGGTAAGCCCCTATATAGGTCTGTTTGGCACCGTCTGGGGCATTATGAACTCATTCCGAGGCCTGGCTATGGTGCAGCAGGCCACATTGGCCACAGTGGCCCCGGGCATCTCCGAGGCATTGATAGCTACAGCCATGGGGCTGTTTGCAGCCATACCTGCGGTGATTGCCTACAATCGCTATGCGGCCAAGGTGGAGGTTATCAATGCTAACTACGAGACTTTTTCTGAAGAGTTCTCGAGCATTCTGCACCGCCAGGTTCACTCCCGCTAACTCTGCCTGAGGCCTAAGTTGTGAAGCATAAAAAACCGAAACGCAAGCTAGTCGCTGAGATCAATGTAGTCCCCTATATTGATGTCACCCTAGTGCTGTTGGTGGTATTTATGATTACGGCGCCTCTGTTGATGCAGGGCGTTAAAGTTGAATTGCCTGATGCCAATTCGGCGCCCATGGATACCAAGGACCAGGAGCCCTTTATTGTTTCCATCAAGGCCGACGGCAGCTATTGGATCGATGTGCAGGGCAACAATAAAACCGAGACATTGGCAGTGATTAAAGACCGTGTATCCAAGGTGCTGCGGCAGAAGCCAGCTACGCCTATTTTAGTCTGGGGCGACAGTGCGGTTGACTATGGTGCTGTGGTTAATCTGATGAGCGAGCTGCAGCTGGCGGGTGCCCCCTCTGTAGGTCTGGTGACGGAGCCCCCCAGCAACTAATATGAGAGAGGTTACCAGCTATTCAACTGGCGCGCTGTTTAGCATTGTTCTCCATGTGGGCATGGTGGCGGCGCTGTTGGCTAACTGGGAGTCCGACAGTAAAAAGGTGATTATTCAGCCCCAGTATATTGAGGCGAAAATTGTTGAGCTGGCGCCCAAGAAAAAGCCTGTAGTCAAGCCTCCCAAACCTAAGGTAGACAGGGCGGCGAAAGAGCGCGAGCAAGATAGACGCCGGGCGGCGGAAAAGAAAAAGGCTGAGGCCAAACGGCTGGCGGCACTCAAGGAAAAACAGCGCGTCGATAGAGAGCGTGAAAAACAGGAACAGCAGCGCCGCGCCGAGGCCGAGCGCAAGCGTATCGAGAATGAGTTTGCCGAAACTCTGGCTCAGGAACAGGCGGATATCAATGCTCAGGAAGATGAGTTGGTGGCCAATAGTTTTATGCAGCTGATTCGCCAGAGGCTGTCTGATAACTGGAACCGTCCTCCCAGCGCTCGCCGCGATATGGAGACCCTGGTGGAGATCAGACTGGTACCCACTGGACGGATTGTGGGCGTGACCGTTGTAAAATCTAGTGGTGATATTGCCTTTGACCGCTCGGTGGAGCAGGCTGCCTTCAAGGCTGAGCAGTTTGAAGAAATTCAGCAGCTGGAGCCGCGGCTGTTTGAAAAGCATTTTCGTATTGTTAAAGTAGCCTTTACTCCGCAGGATTTAAGGCTATAACTCTGTGGATAGAATCTATATTTTGGCGACTTTTTGGGAGATAGCCGGTTGAAATCACTTTATAGAAGTTTGGCTCTGACAGTTTTACTGGGCTTGCCTCTGGCTGGCAGTGCCTGGGCCGAGCTGGTAATCCGTGTGACTCAGGGGAACGACCAGCCGACCATAGTGGCGGTGTCGCCAATTGCCCTTAACGGCCTGCCACTGAGTGAAGATATAGGTGCCATTGTGGAAGCCGATCTGCAGCGCAGCGGGCTGTTCCGCATTATTCCCAGGCGCGATATGTTGGCCTTTCCCTCCCGTGCATCAGATGTCTATTACCGCGACTGGCGCATGCTGGGAGCTGAGTATCTGGTGGTGGGCTCTATGGGGGCTATGGACGATGGCCGCTATGAACTGGAGTTTAGCCTGCTCAATGTGACTGCCCAGAAGACCGAGTTCAAGCACCGGGTTAGAGGCAGTGCCAATGAAATGCGCGATTTGGCGCATCTGGTCAGTGATAAGGTGTACCGGGAGATCACTGGTATTCCCGGCGCATTTTCTACACGTATAGCCTATGTCACGGCTAACAGAGCCAGTGGCAAGTTTATTTACAGGCTAAATGTCGCTGATGCTGATGGCGCTAGAGAAAAACTGATGCTGGAATCTCCAGAGCCTATAATGTCGCCGTCCTGGGCGCCCAATGGCAAGGAGCTGGCCTATGTGTCCTTCGAAACCGGCCGGCCGGCCATATTTCGCCAGAACCTAATTACTGCCAAGCGTCAGCAGCTGACCAATTTTAGGGGCTTAAACGGCGCTCCATCCTGGTCGCCAGATGGCAAACAGCTGGCGCTGGTGTTGTCGAAAGACGGTAATCCAGAGATTTATACCCTGGATTTAGAGACCTCGAAGTTCACCCGCCTGACCCGCCATTTTGCCATTGATACCGAACCCACCTGGATGGCGGACGGTAAAAACCTACTTTTTACCTCAGATCGAGGCGGAACGCCCCAGATTTACAAATTAAATGTTGCCACAAGGGCTACAGAACGCCTAACATTCAGGGGTAATTACAACGCCCGCCCGAGTTTAGCGCCGGACGGACGTACCCTGGCTCTGGTGCACAGAGAGACCAATACCTTTCACATAGCGTCTTTTGATCTCAAAACTGGCCGCATGATTGAGCTTACAGAGACAAGATTAGATGAATCGCCTACTGTTGCACCTAACGGAGCTATGTTAATGTACGCGACAAAGCAGGGTGACCGCGGGGTTCTAGCCGCAGTTTCACTGGATGCTGGAGTGCGCTATGTGCTCCCAGCCAAGAATGGAGATGTGCGAGAACCGGCCTGGTCGCCCTTTTTGCGCTAACTGTTAATTTTTAATACTAGTAACTCACAGGAGTTAATATGAAGACCTCGTTTAACAAAACTGGCTTAGCCACAATTTTATTTTCAATGGTACTGGCCGGCTGTAGCTCTGCTCCAGTTGAGGAGACCACTGAGATTGAAGATACTTCAGTTCAGACTGGTCAGGTTGATACCTCTGGGATTGATGATACTGAGGTGACTACCTCAGCAGACACAGTCTTCTACTTTGACTTTGACAAGGCACTGCTGAAGCCAGAATCTCGCGCTGCTCTGTTGGAGCATGCGGCGGCACTCAATAGCAGCCCTCGCAGCGTGCGTCTTGAAGGCCATGCCGATGAGCGCGGTACACGTGAGTACAACATGGCTCTGGGCGAGCGTCGTGCCAATGCGGTAAAAGAGTTTTTGGTACTGCAGGGTGTATCTGGCGGCCTGATCGAAGTGATTAGCTATGGTGAAGAGCGTGCAGCTTCCTATGGCAGCAACGAAGGTGCCTGGAGCCTGAACCGTCGCGTTGAGCTGAAGTAATACATACTGCCCAGCTATGGTCTATATTGTTGTGTAGACGGCTGGACAGGCTGCTTTGCAGTGCATGGTTGTTCTAGTTCGGCCGGGGTTGATATCAACTCTGGCCGTTTCTGCGTTTAGCTTTAACTGGAAAACTGATACTACTCATGAAATTTTCTCTTGCAGTGCTGATTACACTGACCCTGGTTACGGTAACAGCTGTCGGGCAAAACCTGACGCCTATAGTTGATCTCAACAGTCCGGTAGATGCAGCGGCAAATGCCTCGGCATCTCTGTCTATGGATGCGCCCGACAGAGCAGTGGATGGCCAGGGTGATCGCTATTATCAGATGCAGGTACTGCAGGAAGAGGTGCAGATGCTGCGCGGTATGGTTGAGGAACTAAACTACGAGCTGCAGCAGCTTAAGCAGCGGCAAATGGATGACTATTTGGATATTGATCGGCGACTGAGTGCCCAGGTATCGGGCTCTGCCGTCAGTGGAGCGACCTCTGCCTCTGGGGTGCCGGCAGCGCTCGCTGCCCGAAGTTTTGGTGGGGAGCCAGTTATGCCCCCGTCCGACGGGTCCGCGGATGGGATGGTAAATCCTGCCGATAGCTCAGCTATGAAGGCTGACTATGACAAGGCCTCTGGCTTGCTGCTTAAACAGCGGGATATCAATGGCGCTGCCCTGGCGTTTAAACAGCATATTGTGGATTATCCAAGCAGCCCCTATGTACCCAATGCCTATTACTGGCTGGGCGAGATCTATCTGTTGCAGGATCAGGCAGAGCTTTCTCGTCAGTCATTTACTGCCGTGGTTGAGGGGCACCCATTGCATGCCAAGGCCATGGATGCGCGATTTAAGCTGGGCAAGATATATCACCAGCTGGGAGAGGATTCCCGCGCAAAAGAGCTGCTCGAGATAGCGGCTACCAGCACCGGTGGAGTGTCCCGAAAGGCTCGCGCCTACCTAGATAATAATTTTTAATCGCCAACCAAATTGCTGGTTAGCCAAAGCCCGAATACTTTATGTCAGAATTGCGTATTACCGAAATCTTTCACTCCTTGCAGGGTGAGACCAGTACCACAGGCCTGCCCACGACCTTTGTGCGCCTGACTGGCTGCCCGCTGCGCTGCGGTTACTGTGACACTGCCTATGCCTTTGAGGGTGGCCAGAAAATGGCACTCAGTGAAATTATGGCCACTGTAGATGACTATGGGGCTCGCTATGTCACTGTGACAGGAGGAGAGCCTCTGGCTCAGCCTCAGTGCATTGAATTGCTCAAGGAGCTGTGCGATGCCGGCTACAGGGTATCTCTTGAAACCAGCGGGGCCATGCCTATAGCTGATGTGGATAAGAGGGTATTTAAAATTGTCGATTTAAAAACGCCGGGCTCGGGCGAGGTCAACCGCAATCTGTATGACAATATTCCGCTGCTGGCACCCCATGACGAAGTGAAATTTGTGATCTGCGATCGACAGGATTACGACTGGAGCTGTCTGAAAATGGACGAGCTAGGACTGGCAGATCGCGCTGCGGAGATACTGTTCTCACCCAGCCAGGGTCAGTTGGCGCCCAAACAGTTGGCAGAATGGATACTGCAGGATAAGCGCAATGTTAGAATGCAGCTTCAAACCCATAAATATATCTGGGGCGATCAGCCCGGCCATTAGATCGAAAATCTACTAGGCCAAAAGTCACAGGTTAGAAACATGCCAAAAAAAGCCGTTATTCTAGTCTCCGGTGGGCTGGACTCAACCACTGTACTCTCTATGGCTCTGAATCAGGGTTATGAGTGTTATACCCTGAGCTTTGACTATGGCCAGCGCCATCGCTCAGAGCTGGAGGCCGCCCAGCGAGTCTCCGAATCTGTGGCCGTTGCCGAGCACAAAGTGGTGGTGTTGGATCTGGGTACCATAGGCGGCTCTGCACTGACAGACACAGCTATAGATGTGCCTGAGTATGAGACAACTGGTATTCCTGTGACCTATGTGCCGGCGCGCAATACGGTGTTTCTGTCTATTGCACTGGGCTGGGCCGAGGTGCTGGGCGCCAATGATATTTTCCTCGGTGTGAATGCAGTGGATTACTCTGGCTACCCGGACTGTCGTCCGGAATATATCAGTGCATTTGAGGCCATGGCCAATCTGGCGACCAAAGCCGGTGTAGAGGGCCAGCGCCTGAATATTCACGCACCCTTAATTGCGCTGACCAAGGCTGAAATTGTGCAGGCCGGCGTGGCTCTGGGTGTGGATTACAGTCAGACAGTTTCCTGCTACCAGGCCAGTCTGGATGGCTTAGCCTGCGGTAAATGCGATAGCTGCAGACTGCGGGCACAGGGCTTTTTGGAGGCGGGATTAAAAGACCCCACCAGATACAAAAAAAGTGCTTGAATTTTGTCTTCTGGCCAGTATAGTACGCACCTTCCTCTGAGGGCCGTTAGCTCAGTTGGTAGAGCAGTTGGCTTTTAACCAATTGGTCCCGCGTTCGAGTCGCGGACGGCCCACCATTTTCCCCAAATGTTTTCTGATAGTGCTTACTTATCTTTCTTAAAAAGCTGAGGACTGTCTATCCTGTCTCAGCGGTACTCCATTAAATTATTTTTGCTTCTCAGGTAGGGAAAATCGCCTCTGCAGAGTCATATATCCCAGGCAATGCAGGATTATTCTTTAAACCAAGGACTGCGTGCCGGATTGGAAATGAATTCTGATCAGGGGACTGGCTGCGGGAGTGCGGTCAGAGAGGGATTTTTCAGTGACAGGGCGTCGTAACCAGTAAGATTTACGCTGAGAACAATAATTGTGCAAATAAGCGCCGAAAGTAATGCGCCTGAGGTCAATGAGCTTTATCAGGATGCTGCAGAGCAATTGCGACAGTTTCTGCTGTGCAAAACTGGCAATGCCGAGCAGGCTGATGAGATTGCCCAGGACACCTATACCAAACTCTTCAGACTCAATCATTATCGAGATATTCACTACCAGCGCTGCTATCTGTTTAATATGGCCGTGCGGCTTGCGGTGAGCGCGCTGGGCAGGCGCCAGTCTGCTGGTGGCCGGCGATCCCTGGGCAATGTTTCAGAGACTCAGCTGGACTCAGACGCTGGTGAGGCAGTGGCCTATAGAACCCTGGTCAATGAATTGCAGACTGAAGCCATAAAGAATGGGTTGATCGAGCTGTCGGATAGAACTCGCTATATCTTCTTGCTGCACCGTTACCGGGGGCTGAGCCGCAGCCGTATTGCAGAACATCTAGGTCTGCCAGCCACTGTTGTTGACAGCCATATAGATGAGGCTATGGGCAGTATTAAGCATGCGGTGTCAGAATTTAGCGCTCTGGGTGTTAGCTGGAGGCAGGGTCATTAAACTAGTTCGCTGGCTCAGGGTTAAATGGCCTCGCCGTCAATCCCAAAAGCAGGAGTTTCTTGAGCGGCGAAGCTCCGGTTTTAGTTCTGGTTTTAGTTCTGGTTTTAGTTCTGGTTTTAGTTCTGGTTTTAGTTCTGCCTCAGCTCCAGCCTCTGGCAGTGATCACCATGATTTAAATCAGGAGTGGGAGATTATGGATAGTCTCGAGCCCTGGGCAGAGGCTGAAATTGACCGCCTGCAAGCTAGGTTTAAACTGCCAGATATCGACAAAACCTAGCTGCTGGGGTTTTATCTAGCTCTCATATTCAGAGTTGACCACTACCACATCTACATCCAGTGCGGAGATAACTCGTTCCGCCGTATTGCCGCGTCTGGTTTTTGCCTGGCCTGTCTGGCCCAATGTACCGATAATAACCACGTCAGCACTGATATCTTTAGCCACTTTGGCGATGGCCTCATCGGTGTATCCTTTGACCACATGGATTTTATCTGGGTCCAGATCCGTCTCGCGTAGCAGGCGCCCGCGATCCGGATACAGCATTGAATCTATATAGGCGTTGGCTACATGGAAGTCGGCACTGTAGCTCTCAGCCAGAGCTCTGCCACGGCTGATAATATTTTCATTGAGAATCTCCTGGTGCTTTCTGGAAGCCTGGAAATTTACCGCTGCCAGCACAACTTTGCGCTGTTCTGCAGCACCGTCACGAACCACCAGAACAGGGCAGTTGGCACGCTTGAGTAGCTCCCATTTTGACTCGGCAAAACTAAATCTGCGGCTGGCCACAGGTTCGCCAGCGCGAATAAGTATGCGTGTAGCACCAAATTGCTCGGCAGATTTCATAATGGATTTTTGCCAGTTGTGGGACCATGACACTTCGATCTTGTAGTCTAGACCTGCAGCTCTGAGAGGGCCGTGAATCTGCTCTTCAAACCAGTCAGTATTGCGATATATCTTGTCATTGCTGGCGTCTGTATCCACAGTATCCGGATCTATGGCCACAAACACGCAAATCAATGGTCTGGGGTTGAGTAATTTAGCGGTGATAATTGCACGCTGCAGGGCCACATGCTCATTTAATGTTGGGTTGACGACCACAAATATTCTTTCCTGATTAGACATCTAGTTCTCCTTTAATTGGCTGGGATTGGTCAACTGGATAGCGGGTCTTATGGGTAACAACAGCTACCTGGGTGAGAAGGGCATATCCATATTGCATGTTTTTATATTAAAACATGCGGTGAGAGCATAGCCAAGGTGGATTGTGGGCTGTAGAGTGAATATCCCATGGTATTTAGCTATGGCAGCCATACCAAAATAGTTATTTCAGTGCCTAGTAATGGGTGGAATCCATGGTGGCAACTGGTCGAAATTGGAATGGCACAGGTTTGTAGGGTCCCCGCAGCGAGCGAGCGAGTCGAAAATTTAACTCTGTTCTGGCATTGGATTGGCTCAGCCAGATAGGCTCAGCATCGAAGCTGTAGATCAGCCGAATGTCCTGACGTTGAGACAGGGGTCTGACCGCTTTGTCCAGATAATCTAGTACCAGAGGTTCGGCGTCGACAGCGCTGTAATAAGCCAGCACCATATGAGAGGCTCTGCTGGATTCTATCTCAGTGTAGGTAAGTCGCAGTTTGCTGTTATCAATGCCCATTTCCCGAAGAGTAAAATATTTGGCGATAGAAAACTCCTCAGAGTCCCCGGCACCCTGTATTAAAAATGCCACAGGTGACAACCTGAGGTCGAAGCCATCCTGATAATAGGGGCTGTGGATAAATTGAGCCTGATTAATAAAGTTATTGGCCAGCTTCAGCTGCTCAATTTCGGGTTTACCTATGGCGTGATTGATGGTCTGTTGCCATTGTCGCAATCTTGTTTGAGCCTGCTCGCCATATTGCTGGTAGACCTGCTGTAGCAGAGGTTCGGAGAGAGTTAAAGGATTTGCCGGAGCTAGGGGAGCCACTAGTAATAGGCTGATAACTGCAGCTGCGAATGAAGTGGGTTTGTGGTGCCTACCTATTATTATCTGTGTTGATTTAAGCATTGGGTTCAGCCTGCTAGTAATTTTAATTATTGTCTTCAACCTGTTGATTTAAATACAAAATAATTAAACTAATGCAGTTGGTATAGGGCTTTAGGCTCAGTCTGTCGGCTGTGTCACAGTTAATTAGTCTCAATGGCTAATAAGTTGTTCTCGCGGGGCCGCAATTGGAACCGTATAATGGCGCCCTGAATTATTTAGGATTACTCAATGACCGTTCGTACCCGTATAGCCCCATCGCCCACTGGCGATCCCCATGTTGGCACTGCCTATGTGGCCCTGTTCAATATGGCCTTTGCTAAGAGTCAGGGTGGTCAGTTTTTACTGCGCATAGAGGATACTGATCAGGCTAGATCCACGCCGGAATCAGAGCAGGCGATTCTGGATGCGCTGCATTGGCTGGGCTTAGATTGGGATGAAGGCCCGGACAATGGCGGCGACAAAGGTCCATACCGCCAGAGCGAGCGATCAGAGATTTACCGCAAGCACGCCGACAAACTTTTAGATAGCGACCATGCATTTCGTTGTTTCTGTACTGCCGAGCGACTGGATAAATTGCGCGTCACCCAGATGGAAAACAAACAGCAGCTGGGATACGACGGCCACTGCATGCACCTGGATAAATCAGAGGTCGCTGAGCGCGCAGCCAAGGGCGAGTCCCATGTGGTGCGCATGCGAGTGCCCAGAGAAGGCCAGTGCAGCTTTAACGATATGCTGCGCGGAGAGATCAGTATCGACTGGGCCCAGATTGACCTGCAGATACTACTTAAAGCAGACGGCATGCCCACCTACCATCTGGCCAATGTGGTGGATGACCACCTGATGGAAATTAGCCATGTGATTCGTGGTGAAGAGTGGATTAATTCAGCCCCCAAGCATATTTTGCTGTACCAGTATTTTGGTTGGGAGGCGCCAGTATTCTGCCACCTGCCACTGTTGCGCAATGTGGACAAGAGCAAGTTGTCCAAGCGCAAAAATCCCACCAGTATTCTGTACTACCAGCGTATGGGCTATCTGCCCGAGGCGCTGCTCAACTATCTGGGCCGTATGGGCTGGTCTATGCCTGATGAGGGGGAGAAGTTTAATTTCAGTGAAATGCTGGAGGCCTTTGATATTCAGCGTGTGTCCTTGGGCGGCCCAGTATTTGATGTGGAAAAACTCAGTTGGCTCAATGGCATGTGGATTCGTGACGAGCTGAGCGATGAGCAGCTGGCCGACCGACTGCAGGAATGGGCCCTAAACCGCGATACATTGATGGCCTTTCTGCCATTTGCCCGCCAGCGTATGGAGACCTTCTCCGACCTGGCTCCTCTGGGTAACTATCTGGTGTCCGGTATGTTGCCCATTACTGCCGAGGACCTAAAGTCCGCGGGCATGGAAGAAGATCAGCTTCTTGAGGTGCTGCAATATGCTCTGTGGCGACTGGAATCCGTGCAGCAGTGGAACAGAGATAATGTTTTTGCTGCGCTCAAAGCAGTTGCCGATGGCATGGAGATCAAACTCAAGCCATTCCTAGCCCCATTATTTATCGCCATAGCCGGCAGCAGTGCTTCAATTTCGGTGATGGACTCAATGAATTTGCTCGGTGCAGATATGTCCAGAGCGCGCTTGCGCCATGCCATAGAGCTGCTTGGCGGCGTGGGTAAAAAGAAGCTCAAGAAAATGGAAAAAGCCTACCAGCAACTGGACTGAAAGCCTCGATTCTGGGGATATTAGTCTTGACTTGATAGGAGCCGCTCCCTATCATGCGCGTTCCTTTTTTGGGGCCTTAGCTTTTATGCCCTTGGGTGCAGCTGGTTACAGCTGAGCAGTAAATTAAAAGCCAAGTGCTCTGTTATCCAGACCGGTACTTGCAGCAATATTATGGGGCCTTAGCTCAGCTGGGAGAGCGCAACACTGGCAGTGTTGAGGTCAGCGGTTCGATCCCGCTAGGCTCCACCAAATAAAAAACCCTCACGCGTAAGCGTGGGGGTTTTTTATTTGCCGGAGATTAGTGTGATTGAGTTTAAGCCCCGGTTCACAAGGAGCAAAGCGACGCAGAACGCCCTTCAGGGCGGCCCCGAAGGGGTGAGTCGCACCGCGACGAATCATCCCGCGACGATGCATTGCCTCTGCTCAAGCAGAGCAAGCTTACGCGTGGGGGTTTTTTATTTGCCGGAGATTTATATCAATCTCTACATCCAGTGCAGCAATATCTCCCCGGTTTCAGCAGCTTCCCGGGCCAGCTCTTGAGCCTTATCCCCAAATAGTTCTTCCACCCGCTCCCGGCGAATTTTCATTGTCGGGGTAAGCACTCTATTTTCGATAGACCAGGGCTCGGAGGATATGATTACGGCGCCAATTCTCGCGTGTTTGTCTACTTCGGTATTAACTGCTTTAACTCTTTCAAGCAGGGCGGCTTCTATCACTTCTCTTGGCTGCTCAAGCGCTATAGCACTGAGTACAGAGGTCATTACGGTTTTTGAGTAGCCTCTGCCCAGCAAGCATATCTGCTCGGTGTAGGGGTTTTCAGTAAAGATATTTTCGATGGGTGTTGGGGCGACAAACTTACCCTGAATGGTCTTAAAATAATCTTTGACTCGCCCGGTGATGTAGTAAAAGCCATCTTCATCGATGCGTACTTTGTCCCCTGTGTGCACCCATCCATCGACGAAGGTCTCAGCGGTTTTCTCCGGCATATTGTAATAGCCCGGTGAGCAGCCTGCGGCTTTGACCAGCAGTTCGTCCTCATCGGATACCCGAACTTCAACATCCTCAGTTGGCTTGCCTATTGAGCCAATACGCCGCTCCTCTTTGCGAGACACAATGGGCCCCATACATTCTGTTTGCCCAAAACCTTCCATCAGACAGATACCAAAACGGTCATACCAGTGAATCAGTGCTGGCGGTGTTGGTGCCGCGGCGGTAAGCAGATACTGCGCCTGATCCAGTCCAAGTTTGTCGCGAATCATTTTACCCACGCCTTCGGCGTCGGCTTCAAGAGCGGCGTCCACCGCATCCTGTGAGCCAAACTGGGCAATAATACCCTGTTGCAGTTGCTCCCAGACTCGCGGTGGACCAAACATAAAGGCTGGGCGGCAGAGGGGCAGGTCGCGCAGCAATGTGGTTAGGTTTTCATTAAAGTGGACTTCACCGCAATTGACCAGAGAGCTGCCTTCGATCAGCTGTCTCTCAGCAATATGTGCCAGGGGCAGGTAGGAAAAGAATTTTGCGCCCACTGCCATTGAAAAGGTGCTGCTAAATCGCGCAATTGGAATCAGGTTTGAACTATGGGTTTGCATAACCCCTTTGGGCACACCAGTGGTTCCCGAGGTGAATACCAGTGACACCAGATCATCAGCCTGGCACTGATAGGCGGGCATGCTGCCTCTAAAGGGGGCTACTAGATCTTCCCAGCGTAGATGTTCCTGGGCCAGATCTACCCCGGGCAGGGCGATAAGCAGAATACCCTCAGGCAATACCTGCCGCACCTGATCCCAGTTTTCTGTCTCACCAACAAACAGCACCTTCATATCGGTAAAGCTCATCACATAGTCGGTGGTTTCGCCTGGAGCAGTAGTAAACATGGGTACTACCACATGGCCAGCGGCGCAGGCGCTCAGATCGGCAAAGTACCAGTGAGCGCGATTGCGTGACAGCAGGCCAACAGATTGCCCGGTGGTTGCAAAGCGAGACTCGAACCAGCAGGCCATGGCATTGATTTCGCGGTGGGCCTGGCTCCAGGTCCAGTCGGTCGTTGAGTCACCACTGCGCTCGCGCAGCCATACCTGATCTGGGTGTTGGCTGTTCCATTGATTGAGGTAATCTGTGTAGGTGGTAAGCATGATAGATATCCAGTTTTATTATTTTTATGAGATTCGCTCCAGTGTATAAATTCAGGGCAACTAACACAATGCCGGCCTTTATATCTCCCAGTTCTCTGCACAGCTGACTGTTGCTGCTGTGGGTTAGGTCAATTTGAACAGACTTGCCATACAACCGCTGCTGTTATAACTTAACCAAAATAATAAAGATTTGGCCCTCCATGTCAGACAGTACAATAGCAACTCGACTACTCAGTGATCAGGCGGTTTTTGAGCGCGTGTTCAATCATATTGATAACAGCACCACAGATTTGGGCGAAAGGGTCTGGCGCGAACCGGCGGATAATTATTATTCCCAAGAGCGCTTCGATGCTGAAATAGCCATGCTTAAGCGCCTGCCCGTGGCCTATTGCCCCTCAGCTGCTCTGCCAGACAAAGGCAGCTATATAGCGCGCTCGTCGGCGGGGACGCCTCTGGTGGTGGTGCGAGGCCTGGATGGGGTGGTACGCGCCTTTATCAATGCCTGTCGCCACCGCGGTATGCAGGTGGCCAGCGGCAGGGGCTGTTCCCGGGCCTTTGTGTGCCCCTATCATGCCTGGACCTACAATCTCGAGGGCAATCTAAAACATATTCCCGGGCAGGAGGGGTTTCCCGGTGTAGACCCTGAGCAGCACGGCCTAGTTGAGGTTAGCGCTCGAGAAAAGGGCGGTATTGTCTATGTGATGCAGAAGGGCGAGATTACCGAGGATATGCTGGAGGATTGCCTGGACTACTTTAGCCCTGAGCAACAAATGTTCGAGACTGAGGAAATGGTCGATGAGGCCAATTGGAAGATACTCAATGAGACGTTGATGGAGGGCTATCATATTAAGTCTCTGCACAGTGAGACTTTCTATCCCTATGGTCTGGATAATATTAACCTGGTGGAAATCTACGGCGCTAATTCCAGAGTCACCTACCCCTTTCGGCGGATCGAAAAGATGCGCGACGTAGCGCCAGACCAGCGGCATATTGATGGTTTGGTCACCTCGGTTTATTTGGTATTTCCCACTGCCAGTGTCTCGGTGCTTTCCAAGCACACTAATCTGGCAATACTTGAACCCTTGAGCCCCACCAGCTCAAGGTGGGTGCTGTATCGTATGGTCAACCGAGCTGTTGATGGCAAGGATATCCCTCTGGAAGAGGCGCAGCGAGATGCGCTATTTGTAGGTGATTCGGGGCAGATTGAAGACCGCGAGGCGGCGCGGGCTATTCAGCAGTCAGTGAGTAGCAACGGGAATACCCATTTCACCTTTGGTCACTTTGAAAGTGCGATTGTGAATTTCCATCAGCATCTGGCCAAATATTTAGATAACCAATAATCTCTATTACCAGATAAAAAAGCCAAGTCACTATCTGTTCTGTAGACTCCGTCTCAAAGCTATTTCGCTGAATGGATAAGTTAAAAAATAACAAACTCATTTTTATTCTAAAACGTACATCAACTTAATTATTGCTTACTGAGAATTAATCTTTATGTCTTTGCCACCTATTTTATCCGAACGACTCAGGTTGCCAGTTGTTGCAGCTCCACTGTTTATTATTTCAAACCCCGATCTGGTGATTGCCCAATGTAAGGCTGGTATTGTAGGTTC